>Ga0099364_10006536_pt1 | contig 16939 bp, 11 predicted proteins | sample TergutTh196P3_FD_73070 | JGI IMG/M metagenome (GOLD analysis project Ga0099364, IMG submission 73070) | Microcerotermes parvus P3 segment gut microbial communities from Pointe-Noire, Republic of the Congo - Th196 P3 | ecosystem: Host-associated > Arthropoda: Insects > Digestive system > Gut ... | reverse complement strand
TGTTCCTAAATTTTGGGTCAATTCTGCTTTATCTTGAACATTGTTATCAAGGTATCTATCGCCTATTTGGTATCTTAGGCAATATACATCGGACGCACTCCATAAGGCGTGTCCGGCACGTCAACAACTTGGCCACCCTCTGCGCCATGCTCTGCGGAAATCAATGGAAAGCGTACTGGAATTCGCCAAAATCGCGCGCACTCAATTTGACTACACCCTGCGGCATCGCCGTCCCCGACCAACAGATTGACGCCCTGGTTGATGAGTTGTATGATTTGAAGGAAGAAGAGATTGGGATGGTGGAAGGTTGACACATTGCACTTGATTGATTTCGCTAAATTTCATACAATTTCCTTGCATTTATTGTTTGATTCGATTATCGTAGATACAAGGAGGCAGTAATGATAAGCGTTGCAACAAAAAACACGGCAGTCCAATGTAAAACGGTCATTTACACAATCGGCTATGAAGGATTGTCGTTTGAAACGTTTTTGCGCAGATTAAATGATGCGGGTATCAAACAGATTCTTGACGTGAGATGCAATCCGATTTCCAGAAAACCGGGTTTTTCTAAAAAACAACTCGCAGGTCGCTTGTCCGTTGCAGAAATCGATTATTTCCACTTCCCTGAACTGGGTATTCCAGCTTCCATGCGTCGAGTGTTGAACTCCAAGTCGGATTATCAGCATTTATTCGACGAGTATGAATCAGAGATATTGCCCCATGCCACAGAGCAAATGAAAATCGTGGCGAAGTTGTTGGAAAAAATGCCGTCTGCATTACTTTGTTTTGAAAATGATCGGGAGTGTTGTCATCGCACACGTCTGGCGATAGTGATTTCCAATCAAACAGGATTTCTGAAAAAATATTTGTGATTTGGATGACGACGAAGCAGACAAACGTTTTTATTACCGTCAAAACATATCCGACTCTATCGGAAAAATACGTGGAAACCGTTTGTACGGCTGGTATTACCGAAGAAGGCCGCTGGATACGAATTTATCCTGTACCATTTCGCATGTTGGAAAATGAACATCAGTATAAAAAGCATCAGTGGATGTCGTTGCCGCTTGTGCGCAATGCAAAAGATTTCAGGCCGGAAAGTCACCGGGTCCTCTGTACGGATGATATTGTCTTGGGCAAAGAAATCAAAGATTGGCACGAACGACGGCAATTGATTTTTCACGAAAACTCGCCTGTCTTCACCAACGTGGATGAATTGATTGCACAAGCCAAAGATGAGCAAATCAATCTTTCGCTGGCAAGTTTCAAACCACAGGAGATTCTTGAATTTGTCATAGAAAAAACTGCCCCGGATTGGCCGCAAGTTAAACTCGACAAGTTGGAAGCAAAATCCCGTCAACAGACCCTGTTTCAAACCCCGGAAGACATCAGAAAGGAATTGAATGTTGTCGAAAAAGTTCCTTATCATTTTTCTTATCGGTTGACAGATGTGACAGGAAAAGAACGCACGTTGAAGATTATCGACTGGGAAGTCGGAGTGCTTTACTGGAATTGTCTCAGAGCGACAAACGGCAATCAAGAAAAGGCCGTCCAACAAGTGCGACAAAAATATTTTGATTGGATTGTGAAAGAAAGAGATGTTTACCTGTTTCTGGGAACAACCTTCGAGTGGCATAAGCGTGCCCCCAATCCTTTTACGATTATTGGAGTATTTTACCCGCCATACCAGCCTCAGCAACGCTTGTTTTAATACGCAGGTAAACCCATTGCGATTCCCCCCACACCCGACACGAAACTCCGACGCTTTCCCGAATCCCGCGAGTGCGGCCCGCACCAGGAACCTTGTCCCATGTACAGCCTCATTTCCTGTCGGCGTCAGCCGGATCAACTGGTCATTGAACTGAAGCGAAATTTCCGGCAAGAGATGCTGTTCCCCCTCATCATCGTGTCGGTGTTCCTTTTCCTGGTGTTCAGCGTGATCTTCGGACCGCTTGCTTTTTTTCTCCTCTGCTTCGGCATGTTCTGGTTTTACTGCTTCTTCAGGAATCGCGTCATCCTTCGCTACGACGCCGCGACGCTCCATGTGATTTACCGTCGCGATCTCGTTTTCGCGCAATGGCACAAGCAGCGCATTTACAACCGCGCCGACGTTCCGCCGCCTGTGACCTGGATTCATGCCATTTCCCCCAATTTCCGAAGTTTTCGGCTCATTGACAATAGTCTTTCCTGGGAGTTTCATTACGAAACGCGATTTCCCTTTCTGCTGCGGAAAACGCGGGGTGTGATTTGTATGCATCCGGGCAAGGAAAAAATGCTTGCCCTGCAAAAAGCCGTTGACGATTTTCTGGCCGAAGTTCCTTATGACAAGACCCTGTTTGACCGGACCGAAGCGTCTCTCAGTTCGCAAAACGTCACACGAAACACCATCGTCAAACCGCAGGAACGCGAACAGAAACGCGACGCCACCAGGTTCGACTCGGCGAAACGCTATGCTTTTGATCGCGGCGAGACGCCCATCCGTCGCGGGGACGAGTCGGTTGCCAAAGGCGAACCTGCCGCGAAAAAGAAACGGACGCGGAACAAAAGTTACGCACTCCGGCGTTGTTCGATGGTCAAAATTGAGGAAGAGGTCAGTGCCGATCTGACTCAGGGGACGCTGAAACTCGTGTCAACGTCAGGCGGAGTTTTTTCCGCAGGAATGGCCGTGCTGTCGATTTTGCTCTTTTACGCCGGCTTGTTGACTCTCGTGATCGGCGGCAGTGTTTATCTGGCAATGCAGATTTATCGCTGGGAACAAATCGAGCGGTGTTTTGAGCGATATCTCGCCCCGCATTTGGAACAAAGCGTTTTTCCCCGATTGCCGGAAGAAATGCGCGAACCGGTGGTTGACGCAATGCAATGGTATTTCGGCGCAAGCCAGGGCGGGGAGCAAAAATTCGGGGCCGTGACAATTACCATTGTGATTTGGCTGGTTCTGCTGTTGATGTCTATCATGTTCAGCCGGATGGTGCGTTGGCCGTTTTGGCGACGCTGGACCGTGGAGATGAAAAATATTTTGCCGCATCATCGTTGCGAGGCTCTTTTTTCCTGGCGAAACGACCGAAATCATACTCGTGAATCGGCGAAAAAATTCAATTTTTTCTTTCGCGTGATTCCCGCCACGCGAAAAACGAACCGCCTGCTGACGGGCCGACCGCGATTTGCAAAGAACCCCGGCTGGAAACAGCCGTACCAGGTCGTGCTGATCACCGCCGAAGGTTCCTTTCCCCTGCCCTGCGGAGACCCGGTGGAACAGGAGGAAATCATGGATCGCTTCATCCAATTCGCCCGTGAAATGCTGCCACAAAGGTAGTTCCCGGCTGTCATTTGAAAGCCGCATTTTTTCATTGGGACGGGGGTGACAGGATGACAATGGCCGCAATTCAAAAATGAATTGCCATTTCCCCTGACAGATACTATACTTGTAACATTGGGTTGATTTTTTTGCACATTGACTCGGTTTTTGTTACAATATCCCATGTTCGTATTATTTCGCCCGTTTGCTTTGCCGTTGACGCTGTGTGCAATCTTTTTCTGCGCGGAGCGAACCTGCCAGGCTCAGATTGTGATGAAAGACGGCAGAGTCATTCGCGGCCAGCACGCCTTTCTTGCACAGGTGGATGAATCGGCCGACGATGCCGAGACAGCGACAACCCGTTCGCGTCCCATCATTGTCATTAATGACGGTTTGCGACGGATTTTTGTCTCAAGGTATCGCACCACGGGGGAACAAATCAATACGACGGACACGGAAGAAACGCTGGAACGCTTTCGCATTCGACGGACAGCATCGGAAACCGGTAAGGACCAAAAGCAACTTCTCCCTTTCCAAGCGTTCTCCGAATACGAGCCGTTCGACGAGTTCGGGCGGCGTCTTGTCATTCTCAACGGCCAAATTCCGGTTGAGCAAACAATCACGGAAATCAACCCGCACTATGTTGTTGTGGCGAGCCGGGGAATGGTTTGGGATTTGCGCATCGCAACAAGCAGTCTTCCGCGAGACATGATCACGAAGATTTTGATGAAGCAGATCAACCCGAAAAACCTGGAAGGCCGCAAACGCATCGTCCGGTTTTACATTCAAAGTGAGCGTTACAGTGAAGCCCGTGCCGAATTGGCGGCCATTTTGAAAGAATTCGGTTCGGATGAACGCGTCACACAAGACCTGCAACCGCTCCAGCGAAACCTGGGTCAACTGGAAGCCGAGCAGCTCCGGCAGGAGCTGGTGCTGCGGCGCAAGTCGGGACAGTACGAATTTTGCAAGCCGTTTTTGGCCGAATTTCCCACGGAACACGCGTCCGTCGAAACCTTGCAGGCCGTGCGCAACATGATCGAGGAAGATTCGAAATACGAACAATGGCGCACACGGTTGCTGGAAACACTTTACGGTTACGTCGAATTGGTCGAAGAGGAACAACTGCGGGACGCAATCTCGTCAATCCTGGACGAAATCCGTGCCGAGCTGACACAAAACACGATCATCCGTTTTTCTCCGTTGCAATTGATGCTCGAAGACGATGTGATGCCGGCAGATGAGAAACTCGCACTGGCGATCAGTGGCTGGCTTGTCGGCGAAAACGAGGCTATCACATCACTGCCAATGGCCGTTTCGATGTACAAAACGCGGGACAACGTGCGCAGTTATCTTGTCAGCGACACGTCAACCGAACGGGATGCGGCACTGCGAAAAATCGAATCGGAAGAAGCCGGGACACTGGAGATCATCGCGAAAATTTTGCCGATGATGAAACCGGTTTATCCCGTTTCGCTACGTCCAGCCACCGATCAGCCGGGGTATTATCAGCTTGAAACGCCCGCTTTTGGCAATTTGCCACCGTTTCGCTATGGCATTCAATTGCCGCCGGAGTATGACCCGAACCGGAAATACCCGCTCATCATCACCCTGCACGGTGAAAAGACGCCCGAGCAACAAATCGACTGGTGGGCGGGGGATTGGCGAAACGAGCAGAGGATCGGACATGCCACACGCCACGGCTGTATCGTCATGGCGCCGCACTGGAACGTCAATGGTTCGAGCGGCTATGATTATTCCGCCGCCGCGCACGGAGCGGTGCTGTATTCGTACTACGATGTCCTGCGGCATTTTTCTGTTGATGTGGACCGTGTGTTTCTGACGGGACATTCGACTGGCGGCGATGCGGCGTGGGACATTGGGATTGCACACCCCGACCTGTGGGCGGGTGTCATGCCGATTGTCGCGTCGGGGCGGAAATATACGCGGTATTATCCACTCAATGCACGGTACGTCCCGTTGTATTTTGTCAACGGTGAACTCGATGGTTCGGTCAACCGCACTACCAACTACTTCAACTTCAACAAATATCTGATGGCGGGAAACGCTGAAAACTACCAATGCACGGTAATCTTTTATATTGGCCGCGGACGTGAAGGCTTTTCGGATGAAATTTTGCACCTGTTCGACTGGATGGGACGACAACGTCGGGAATTTCCGAACAAAAATTTCGAGGTCAACTCCTTGCGTCCCTGGGACAATTTTTTCTGGTGGGTCGAATGTCACCAATTTCCCGCGTCAAGGATGATTAACCCAACCGACTGGCCCGACAGCGGTGGACCGTCCCCCATCACCAAACCACAGATTGAGGCAAACATCACACGAAACCGGGTCCGGTTGGACTCGATTGCGGCACAAACAACGATTTGGCTCTCACCGGAGTTGGTCGATTTCGACGAACGTGTCGAAGTGCAACTCAACGGCCGCCGGACTTCTGCGACAGGCTTGTTCGAAGGCAAACTCGTCGATTTACTCGAAGATGTTCGTACCCGTCACGACCGGCAGCATCCGTTCTGGTTAAAAATCACGTTCTGAGAGAGGATAGTACAGGATGCGCTCATAAATAGCTTACCCAATTTTTTGTTTTTCGATGGTATAGTTCCAGTCGCCGTGGAAGTCGTGTTTTTTGACGCCGCCGGCATTGAGCTCGGCATCGCTGACTTTGATTCTTTTTTCGTATTTGTTGTCATCAATCGCACAACGTACTGTCAATCCTTTGCTTGTCGTTGTGTGGCTGATCAAGTTCACTACCGTCGTCAAATCAAGCAGCGGCTTGCCTCGCCAGTTTTGGCTGATGAACGAAAACAACCGATGCTCAATTTTATTCCACTTGCTCGTGCCCGGCGGAAAATGACAAACCGTAATGTCCAACTGCAAATCATTCGCCAGTTCCCGCAACGCCACTTTCCACAACCGTGACCGATGACCATTGCTGCCGCCTGCATCCGCCGTAATCAACAATCGCGTTGCTTGAGGAAAGCGATGTTTGCCCATCTCCATCCACCAACGACGAATGCTGTTCACCGCAAACTTCGCTGTGTCATGGTTGATGCCAATGTTCACCCAACCTTCATTTTTCGCGATGTCATAAACACCATACGGAATCGCCTTGCCAAGTTGCACATCGGGAAAGTCATGCATATTCGTTGCGAGCGGATTGCCTTTGGGACGATACTCACGTCCTTTATTAGACTTGTTCGGAAACAGTGGTTTGGCCAAATCGCAAAGCGGGGTTTCCGAACAAGCCTAATTAAAAATTGTCTCAATTCATTTGAAAGATGCGTGATTGCTACTCCAACAACAAGGTATAACGATGCTTGAATTGAAAAGACACAGAAGCAAATTCTGTGCTATTGTGTGAAAGCCAGCCACACCTTACGGGTTATGCTCAAGTAATTTATCGACAGCTTTGTTAAAATCGTTCATCGCACTTCCCGATTTTGGACTGCCGGCACACTGCACCAGAAATACTGAAACGATATTTCGCCGCGTATCGACGGCCATTCGCGTCCCGTAAGCCCCACCGTGACCGAAATGATTGTCGCTTCGGTCAAAGCACAAGCCGTAATTGCGTTTGAGTTCGCCCGTCTGGTCTTTTTTCAGTTCGACAACCGCTTCTTTTGTGAGAATTCTTTGCCCTTCCCATTCCCCATCGTTTGCCAGCATGAGACAGAATTTCGTACAATCCGCCGCAGTTGAAAAGAGCCCTCCTCCCGGTTCGGCGTGACGCCGTACCCGATCATCCAGCGGGTAATTCAGGTAATTGACCGGCACTTCTTCGAGTTTTTTCTGTAAAGCGTTGTGACGATAGGATTTGGCAAGACGATCAAGTTGCTGTTCATTGGGCCAGAACGTGGAGTCGGTCATGCCGAGGGGGTCGAAGATGCGCTGTTGCAGGAAATCGGCGTAAGACATGCCGCTTGCGATTTCGATGACGTGCCCGGCAATGTTGATGCCCTGATTCGAGTACAGGGAGTTGTCGCCCGGCTGAAACTGCAACGGTCCGGTCACGGAGGGCAGAGCCGCATATTCCATCGGAATCACGTCCAGCCCGAACCCCTGAATTTCTGACAAAAACGCGAATCCTGCCGTGTGACTGAGCAAATGGCGGATGGTCACCTCGCGCACCGGAGGCACCAACACGATCCGCCCGTCTTCCTGCGATTCGATGACCTTCAGGTTTTTCAACGCAGGAATGAATTTCGTCACTGGATCATCAAGCGAAACTTTGCCCTCATCGACGAGTATCATAACCGCCGCCGCAGTCAAAGGTTTGGTCATCGAAGCAATCCAGAAAAGGCTGTCCGGCCGCATTTCGCGACCAGCATCAATGTCCGCGTAGCCGAGTACGTTTTGGCTAAGGATATTGCCGTCCTTTCGGGCAACGACTGCAACCACACCGGAAATTTCGTCTCTGTTTTCAATATGCAACTTCAGCGCGGCGTCAATCCCCGGATCAATGGGCGGTGCCTGCGCCGACGCCATCATGGGACAGGCGGCCAGTAATGCTAAAACCAACAGTGACGCACAAGCCGGTGTCAGAAATTTGTGTCGTGGATCAATCATGATAAGATTCCAGAAAAAGAGTGAGTTGCGCCGCCATGCGACGGCATTTTAATCCGCTACCGATGGCGGTTCGTAATCGAAATCGCGCCAGACCATCGGGCGGCGGTGACGTGATTCGATGCGAAGTACGACTTCGCCGTTTTGGAAAATTCGGACAGTTCCGGTCGATTGACTGACCACAATGGCCAGTGCATTGGTCATGCGGCTGATGGCGGCACCTGCCCAATGCCGCGCTCCAAGCCCCTTGGAAAGTGTGATCGTGGCCGTCGTGGTATCGAGGTAACGGCAAGCGGCCTCACAGGTTCCGTCCGACGAAACGACAAACGCCCCGTCAAGTTGGGCGATTTCCTTAATGCCCTCGCGCGTGCGGGCGTCGTTGAGATTCCGCTCTTTCCGCTGGTAGCCACGCATCGGGTCGAAGCCCGCCGGTTTGCTCTGCATGAGGACATTGCGTGTGTCGCCGATGACGAACAGTGTGCCGACAGACTTGCCTTCTCGGCCCTCACGGCCAATTTCAACAGCCAGGTCAACGACAATTTTGAGCGTTTTGAGCGGCACTTTCGATTCAAGTTGTCGTAAATCGCGCCCCGACAACCTGTCAAGATGCTCGCCCAGATTGATAACGCTGACCGAATCGTAGTGCATCGGGTCGAAACCGCTGTAAACGGCGATGATTCGTGAGCCGGGCGACAGTGCATCGTCGGCCACGGCGCGCAAAATCGCCTGGGTCAGCACGGAATACACCGCCTCGTCTTCGCCCGTTTTGACGTGGATGGGAATAAACGCAAATTCGTTGGCCCCATCAAGAAATACCGACTTGGTGGCGATAACCAAAACCCTGGTTTCGCCAACGAGTCTGCGCAATCGCGGCCAGTCCACCTCGCCTTCCACAAGAATCAGGATGCCTGCGGCGTCCAATTCTCCGGAGAGATGTAACGCATGGTCAATGATCGCCTTAAAATGATCTGTAAATTTGAGTGGGTCCATCAGATGAGACCGTTTTCCAATATTTCGTGCCGGAATCGGGCAGACCGGGATTTCCTGGAACGCAGCCGCCACGATATCAGCTATCCCCCCCGGTAGAACCCCGATGTTACATCCCGGCGTTACAATCCTACTTTGTGAACTGTTGCTAAAATTTGTCATACGATATAGTAAGACATTTTTTAGATCATGCAACCTTTTTGAGATAAGTTATTTTGCAAAAAAAGTCGCCATGCCTCGAAAGGTGGCAAATGTTACATGCACAATCATCTTTTTGGCTCGATTGACATGTCGGGATTATACGGAAAAGTACGGACAAATTGCCGAAATGTTTTCAATTTTTTCCGATTTTTTTGCGTAATGTCAAGAATAAAATAATAATCTGAGGTTTTCCGGGCGAGAAATGGAAAGTTTCTTGTCACAAGGGCGGGTTTCTTCTATAATATTTATTATCCAAGTGTCAGCCTGCCCCGTTCGTGGCAATTGTTAACACCGCTGGATTTATAATACACACATAAAACTTATTTGTTTAGGAGAAATTTGCCATGTCCGTCCGCACACAGATCATTGTGAGTTTGGCTCTGCTTTTCCTGCTCGTCGCAGGAAATCAGTCTCTCTTTGCACAAATCAGACCCCCAACCCGTCAAGACGCGATGAACAGCAGGACGAATGCTTTTGTACGCCAACAGGACCGGCGTGCCGAGGAGGAACGTGAACGAATGGCTTGGGAAAATGAGCAGCGACGGCGCATGGAAGCGGAGGAAGCGGCCAGACTGGCCGAGATTCGCAACCGTCCCAAGACAGATCGGAAAACCCATCCCGGCTTCCAATCACCGACAGAGTTGAACAAGGCACTGGACGCATTGCGTCCCGGCGATTCGATAGAATTGCACGGCGATTTGTTTACGGCGTTTGACGGGATGATCCTCTCGGCAACCTATTACCGCGGGGCGGCGGGAAAAGAATCGGTGCCGATTGTCCTCCTGAACGGTCTGGGCGGAAGCCGCCGCGACTTCGATCCGATCCTCTCCGCCCTGCTCAAGGAAGGCATGGCCGTTCTCGTTCCCGACATTCGCGGTCACGGAAAGAGCGTTGAATTTATCGTCGAGGAGTTTGGCAATCCTTTTCCCCGATATCACCCTGATTTTCCCATCGAAGCAATCCCGGAAAATCCGTTTGCCAACACCTGGCTGCCTGCCCGTTGGGCCGAATATCAACGCATGTCCGCCGACCTTGAAGCAGGCAGATTGCAAAACAAACCGCCGACTCTCATCAATGCGCAGCGAATCGACAAATACGATGGCCGCGACTTCGCCTTGATGGTTTATGATTTGCAGGTTTGGCAGAATTTTCTTGCCAACGAAAACAACCAGGAGCGTCTGAACATCAGGAAACTGAACCTCGTCGGTACCGAAATGGGGGCCGGCCTTGCCGTGCATTGGTGCCGCCATGACCAGGCCGGTGCGAAGCAGACCAAGACACTGACGCTGATTTCGCCGGTGATTCCCGCCGATGCGATGGAAGCCAAAAAGGGAAACGGCATGAATCTTGCTCACCTGAACAATAACGCGATGAAGAACTCGCTTTATACCATGATTATCGTCGGGGAGAATAACAAACGTGCCCTTGAGGATGCGAAAAAAGTCAAAACGGTACTCCTTGGGAAAGGTGTGGATAATGAATCCGGGATCAACGCCAAATATCCCTTGATCCTGTGCAACACCGAAAGGCAGGGACGCGACCTGTTTGCACTGACGAGTGCCAGGATTGATCAGGGCATCCCCGCCTTCATCGGGGACCGATTGAAAAAACTGGAAGCCGCAGCCGCCGAGAAAAAGAACGACAAGTCCCTGGTCTGGACCGCAGGAAACTGGAATAAAAAAGTGACGCCGCAACCGCCGAAAGAAAAGTGACCCCCAGAAACATGCCACGAACCGCTCGAATGGAACGCCATACGCAAGAGACGCAAATTGTCCTGGAACTGAACTTGGACGGGTCCGGCCGCGCCGACCTATCGACCGGCGTCGGATTCTTCGACCACATGTTGACCCTGCTGGCCGGGCACTCGCTCATCGACCTGACGGTGAAGGCAAACGGTGATCTGAACGTTGACGCGCACCACACGGTCGAAGACGTCGGCATTGTGCTGGGCGAAGCCTTCGGATTGGCACTCGGCAGCAAATCGGGCATCCGTCGCTACGGGCATTTTACGCTCCCGATGGACGAAACGCTTGCAACTTCGGCGGTCGATTTCAGCGGTCGGCCTTATCTGGTGTATCGCGTGACGTTCCCGTCCCCGACGGTTGGTGCCTTCGATCTCGAACTGGTGCGCGAATTCTGGCAGGGGTTTGCCAACGCTTCCCGCTGCAATTTGCACCTGCTGTTGCACTACGGCGAGAACGGGCACCATATCGCTGAGGCTGTCTTCAAAGCCGCCGCCCGTGCCATCCGCATGGCCGTCGAACCCGACCCGCGCCAGTCCGGCATTCCCAGCACCAAAGGTGTGTTGTGAGCGCAGAATGGCACGGTCGCAACCCTTTTTGACGGGATGAGCAAGATCCAATGGACAATTCAATTGACCTGGCCGAACTTTCAAAACGCGAAAGCGAACGAGTGGAATGGAAAGAGCATGGCGACGATCCGGAGGTTGCAAAATCCATTGTGAAAACCATTTCCGCGTTTGCGAATGATCTTGCAAACGGGGGGGGAGGGTATGTCGTTTGCGGGGCGAAGGAAATCAAAGACGAATACGGTTTTCCCAAAGTCGTTTACCAGGGACTGTCGGCGAACAAGCTCGCTGAAATCGAAGGTCGGGTGACCGACTATTGCCGGACAAAAGTTTCGCCTTCCATGAAACTGAAAGTTCAAACCGTTGATAATCCGCTGAATCCACAAACCAAAATCCTGGTTTTTGTCATTCATGCAACCCGCGAAGCGCATACGTTTCTGGACGGGAAAACAAATTTGTATTATGTCCGTCACAACAACAAAACCGTTGTGGCGAAAAACGGTCTTTTACGAGAATTGCTGGAAAGAAAAGACAAAAGGCCGGCATTTGATCAGGAGATTCATCCTGAAGCAACGATCGATGACATCGACTTGTCCTATTTTCGGGAGCAAATCGCGGGAATGCGGCGATTCTCCGCCGGTCAGTCGCCGGAGGATTTTCTTTCCGATACGGAACAGATCGCGGAGTTTGTCCCGCCGCTGATGGGAAGGCTACAGCTGGATCATGTCATGCGTCCAAGAAACTTCGCGTTGCTCCTGTTCGGCAAAAGAAAATCCATTGCGCGATATTTTACGGAAGCCTATACCATCCTGTCGATTTATCCCGGCAAAGACAGGAGTGAATCGTTCGCGGAACGTCACGAACTGGCGGGTCCGATCATTCAACAGGCTCTTGACGCCATCAGACTGCTCCAGCTTCAATGCAGCACCGTCTTTGACGCCGGCAGCGACAAGCCGAATCAAAAAAAATACCCGGAAATCGCCGTCAAGGAAGCGGTTGTCAATGCGATTGTCCACCGGGACTATGAAATTCACCGGCCCAACCGCATCACGGTTTTTTCCGACAGGATTGAGATGGAATCCGTGGGGACTCTGCATTGGGCGGTGAATCAAGGTAAGTTTGTCCGGGGAAAGGCCGGTCCCAAATGGCGAAATCAGGCGTTTGCTTATTTGTTTAACAAACTGCATTTGTCGCAATCGGAAGGAAAAGGTATTCCGACGATTTTTCACGCGATGGAGGCTGAAGGTTGCCCGCCCCCTCGTTTTGAAATCGAAAAAGACGGCATGATATGTATTTTACCGGCACATTCAAGGTACGCGCGGCTGAGGGCAATGGCATCCATTGAGGACGACGTCAATCTGCGCAAGTTTGACGACGCTCTCGTGAAAATCACGAAATTGCTTGAACAGGGACACGATCCTGGCCAATGGCTGGATTTACTTAAGGAAATACGAAGCAAAATTGACGAATCACCCCCGAAATCGGAACCGCGACGGTAACGGAGCGATCGTTCCACTCGATAACTCTCGCGGCTCTGATTTCATCTCTCAGGATTCTCCGGTTGGGGGACGGGAAAATTTTTTTCTTTTTTTGACAATCTCAAGAAACACCGCCGGGTTGCTGCGTACTTAATGGAAACTTGCTTATCCGCCGAATGGTTGTCAGCAGTTGAATGGAAGGAACAAAGTTGGTTTCCACGAAAAAGAGACACACAAATATCAGGAGGTGATCATGTTGGTATTATCGAGACATCCGGACGAAAAAATTCATATTGGCGACAACATCGTTGTCACGGTGGTCGAAGTGCGCGGCGACCGGGTTCGCATCGGGATCGAAGCCCCGCGCGACATTGCCGTGCATCGCCAGGAAATTTTCGAAGCGATACGCCGGGAAGCATACCGGGAAGTTGTTGTGGCGTAAAAACAGCGTCTCAGGGCGACGCTGCCAACGTACCATCGTTAATAACGGAACATCGCGTATTGCATGTTCCGTTTTTGTGTTTCTTGCCGATTGTTACGCGAAACAAAGCGCAACTCGCGCATTTTGCGATTCTCAGGAACAATCCCCACTCTTGTCATGGTCAGCAAAGACTGCACACAATTACACAAACTGGACAAATTACCAGTGGAATTGCGTCAAGTGTTCTTTTTTGACAGTCGATTTCTTTGACGAATGAGAGTGTTTCCACGTCCCGGAAGAACCGGTTGTTGATGCCCTACCCGTCATAACCGGCCTCAGATAAAAAATGAGAATTTTTTTCGTAGGACGTAGAAACACAACCTATATTGTGCTAAATGGGAAGAGGACTTGCGTAGTCATCATACGTCTTGATTGAACATCACGCAGGCGCAAGCGGCTCTTCGATGGAAATGATACGAGTGTTTGTAAAAGGCCGTTGTTGATCCTCCGGACGGCAGCGGCGGAAGCAGAGAGAAAGGGTAATTTCCTTATGTCAGGACTGTATGTCAACACAAACGTCAATTCGATGACAGCCGCGAATTATCTGACCAACAACATGGGCAACTTGTCCGGTGTTTTGACCAGGTTGTCAACGGGTCTGAGAATCAATTCCGCGAAAGACGATCCGGCGGGTTTGATCGCGAGCGAAGTCTTGCGAAGTGAAATCACCGCCTCGACTGCCGCATTGAAAAACACGCAACGGGCCAACGGGATGATCGCGATGGCCGACAGTGCCCTCGGTCAGGTGGGCGATTTGCTCAACGACATTCGCGGGCTGGTCAACGAAGCGGCCAACACGGGCGCGATGAGCGAAGCCCAGATTCAGGCGAACCAGTTGCAGATCGACGCCTCGCTCGACGCGATCGACCGCATCGCGCAATCAACGACTTATATGGGTCAAAAACTGCTCGACGGCACAATGTCGTTCCAGACCGCCGGGCTGAACAAAAATGAAATTTCGAATCTGGTCATCAACGCGGCCAACTTCGGAACGCAGCCCTACGTCGGCGTGGATATCGACGTGCAGGCGGCCTCGACGTCGGCCTCGCAGGTTTTCCGTCAAGCGGCTCTTGGAAGCGACGGCGCCACGTTCAAAGTCACCGGTAACCAGGGTTCGCAGGTGTTCAACTTCGGTGCCAACGCAACGACGACGCAAATGGCGGAGATGATCAACGCCTCTTCCGATTCAACCGGCGTGATGGCTTATGCCGGTGCGGAAGCCAATGCCGGCCAAGTCATCGTGACCAGCGCAGGTGCAGACAACGACATCATCTTCACGGCGGCAAACGCCGGCTTTGACACGGGCAATTACGCGATCAAATACACTGCCGGCAATTCCGACGGCATCAGCTACACGGTCACCAACCCGACCGCCGAGGGCGGTTGCGGCGTCATAGAGTTTCAACTCAAAATGGACGAGTGGAAAAACGCCGGAAATGCGCAAATCGACGAATCAAGCCTCGGAATCTTTACCAAGGCGGTTGACTTCAATGCGACTGCGCAACTTATATTTCATTCCACGACCGGTTCTGACGTCCAGAAAGTCAACTGGGTTTTTGACAGCACACCTGCGGGAACACCGACCTTCGTTTATGACAAAAATAAGTCGGAAGTCACGATTACGCTGAATAGCACCGGTACAACCATAGCCAGCGTTATTTCAGAGATCAATGCCCAAAGTGACAAGACGGGACTCACAGCCGCCGCTTCTGCTGCTGGCACGGTTCTCAATACGGCGGTCACCAACTACACCACGGATTTACGAGCGAACAACGCTTTGAACATTCAGGCGTTAACCGGCGACACAAAATATAATAACACGGATGTGGTGTATATTAATGCCGATGCTGCTGGCATCACTCAGACTGAAGATGCCCTGTTCAAATATGTCGATCAGGCGCAGCGTTCCGCCGTGTCATTCCAGAATGTCGGTCAATATGTCGAAATCAAGGCGGTCAATGCCGGTGCGGAGTACAACGGATTCACGTTCAATTTTATGACCGGAACTACGACTGACCCTTTGGCGGTTTCCTACGACAAGGATAATAAAGTCATTACCGTTTCCAACTTTGCGTCTACAAACACCCTGGCCGAACTTCGTGATGCCGTCCAGAGTATTACGGATAACAACGGTAATTCACTGTTTACGCTGTCGCTTTATGGTGAAGACCCTGCTCTCAATCCCAATGCCGCAAAAGACTCTGACTTCCAGGCTGCGATTGCAGGCGGAGTCCACTCAGTTGCGGGAGTAAAGGTAATAACCGGCCAAAACGCCAATCAGGTCGGCACCGACCACGGGGCTTTGATTGTCACGGTGAAAGATAATACTATTGATGCCAACGCGGTAATTACAGCTTTTAACACAACGGCAGATCACGATCTCAAAGCTCTGTTCAGCATCTCGAATGCCAAAGACAGCGACGGCAGTGGGTTGCTTTTTGCAGACGTTACGACGGCGGTGCCAGCGGCCAATGCGATCGTTGATTCGTCACCGCGTATTTATAGCGGTGCCTTGACCGGCGGTCAGAACGGGAACATCACGAACACGACGGCGAAGGAATTGATTCATTTCGTTAATAACGATGCGGATTTGTCGAAACTGATCAACGTGGAACTTGCCCCGAACTCGCAGCAGGGGAACGGCAAACTGACGCTGTTCGACTCTGTGGCCTATACCGGTTGCCCGTATGACGGGACGGCGATTCAGTTCCTTGGTCCGCAGGGAGCAAACAATATTGAATTCGCCGTAAACGGCGCGAACCAGGCACTCAGCATTGAGTTTACGCCGGACGTGCTTGGCCCTTCAACGGCCAACCTGGCGGCATACAACGCCAACGCCGCGTTCACCATCACATCGAAGAACAACGGGACGGAGTTTGACGACATGGCGGTGCGGTTCACGCGGGTCATCAACAACACGGTTCCCTCAACCGTCGGCAGTTCGGTGACCTATACATCGGGACCGTCGAACGCCATGGCTTACGCCAATCTCGGCGGAAGCCTGAACGACACTGCGTTTGGGACGGGCGGCTTCAACGGCACGTTTATTTTCAGTGCCCTGGGCGGCGGTGACGCCTATAATAACGTCAGCATTCAAGCGTCGCTCGACAAGAGCCAGACCGAAGCGGTCAAGTTCAGTTATAACGAGAACACCAAAACGTTCAACATCTCGCTCAATAATGACAGTATCTCGCTGGCGGATGTCATCGACGCGTTCCAGCAAGACCCGGTCAATTCCGATCTGCGGAGCAAGTTCCAGTTTGAACTGGATTACAGCGATACCTACCGGGATTTCAACAATACGAATGTTTATACCGGAACAACCCTGGTGGCCAATGACGGAAGCATGACGTTTAAAACGATCCTGGACAGCAGCAATACGGCAACGCTGGGCAACACCGGTTCGACCGGCGGCCACGCGGGCGGCGTTCTGGAAATCGCAATTTACGACGATCTTTACAGTATCGGTCCAGATGGCACGAATACGTTGGGGGCGGTGGGGCCGGGTGCAACAATTACAGGCGTGCCACCCACGGCGGTTTCCGGTGATATGAATTTTGTCCTCGGAACCGTGCAGCTTGACGGCAAACAGTGGGCGTTCCAGG
>Ga0099364_10006535_pt1 | contig 16940 bp, 14 predicted proteins | sample TergutTh196P3_FD_73070 | JGI IMG/M metagenome (GOLD analysis project Ga0099364, IMG submission 73070) | Microcerotermes parvus P3 segment gut microbial communities from Pointe-Noire, Republic of the Congo - Th196 P3 | ecosystem: Host-associated > Arthropoda: Insects > Digestive system > Gut ... | reverse complement strand
GTTGCCTCTGCCAATCTTATCAATGCCCCCCCCACCGGCCGCGGCGTGTTTGTTCCCCGCCCATCCGCCCGCAGGCGTCCCCTGCCACTCCTCTTCGCCCGCATTCTCTGTTTTCGTGCGATAACGCAAGGCAGGCGCGGCTACTCTCTGATGCCGGATATAGAAATTGTCGTCATTCAGCACCATCAAGCCTTCGCTGCCCACCGCCTCCGCAAGCTCAAATTTCGTCTGAACGATATTTTCCATCGTTTCAAAAGTATCCAAGTGCATTTCCCCGATGGAGGTGATAATCCCCGCGACAGGTCTGACCATTTGGCAGATTTCCCGGATATCCCCGGGTTTTTTTGCCCCCATTTCCACAACGAGGATTTTGTGAGTTGCTTTGAGTTGTTCGCGTATTGTTCGGACTACGCCCATCGTCGTATTATAGCTCTCCGGCGTCATCAGGACTTCGTATCTGGCGCCCAGGAGATGGTGCAGGATATGCTTTGTGCTGGTCTTGCCATAACTGCCGGTTATCCCGATAACGGTGAGGCCCGGATGTTCCTCAAGGATCCTGTTTGCGTCGCGAATAAAGCCGTCGGCGATATGCTTCTCCAGCGGCTTATTGATCAGATTGGCGGCGACGACAAAGACTTGCAGCAGCCAATTCAGCAAAGCCTGGAGAAAGGGGATTTCCCACCAAAACGTTTCGGGAAACAAGAGGCTCATTCCCCAAATATAGAGAAAGCACAGGAGGCCCGCGGTAATCAGCAGGCGTTTTACCCGCCAGGTGAAGACGAGGGGTGTTTTTTCTTTTGTCTTGCTGCGGACAAAACCCAGCGCAAGAAATAGCACGCCATGGATAAGCAGATACAGGTTGAGGGACAGAAAACCGCGCAATAGAATACTTGAGAGTATGGTCACAAGCAAAAGATAACCGGGCAGTTTGCTGGGGTTGCGTTTCAACCATTGCGTATACCGGTCATTATAATAACTGTTTTGCTGCATCATATGCAGGCTTCGGTGGAGATTACGCCAGAGATAAATGTAAAAGGCGCCTGTTTGAAAAACTGCGGCAATGGTAAACAATGGTCTATCTCCTTTACTGTGAGCCGCGCTAGTGTTCCATAAAGTAAATCAGGGCGCGAAGGAAAGCCGGCAATTGATCCAGGTAGGAGTAATGGCCCGCCGGAGACAGCAGCACCAACCCTGCGTCAGGGATGGCCTTCTCCATTTTTCTTCCCATGGCGAGAGGCGTTTCCGTATCCTGTTCGCCCCAGAATAGCAGCGTCGGCGTCCGGATCATCCCCAAACAATAGCTAAGGTCTTCTTCAAGCAGTAAGCTCATGGTCCTTCGCATCAGGGGAGAGGCTTGCCGGTAGTCTGCCGAGCCTGCGCGAGCCATGCCCGCTTCGGCAAGGGGCGCCAGCACGCGGCGAAGGCCCGGCGTCTGCTGCAGCCGTTTGCCGGCTTTGTAAGCGTATACCTTTGTATACCAGAGCAGGCTCCGCTTAGGCCGCAGCCCCGCGCTGTCGATCAGAATCAGCCGCTGCAGGAGCGCTTTCGTATGGGAAGCCCATCGGATCAGAATCCGCCCGCCGTGGCTGTGGCCGCAGACAGAAAAGGGCTTTTCCCCAAAGGATAAGGCTTCGATAAACGACTGGATAAAGCTTCCGTAATCGCTTCCGGACCAGGCTTTGTCCGGTTCACCGGTTTTGCCGAAACCAGGCAGATCGGGGATGATGATCCGGTATCGCTCGCCCAATGCTTCCATGACGGGAGAGAATACTTCTTTCGATGCGCCCCATCCGTGAAAGAAAAATAAAACTTGTTTATTGTCTCCGTTTTCCTCGGGCGCGGAGTCCAGGTAATAGATCGTCATGCCCGACGCCTGCAGCGTGTATTCCATGGCGTATCTCCCCAAAATTAGTTTGTTTTAAATTGATGTTCTTGGGGAGTAGTCACGAATCCTCAAACTCCAGGACAGTGCCGGAAGATAAAGAACCCGGCTTGAGCCCCGCATCCTCGAGGAAATGCAGCCCACGCTCGCCTGTACAATGCCCGATGGCAAGACAGGCTATGCCTTCCTCGCGTAAGTAATTCACGGTTTTCTCTATACGCGCATCTTCACTGTCTTTCAGATGTAAACCGCCGACGATGGCTTGGATCGGCTTAGGAAAACGCTGCTTGACCGCCTCGCATATGTTGACGATCCCTCTGTGGGCGCAACCGGCGATCAGAACTAGCCCTGTGGGCAGATCAAAAACCATAACCTGCTCATCTTCGAAGCGGTCCGGCCCGTATTGTCCTGCGCGCAATACTACAAAGTCATTCGCTTCCTCTTCAAAATCAACTACAGAAGGGATACCGGAGAGGATATACACGTCGTCCACCAACAGAAACGTATCGGTAAGGGGAAAAATCGTCGAGACATTTTCGATTTGCAGAAACTCTTCATTGAAATCGTTTCCGATATAACGAAGGAACTCTTTTTCACGCTTGAATTTCTTGTTAAAATATTGCAAATTTGCTACTAATTGGAATTTTCTTCTTGTGGTGTCGCATAAGGTACGAACGCCACCGCTGTGGTCGCTGTGCCCATGGCTGAGAATCACATAATCCACTTTGGTCAGATCTTTTCGCAGGATTTCCGCGTTTTCTTTGAAGATATCGGAAGCGCCGGTATCCATCAGGAAAATCTTGTCCCTCCATTCCATAAGCAGCGATAAGCCATGCTCGCAAGCAAGATGCTCTCCGACCCTTGTGTTTTCCACCAGAGAGGTTATCTTCAGCGTCATTTCCATCATCCCCCTGTATTCCGGTACGTTTTGAACGGACACTTGCCACTTGCCATTTTACATCATGTGCAGACAATGTTCAACAAGTGGTTTGGACTTATCAGACCGCCATGTTAAGAGAACATGCTCTGCTGATTGCTTTCCGGCAGGTCGCCCAAAGCCCCCTGCTCTTGCAGAAGCGCAATCATCGCGACGCCGATCTTAGCCCGCTGCCGCAGGTCTTCCACTGAGTGAAAGGCTTTTTCTTCCCGCGCTTCCACGATACTTTGCGCCGCGGTGAGTCCCAGACCGGATAAGGACGTGAAGGGCAGCCTTAACTTTCCGTCTTCGACCAAAAAGCGAGCGGCGCCGGATTTCTCCAGATGCACCGGTAGAAAAGAAAAACCGCGCAAGTACATTTCCCTGGCAAGTTCAAGAAGGGTATAGTGGTCCTCCTCCCTGCCGCTTGCTTCCTTTCTCTCCCGCTTGGCTCGTATCTCCGTCATTGTGCTTTCGATTCTGTCCAGCCCGCCGGCTGCGATCGCGCCGTCCAGCCCTTCGCGCACGGTGAAGGTTGCGGCGTAAAAGGCAAGGGGCTCATAAATTTTAAACCAGGCGATACGGAAAGCCATCGTTACGTAGGCTACGGCATGGGCTTTGGGAAAGAGATACTGGATCTTGTTACAGGAATCGATATACCAGGCTGGGACCTTGACTTCTTCCATAGCACTGATGTCTTCCCCGGATAGCCCGGCTCCCTTTCTCACCCGTTCCATGATTTTGAACGCGTGCAAGGGATGCACCCCCGCCTGAATCAAGGTCAGCATAATATCATCGCGGCAAGTAATCACTTCTTTCATGGTACCCAGGTTTTCTTTCAATATCTCCCGTGCGTTTCCCAGCCAGACAGCCGTACCGTGGGAAAAACCGCTGATGCGGATCAGATCGGAAAAAGTGGAGGGTTTCGTATCCAGCAGCATACCCCGGACGAAAGAGGTGCCAAATTCCGGTACGCCTAAGGAGCCGGTATCGATCCCGCTTTTTCCGGGATCGACAGCCAAAGCCTCCGGGCTGCGAAATAAGGACAGCACCGCCGGATCATCGAGGGATATTTCCATAATATCTTTGCCGGTCATTTCCCCCAGTATGCGGATCATAGTCGGGTCGTCATGACCGAGGATGTCCAGTTTAACCAGACAATTCCCGATGGCGTGATAATCAAAATGCGTCGTAACGAACTCTGAAGAAGAATCATCCGCCGGGCGCTGGACGGGGGTATAGTTGATAATTTCGTCCCCTTCCGGCAAAACGACGATACCGCCCGGATGCTGACTGGTCGTTCGTCTTACCCCGCTCAGACCTTGCACAAGACGCTCCAGCTCCGTCCCTCTGATCGGTTTTCCTCTGTCGTCGAAATAGTTTTTAACGAAACCGTAAGCGGTTTTATTCGCAATGGTAAAGATCGTACCCGCCTTAAACACATGATCCTGTCCAAATAGTTCTTCCGTATATTTCTGCGCCTGGGTTTGAAACTCTCCGGAGAAGTTCAGATCAATATCCGGCGCCTTGTCCCCTTCAAATCCCAGAAATACTTCAAAAGGGATATGAAACCCTTCTTTCTTCATCGGACTACCGCAAACGGGACAGTCCATAGGCGGCATATCCGCCCCGCAACCGTAGAGGGAGGCCTCGCCTTGGATAACATGCTTACAGGAAGGCGCAGGGCAGCGGTAATGCGGCGCCAAGGGATTGACTTCCGTGATACCGGATAGAAACGCAACCAAAGACGAACCTACCGATCCTCTGGAACCTACCCGATAGCCATTCTCTTCGGAATAACGGACCAGCTTATGCGCGATATAGTACAAATCTGCATATCCATATTCCGTAATCGACATAATTTCTCTTTCCAAACGCTGCCCGATCCATTCCGGCAATTCGTCGCCATACAGCTCGCTTGCTTTCCGCCTGACCATCCCCTCGACGGCCTCTCTGGCGCCCGGCAGCTTAGGCGTCATCAGCTTATCCGGTATAGGATCAAGGTTCTCCACCTGATCGGCGATTGCCCGCGTTGCTTCCACGACGACCTGAAATGCCTCCGCTTCTCCCAAATACGCAAATTCCTCCAGCATTTCCTCTGTCGTATGCATGTACAGCGGGGGCTGGATATCCGCGTCTTTGTACTTTTGGCCGGCTTGCAGGATACGGCGTAAAACCTCGTCTTCCGGCAGGAGAAAATGCACGTCTCCGGTAGCGGCGACAGGTATGCCAAGCTTTCTGCCTACCGCCAGCACTTTGCGATTTAAGTCTTGCAAAGCCTCTTCGCCGGCAACGCTGCCATTTCGGATAAGGTAGCCGTTATTCATCACGGGCTGGATTTCCAGATAATCATAGAAGGAAGCCGTCGCCTCCAGCGTCCTGTCGTCGGCGCCGTTCAGCACTTGCGTAAAAAACTCCCCCGCTTCGCAGGCGGAACCGACGAGTAAGCCCTCCCGCAAGCGAATCAGTTCGTTTCTGGGGATCCTGGGCCGTTTATAAAAATAATCCAAATGGGACAGGCTGACCAGTTGATACAGATTTTTGATTCCGGTTTTGTTTTTCGCCAGCAGGACAATATGCCAGACGCCGGGCGCGTTTTCATTCTGCATGGCGTTCCGCTCGCCGTCGTTGGCGAATTCTTCGCTGAAGTCCCTTGTAAGGGTATCGCTGTCGATCAGATAGCCTTCCATCCCATAGAGGACTTTGAATGGTTTTTGGCTTTTGCCCCTTGCAGCTGCCGCTTCCTTCATCGCTTCAGGGAAAGCTTGCACCACACCGTGATCGGTGATGGCTACGGCTTCATGGCCCCAGGCGACAAGCTGCTGAATCAAGGCTTTTGGCGATACCAGGGCGTCCATGGCGCTCAGTTTCGTATGCAAATGCAGTTCCACTCGTTTGACAGGCGCCTGATCCCGCCGCGTCCGTTCTTCTCCTTCCGCTATATCGTCGGGATAAAACACCAATTCCTTTTGAAAGGAATCCATACGGGCGCTTCCCTTCATTCTGTACCAGGCGCCTTCCTTCAGCCAGTTTTGCTTCAAGCGCTTCTGATTTTTCTGATCCACAAAGAGCTTTGCTTTAATCGAACCCGTATAGTCCGTAAGGTCAAAATCGCAAAGAAGCGTGCCGGCGTTCAGCAGTTTCTGCTCATTTACGCGAAAAACCATAGCGTCGATCACGGTGTTAATGCTTTCGTCGACCAGATCCGAAAGCATACGCGCCTGCCCGCTGATTTTTCTGCCCAGTATCGTCGCAGATGTTTTTTTCTTTCCTTTGACGTCCTTATTTTTTTCTTCCAGGCGCTGATTGAGCAGCGCTTCCTCTTCTTCCGGTTCCGCTATCACGAAGCTGGTCGGGATCTCTGCTTCCGTTGCATTCTTGAACAACTCGGATAAGGGCGCCGGCGATTCTTCCTTATGAAAGCAAAGCCGATAGGCTATCCCATGACCGAAGGTCTCCTGCATGGCAAGAAGAATTTGCCTCTCCTCCGTTTCCGTCGGCGGAAGGCTGCCATACAAAGCGATTTCCCAAGTTTGGCTTTCCTGGGATATTTTGATTTCTTTGACTTCCCAAGCCTCCAGACATAGTCGATCATCCTCTGTAGGATGCATGTTTTTTAACAGTTCCGGCCAGGGGTTGCTGTCCATTTGGATTATCCTTCTTTCAGACCTAGTTGACCCGCGTTACAGACATATATAGATCGGTTGTTTGCATGGGTCAGGCGTCGGATAGACGCGAGGTAACCAAATCATACAAAGCATCGACAAGCTCAGTTTCCGGCAGATGCTTGAGCGGTTTGCCCGCGGCAAACAGCAGGCCGCCTTCTTTTCCGCAGGCTATCCCAAAATCTGCTTCTCTCGCCTCACCGGGCCCGTTGACCGCGCAGCCCATGATCGCCAGGGTCAAGCTCCTGCCCGCAGGCAGCGCCAGTGCGGCGAATTTCTGTTCCGCCGACTGTACCAGGGAAGGTAAATCCACCCGGGTCCTGCCGCAAGTCGGGCAGGCGATGATTTGCAGGCCTGCTGGGATAAGTTCCAGTGCGGTCAAAATCTGTCTTGCCGCGGCGATTTCCTCCATCGGGTCGCCGGTGAGGGAAACACGGATGGTGTCCCCTATTCCTTCCGCCAGTAAGGCGCCGACGCCCACCGCAGATTTCACTATGCCTTGAGAAGGCAGGCCGGTTTCCGTGACGCCCAGATGCAAAGGGTAGTCTGTTTGCGCCGCAATCTCCCGGTATGCCGCAAGCATGACCGGTACGCTGCTGGATTTGAGGGATAGTTTCATTTCTCTGTAGTCGAGATCTTCCAGAATGTGAATATGGTTCAGCGCGCTTTCTACCAGCGCCGCTGCGGTCGGACCGCCATATTTGTCCAGCAGCGATCTTTCCAGGGAACCGCCGTTCACGCCGATCCGGATGGGTATCCGCCGCTCTTTTGCAACGGACACGACTTCTTTGACTTTCCAGGGGGCGCCGATATTGCCCGGATTGATCCGCAGTCCGGCGACGCCCGCTTCCATCGCGCCCACGGCCAGACGATAATCGAAATGAATATCGGCGACGACCGGTATGGGCGACAGAGAGGTAATTTGCGGCAATGCCTGCACATCCGTGATTTCCGCTGCGGCTACGCGGATAATCTGGCATCCCTTTGCCGCCAGCGCCTGGATTTGCGCAACTGTAGCGGAGGCGTCCGCCGTGATCGTGTTCGTCATGGATTGAATGGAGACGGGGCTGTTCCCGCCAACCGGAACCGAGCCAAGCATAAGCTGCCGGCTAGCGCGGCGCGAATAGTCTGAAGCCATCGTATCAGGAGCCTCCAAAGAGTTTAAAGATATCCTTGAACGTGAGCAGTACCATGAGGGTGATCAGCATAGCGAACCCCAGCGCGTTAATCCAGCTCTCTACATGCAGATTCATAGGTTTTCTGCGGACCAGCTCGATCAGGTAAATCAGGATCCTTCCTCCGTCGAGAGCCGGGAAAGGCAGTAAATTCATGATGCCCAGATTGACGGAAAGAAAAGCGGTGAGAAAGAGGGTGTCAGGCAGCCCGGTGGTTACGGTTTGCCCAATCAAATGCGCAAGTTCCACAGGACCGGAAAGGCTTTCGGCTACGTCGATCTGACCGCTCACCATTTGTGAAATGGAGCTGATCAGCAAACCGATCATGATCCAGGTCTGCCGGAGTCCTAAACCGATGGCGGTTAGTGGGGGATAGCGTACGTTCATCGCGAAGTTGGCGTCAACCGTCACGCCGATCATGACCCGGCCCTCTTCCGCATAATAACGCGGTTCCACCAGCAGGCTTACGCTGTCCTGTCCTCTCTGCACCACAAAGGTCAGCGTAGTCCGGTCTTGTTTCTCCGCCAGGATTCTGCTCAGATCCGCCCAGACGGAAAGGCTTTCCCCATCGATCGACAGGATTCTGTCTCCGGGCAGTATGCCCGCTTCCTGGGCGGGGGAATCCGGCTGTACTTCTCCAATGACAGGTTCATACCCGGTACTTACGCCGATAAAGGAAAATAGGATGGTAAATACGATAGCAGCCAGCAGAAAATTCATCACGGGACCGCCGAAGGATACATACATCTTCGGCAGGGCTTTGCGACGGACGATGGACAAGGGACGCCCGCGATCATCAAAGCCTTCCTCATCAGAATCAAAAAGGCAGTAGCCTCCGAAAGGAATGCAGCGGAAGGAAAAAAGGGTATGCCGCCCTTGTTTCTGCCATAGGGCAGGCCCGACGCCAACGGAGAATTCCTGTACAGCTACGCCGATCGTTCTGGCTGAAATATAATGTCCAAATTCGTGTACGATTACAATAATGCCCAGTATCAACACAACAGCAAGAATGATTAAGATCATAGGGCTCCTTTATTGTCGAGATGAGCTGCGCCCATAACCCAAAGCTGCGCAGCCTTAGATGAATGTTACATGGGACGCTGTCCCATACCCTGTCGGCATTCGCGCGCATGTCGCTCATGCCTTCCGCTTTGCGGCGCTGCTATTCTGCAGCGTTAGTGACTGACTCCCAAAAAAGAACTTGTTTAAATGGATGTTGTTGGGGAGTAAGTCACTATCTAGTCACATAAATATCGTATTGCGTATTTGCAGGATATGGTAGAGCAAGGGGATCACCCACAAAGCGCTGTCAAAACGATCCAGAACGCCGCCATGCCCCGGGATAAGCTGACTGGAGTCCTTCATTTTAGCTTGCCTCTTTAGTGCGCTTTCAAACAGATCGCCTATTTGCCCGATGGCTGAAAGGAAAGGCGTCAGGATGATCAGGAAGCCCATGTTATCCAAAGGCCCGAGCCTGTTCGCCAGGATACAGAACAGGCATCCCGCGAGTATACCTGCGGCCAATCCGCCTATCGCGCCTTCGGTGGTTTTTTTCGGACTGATATGGGTAAAAAAAGGTCGCTTTCCAAAGTGCGTACCGATAAAGAACGCGCCAATATCCGTCAGCCAGATGATCGTAAACGCGTAAGTGACCAGCAGCATCCCCTGCTCCATCTGACGAAGCAGGATAAAATGCGAAAAGCCGAATGCGACATAGAGAATGGAAAAAAAGTTCGCGCCCAGATCGGCAAAGTCCAATTCCGGATAGCGCGAAAGCGCAATGATTGTTCCGGAAAACACAAACATCACAAAAAAGTGAGGAAGCCAGGACGGTTCAAAAGACAACAGTAAAGGAAACAACAAAGCGGCGGTATAGAGGAAGGAAAGCATTTCATTGATTCCTATTCGCTTCAGCATTCTGCCCAGTTCGACAGAGGTCAGGAATGAAAGGATCATGACCGCGACGGTAAAAAAGACCCCTCCCAGGAAAACAAACACCAGAAACAAAGGGATCCCCACAACAGCGCTGATGGTTCTTTTGAGCATGGATCAGACACCTCCATAACGTCTTTGTCTGTTTGTGAAAGCGGTCATCGCTTCTGCCAACTCTTTTTCACCGAAATCCGGCCAATAGGTTTCTGTACTCCAAAACTCCGTATAGGCGATCTGCCACAACAAAAAATTGCTTATCCGGGTATCGCCTCCGGTACGGATCAAGAGATCCGGCTCAGGCAAATCCCCGGTATACAATTCTCCGGCAAAATCTTCTTCCCGCCAATCATCCGGATTCTCGCCCTTGAGCGCCCGTTTGGCCAGGGCTTTCGCGCTGCGCAGCAGTTCCTGCCGGCCTCCGTAGTTCAACGCGACGGATAAATGGAGTTTCTCCAGCCCGGCTGTCGTGGATACGGCATTTTTGATTTTTTCACGCAAAGCCGGCTGTAAGGGGCCTATATCCCCCAGAATCCGGATGCGAACGCCCTGTTCTTTTAGTACGATCAGTTCCCGATCCAGAAACTCATGGATCAATAGCATCAGAGTTTGTATCTCGGCTTCCGGTCTTTTCCAATTTTCTGTAGAAAAGGCATATACTGTTAAGTACCGGATCTCATACTTCGGGCATAAGCGAACCAGCCGCCGCAGCGCTTCCACACCTTCACGATGACCCATAGCTCTGGGAAGCCCTCTTCTTTGCGCCCATCGCCCGTTCCCGTCCATAATGACGGCTAAATGCGTCAGCACGATCATTGCCTCTTTTCTTCGGCAAAACTGCCAAGTAAAAAGTGGAGGACGCCGTCTTTATGCTTCGCCCTGATCACCTTGAGGACAGCCGGCGTATCGGATAAAGCCGCGGCAGCCATCGGATCCATGGTTATGGTAAAAGAAGCTTGTAAGCCCTGTTGACGGCAGCGCTCCACGGCTTCTTCCCTGGTCAGGCCATACCACATCAAACTTCCATGATTTCCTTCTCTTTAATGTCCAGAATCCGGTCGACTTCCTTCACATGCTTATCGGTCAGCTTTTGCAGATCGTCGTTCGCGTCTTTTGCCTCGTCTTCCGAACAGGTTTTTGCTTTTTCCTCCCCCTTAATTCGATCGACAAGGTCGCGACGAATGTTGCGGACGCTGACTTTGCACTCTTCCCCCTTCTTCCTCGTCGATTTCACCAATTGCGTCCGTCTTTCCTCCGTTAACTGGGGAATAGCCAGGCGGATCAGGTTGCCGTCGTTGTTTGGGTTGATACCCAAATCGGATTTGAGGATCGCTTTCTCAATCGCAGCCAGGGCGGATTTGTCCCAGGGGGAAATGGTCAGAAGCCGCGGTTCGGGCGCCGAGATCGTGCCCATCTGATTCAAAGGGGTGGCGGCGCCGTAGTAATCCACGACGATTTTATCCAAAATAGCCGGATTGGCCCGGCCGGCGCGGACTGAAGCCAGATCCTTTCGAAGGAACTCAATGGATTTCTGCATCCTTTCCTCACCGTCCGACAAAATGTCTTTTATCATCAGCATTACCTCCCAGTTAAAGTGGGTTGCCGCCCATAACCCAAGTGAAGCGGCGCCCCCTTGGTAAGATGATTTGATGGGACTCTGTCCCTTGCCCTGTCGGCATTCGCGCGCATGTCGCTTATGCCTTCCGCTTCGCGGCGCTGCGATTCCGCAGCGTTCGTAACTGACACTTTAGACTTCTTGTTCTATTGTGATGCATTGAGGGCGCCAGTTACTATCGTTCCGATTTTTTCTCCCATTGCCGCTTTGACGATGCTTCCTTCGTGCGCCAGGTTAAAAATAATAAGGGGAATGCGATTGTCCATACAAAGGCTAAACGCTGTGGAATCGATGACCTTTAATTCCCGGCGCAGCGCTTCCCCATAGCTCAAGTGCTCGAATTTCTTCGCGTTCGGGTTTTGTGCCGGATCGCTGTCATACACGCCGTCTACTTTTTTTGCCATCAGGATCACATCCGCTTCCATCTCTGCCGCACGCAAGGCGGCCGTCGTATCGGTCGAAAAAAACGGATTGCCTGTGCCGGCCGCAAAGATCAGCACACGCCCTTTGTCCAGATGGCGCAAGGCCCTGCGCCTGATGTAGGTTTCCGCAACCTGCCGCATCTCAATGGCAGACATCACCCGTGTCGCGACGCCCTTTGCTTCCAATGTATCCTGCAACGCCAGCGCGTTGATACAGGTAGCCAGCATGCCCATATAATCCGCGGAAGCCCGATCCATACCTCTTTGACTGCCGGATACGCCCCGCCATATATTGCCTCCGCCGATGACGATGGCTGCCTGGACGCCGGCTTCCGTAAGCGTCTGAATCTGCTCCGCGATGGATTCCATCCTCCCCGAATCCAGACCGAACTGTTGATCTCCGGCCAGGGCTTCGCCGCTGAGCTTAATCATCACTCTTTTGTATATCGGCGGCTTTTTGTCTTGCTCTCTCTCTTTCCCTCCCCCGCCTTCCATAAAGATGCCTCCCGTTTTCTAAAAAAGAGAACACGAATCGCGTTCTCTCTTCTTTTTATTCAGTATAACAGAATTACTTCATTTGAGCCATAACTTCTTCGGCAAAGTTTTCCTGACGCTTCTCTATCCCTTCCCCCAGTTCATAGCGGACAAAGCGCCGAACGTTAATATTTTCCCCGATCCTTGCCACTTTTTCTACCAGTAGCTCTTGAATCGTCATGCCGGCGTCCCGGATGAAGGGCTGCTCGAGCAAACAGATTTCTTTGTAAAACTTCTCAATCCGGCCGCTGATCATTTTTTCTACCACATTGGCCGGCTTCCCTTCGTTCAGCGCTTGCGCGGTAAAAATCTCTTTTTCTTTTTCCACGACTTCCGCCGGAACCTCTTCTCTTCGCACATACTCCGGTTTGGAAGCGGCAATCTGCAGGCAGATATCCCTGGCCAGGGTTTTAAACTCCTCCGTCTTTGCGACAAAATCGGTTTCACAGTTGAGTTCCAGCAGTACGCCAATGCGCCCGCCGCCATGGATATACGATTCGCAAAGCCCTTCGGCAGCTATGCGGCCGGCTTTTTTAGCGGCGGCGGCCAAGCCTTTCTCCCGCAGATATTCGATGGCTTTTTCCATATCTCCGTCTTTTTCCGTCAAAGCATTTTTGCAGTCAAGCATCCCTGCGCCGGTCCGCTCTCTGATTTCTTTAATCATAGCTGATGTAATCATCCGATATCTGCCTCCTTGCTCCCTATTGTCATTTTCTTGCTCTCACCAACAAAAGGGCAGAGTATAGTCCTCCGCCCGTTATGCTCTACGATGGATAATTCTGAATCACGCCCAGGCTTATACGCTGGCAGAATGCGGTATTACATCGCTTCCTCGTCAAGATAGGTCCCGATTTCTTTATCGTCCTGCAGCATTTCCTCCATGGTCGTCTGGCCTTGATTGGCTTCCAGGACCGCGTCGGCCATTTTAGCGGCTAATAATTTAACAGCCCGGATCGCATCGTCATTCCCCGGGATGATGTAATCCACTTCGTCCGGGTCACAGTTGGTATCGACGATCGCTACAATCGGTATAGCCAAACGCCGGCCTTCTGCTATGGCGATATGCTCCTTACGCGGATCGATAATAAATATCGCGCCGGGCAACCCGGGCATATCCTTGATCCCGCCGAGGAAACGCTCCAGTTTATCCATTTCTCCCCTGAGCTTGGATACTTCTTTCTTTGGCAGGACTTCAAAAACGCCCTCTTCGTCCATTTTCTCCAGTTCCTTCAGGCGTTGGATGCGCTTTTGGATGGTCGGATAGTTGGTCAATGTCCCTCCCAGCCAACGCTCGTTCACATAGTACATCCCGCAGCGTTCCGCTTCTTCCCTAACGGTCTCCTGCGCCTGCTTTTTGGTGCCTACAAACATAATGTGCTTGCCGTCGCTAACGGTGGCGCGAATAAATTCGTAAGCTTCATCTACTTTCTTTACGGTCTTCTGCAGATCAATGATATAAATGCCGTTTCGCTCCGTAAAGATGTATGGGGCCATTTTAGGGCACCACCTGCGGGTTTGATGACCGAAGTGTACCCCTGCTTCCAATAACTGTTTCATGGAAATAACGCCCATACTGACACCTCTCTTTCATTTGTTTTTTCCCGCGAATGGTATAGTATTGCGGGAACCTCCGCCTTCTTCTATCCTTGTGGCCGCCTGTGTCGCCGGAGACAGAGCTTTCGTCCGGTATACAACAAGCACTGGGCTTTCGGTCCGAAGGCGTGTGGATTTCGACACTGAGAGATTATAACACAGGTAAGCTTCTTTCTGCAAATGTTTTAGCGGGTTTTTCTTCTTTTTGTTAATTCATCCAAAAGATTCTCATTCAACACGCGGATATACGTCCCTTTCATTCCCAGAGATTTGGTCTCGATGACGCCTGCGCTTTCCAGCTTTCGCAGCGCATTCACGATCACGGAACGGGTTATGCCGGCTCTGTCGGCGATTTTGCTGGCTACGAGCAAGGCCTCTTTCCCCTCCAGTTCCGCAAAGATATGTTCGACCGCTTCCTGCTCCGAATAAGACAGCGTACCGATCGCAATCTGAACCGCCGCTTCCCTGCGGGCCTCTTCTTCGATTCTTTCCGAACGCATCCGAAGAATTTCCATGCCGATCAGCATCGCGCTGTATTCGGCAAGAATCGTATCCTCCTCACTATATTCGCTTTCATTAAATCTCGTCAGTACCAGGCTTCCCTGCCGCTGACCGCTGACAATGATCGGTACGATCGCGATCAACTTTTTGTCAAAGATGCAGTGCTCGGAAAAGGCGCTCAGTAAACAGGCGTCTCCTTCACTTTGCCGATTCAAAGCCGTTTGTGTCGCACGCAGAACGGTTTCATTAAAGCTCTCCGACAAGGCGTCTGCGGCAATCTGTTTCTCTACTATGGGGCATACCCAACCGTCGGCAAAGGCATAGCCAAGGAGCCTGCCCGACCGGCTGGCAATATAGATATTGGCTTTGATCAGTTCGCACAATACTTTTGCCATTTCTGCGAATTCCACAGCATTCCCGGATGCTTTTTGAAGAAACTGATTCAATGCCCTGGATTTTTCCAACAGGTTACTCATGCTTACTTCCCTCATTTCAAGAGTCGCAGTCCGCTACTTCGCGCGCGGATGAGCCAGGCGATAGACCTTTCTTAATTTGCTTCCGGATACATGGGTATAAATCTGGGTCGAACTGATGCGCCGGTGGCCCAGCAGTTCCTGCACTACGCGCAAATCCGCGCCGTTGTCTAGAAGATGGGTAGCAAAGCTATGACGGATGCCATGGGGAGACAAAATTTCTTTTGCGCCTGCCCTGTCGCAATACTTATGGACGATATCCCGTACGGCCCTGTCGGTCAGCGCGCCGCCCCGGAGGTTGAGAAACACAGAATTGACGCCGGCTGTCTGCCGTTTTCTTTCGGTGCGGCTTATATACCGGCGCAAATATGCTGCGCTGAATGTACTGAGAGGCGATATCCTTTGCCTTCCCCCTTTGCCGAAAACCCTGATCCATTTCTCTTCCAGTTGTATATCTTCTATCTTTAAGCCAACCAATTCGGAAACCCGCAGCCCGCTTCCGTATAGCACTTCAAGTATAGCCCTGTCTCTCAGTCCGGCTTCGGTCTGTTCGTCGGGGGATTCGATCACCCGAACGATTTCTTCCTGATCCAGGTAATGGGGAAGACGTTTCGGCAGCTTTCTCAGATGAATATCCTCCATTGGATTATGCTCCATATGCTGCTTGCGGATCATAAACCGATAGAAACTTTTCATGGCTGCCAGACGCCTGTTGATGGTGGCCCTGGAGAGCTTTTTGTCGTTCATGGCGTACAAAAATCTTCGGATATTGTCTTCGGTAATCTCTTCCGCCTCCATCGCCGCGCTATCCCTTCCCTGATCCTCCAACCAGGACAGAACGGCGGTCCAGTCCTGGTTGTAAGAAGAAAGCGTAAGAGGCGACAGGTTTCGCTCGTCGGTCAGATAATCGTAAAACTGATCCAGCGCTTCCGTCAGCTTCATGGGAACCCCTGCCTTTTCTTCATCTCATCTAAAGCGTTCAGCGCCCTTTCCGCAAGCAGACTGTTTCTGGTTTTTTTATCTTTTGGCGGATGCGCCAGCGGCGGAAATAATCCAAAATGCACATTCACCGGTTGAAAACGCTCCGGCGTCGCACTGACGATATACTGCAATAAAGCGCCCAAAGCGGTTTCCCCGGGAAAGAGGAGCGTCGCCAAACCCGAATAGGCCCGGGCGGCATTGATCCCCACCGCCAGTCCGGATGCGGCGGATTCGATATATCCTTCTACACCGGTCATTTGCCCGGCTACGAACAAATGTTCTTTGGTCTTAAGGCGGCCGTCCGGATGCAGCAATACGGGAGAATTGATGAAGGTATTGCGGTGTATCATGCCGTATCGGACAAACTCCGCTTCCCCAAGGGCGGGAATCATACGAAAAACCTTCTCCTGTTCCGGCCTGGCCAGCCTGGTTTGAAATCCTACCATATTCATCAGATGCCCGGCTTTATCATCCTGCCGCAGTTGCACGACGGCGTAAGGCCTTCGCCCGTCTTCTGCTTTCGGATCGTGCAAGCCCACAGGTTTCATCGGGCCAAATACCAGGGTCTTGGGGCCGCGCTTTGCCAGAACCTCCACCGGCATACAGCTTTCAAAGAATCGTTCTTCTTCAAAAGCATTGGGCGTCGTCGTTCGCGCGCTGATTAAAGCTTGATAAAAACGATCGTATTCTTCCTCCGTCATCGGACAATTGAAATAATCCTTTCCGCCCTTATCATAGCGGGAAGCCCAGAAACCTTTTGTTTGATCCAGCGATTCCGTCAGAAGCAAAGGCGCCGCTGCGTCATAGAAATACAGATCCCGGGCGCCATGCAGCGCCTGCAAAGCCGCAGCCATGGGCGGACTGGTCAGCGGTCCGGTCGCCAGCACCGTCACGCCGCTTTCCGGTAAGGCCCGGATCTCCTTGCGCTCTACCGTGATCAGGGGATGCGCGCAAATTCGTTCGGTAACCATGTGCGAAAAGGCCTTGCGATCCACTGCCAAGGCTCCGCCAGCGGGGATTTGATTGGCGTCGGCGCAGGACAGGATCAGGGAATGCAAACGGCGCATTTCTTCTTTCAACAATCCTGCGGCATTTGTCAGGCTGTTGGCGCGCAAAGAGTTGCTGCAAACCAATTCAGCCAGCTCACCCGTATGATGGGCGGGGCTGGGGTTTTCCGGACGCATTTCATAAAGGCTGACCCGAATCCCCCGGCGGGCGAGCTGCCAGGCAGCCTCGCTGCCTGCAAGGCCCCCG
>Ga0099364_10006534_pt1 | contig 16940 bp, 15 predicted proteins | sample TergutTh196P3_FD_73070 | JGI IMG/M metagenome (GOLD analysis project Ga0099364, IMG submission 73070) | Microcerotermes parvus P3 segment gut microbial communities from Pointe-Noire, Republic of the Congo - Th196 P3 | ecosystem: Host-associated > Arthropoda: Insects > Digestive system > Gut ... | reverse complement strand
CGGTGGTCTGGATCCCGTAGCCAAGACCGTTGTCCGAAGCGACGACCCGCGCCGTGCCGCCCACCGTGACGTTTTCGCCGAGGCCGCCGTTCATGTAGATAACGGGATTGCTATTCACTGTGGCTTCATTGGTGACAATCCCGCCCATGACCGTCAGGACGCTGTCCATGCCGGTAGACCTAATGGTGCAGGCGGAACCTGAGCGAACTTCACCGTCGTTGACGGTGATCCGGGTATCATTCACGCACAGGGAGGTGCCGCCGTCGTTTATGGCGTATCCCGCCGGCGCCGACACGACGCTGCAGCCGTTGATATTGACATTGACGCCGACGACGCCGGCTGTCACGTTAATTGCCGAATTCGAGCCTTCATTCAGGATAGAGCCGCCGGTGTTCACATATAAGCTGACATTGTCCGCCGCTATATTGATTGAAGTTCCGTTGCCGCCGTCCTCCGGTAAAGGCGTTATCAGCGATGCTTGGTTGATATTGATATTCGCGCCGGCGCCGGTTACCGAGAAGATGCCGCTTTTATTGCGAATATTTGCGCCGCCGGTCAAATTGAAGGTACCGCCGCCACTTAGATTCAGCAGATACCTTCCGCTGGCTGTGCCGCCCTCGATATCCGCCGCCCAGTTTACCGTCACATTCCGGTCGATATTTAAGACGACGGTGGAGCTAATCGTCGCTGAACCGGAGACCTCGACCACATTCGGATCGGCGGGAGACAGCTCCACAACCAGGCTGCCGCTGATGTTCTGAATCTGTGTGACCAAGACCTGGGCCGTCGCGGCATAGGCGGGCGGCGGCGCAAGCCAAAAGAAGGCGAAGCAAAGCCCTGCAAACAGCAGCAGGATTGAGCGCCTCGCTCGAGCAGCATATTTTCTCATCGGATAAACCTCCATCATCCGCCTTATCTTGCGAAAAAAATCCAGGCAAGTCCTTTACAGCTTTTAGACTTACCAAACCACTAAGCTGGATATTTACTTATTTATTGAAAAAAATCGTTAGTTATGATTAAAATAGAATTCTACAAAAAATGATATTCGGCTAGTAAAACGATAAACCATTTTGATGCAATTGACCAATACCCGAAATGATTATTTGAGAATCGCAAAACACACCCTGAGTCAGCATACACAGTCTGCAAAGCATGCGCCGCCCGCCTTGCTTTATCGCCTGTAAATGTGTAAAATAGGGATCGGAAAAGCACAAAGCGCGAAGGGGTGTGCATTGATGAAGGCATTGGTTTATTTGGGACCCAATACTGTCGGCGTGAAAGAGGTATCCGAAGCGGGGGAGAAAGAAGGCCAAGTCAGGCTGAAAGTAAAGTATTGCGGGGTCTGCGGCTCGGATATCAGTATCTATATGGGCGTCCATGCCCGGGCCAAAGCGCCCCTGATTCTGGGACATGAGTTTCTGGGCGAAGTCATGCAAGACAGCAGCAGATTTAAAAAAGGCGACAGGGTGACAGCCTACCCGCTGATTTCCTGCGGACACTGCCTGCCCTGCCGAACGGGTAACGCTCATGCCTGCAATACGCTCAGGTTACTGGGCATCGATCAGGACGGCGGCGCCTGCGCGTATATGTGGGTGGACGAGGCGGCGCTTTTTCGCGTGCCGGATGCTGTCTCGGACAAAGCGGCTGCGGTGATCGAGCCTCTGGCTGTGATTGTACGGGCTTTGCATCAAAGCGGGCTGCGCGCCCTGGACTCGGTCCTGGTGACGGGCGCTGGACCCATCGGTATGCTTACGGGACTTCTGCTCCGACATGCGGGAGCGGCGAAGGTGATGATCTCGGATATCAATCCAAAACGCCTTGCCAGGGCGGAGGCGCTGGGCATGATTCCCATCGGCGGCGACCGCGATGTAACAGCCTTTGTACGGGACGCTACGGACGGGGAGGGCGCGGATATTCTGTATGAATGCAGCGGCGCGGAATCCGTGGCTTTACACATGTGCGATATGGTCCGGGTGGGGGGAATGATCTGCATGGTGTCCATGCATAAAGCACCGCATAAAGTCGATCTCCAGGCTTTCAGCCTGAAAGAGCAGCGGATGACCGGCACCAGGGTGTATACGAAGGAAGAATTTCGGCAGGCAGTGCATTATGCGGCGACGATCAGCGACGAGCTGGAGCAGGTGGTGAGCCATGTGATCCCATTGGCTGACAGTGCAGGCGTTTTTGACTTGATCGCCGATCCGGACAGTGATTCAGTCAAAATCCTGATCGACTGCGGGCAGTCCTGATGTATATTCTGGCATTGGAGGCCAGCACCACTTCCGCGAAAGCCGTGCTTTACGATAGTACGGACGCCTCTATGCAACTGCGGACAAAGGCCTTTCGGCCGCCCGGCGCCGATATTAGCCTGCATGACGCGGACAGCGATTGGCAGGATCTCCTGCGCCTGGGCAGGGAGCTGGCAGAAGGAAAGGATATTTCCGCGATCACCTTGAGCTGCGCCTGGCATAGCCTGCTGCTCTGCGACAAGGATATGCAGCCGATGAGTCCCGTGTATCTTTGGACCAATACGGAGGCCTCGGACGTATGCGCCGCGCTTCGGCAAGACGCCGGCTATACGAAGGCATTCTACCAAAAGACCGGCTGCATGGTTAACGCGATTTATCCTTTCTTCAAACTCAGGATGCTAGCGGAACGGGGCTGCGATCTGTCCGCGTTTCGCATCATGGGGCAAGGGACCTATCATACCTGGCGACTGACCGGTCAATGGGCGGTGACCGATGCTGTCGCTTCCGGCAGCGGTTTGCTGAACATACACACGAAAGCCTATGACCCCGCGCTGTTGGAGGAACTTGGAATTCAAGAAGCCCAACTGGGCCGGTTGATTTCGTATCGGGATGTTCTCCGCCTCAACGAAGAGGGGGCAAAAAGCCTGGGACTCCGGCCGGGGATACCAGTGCTCGCCAGTATGCCGGACGGGGCCTTAAATCAGGTCGGCGCGGACGCGATGGACGAGGGCGTCATGTCCCTTTCTGCCGGTACAAGCGGCGCTTTGCGCTTTGCCGCTTCCCGTCCGGTTCTGCCGGATGACCCAGGCGTCTGGTGCTATCTGGGGCCTGATAGTTGGCTGTCCGGCGCCGCTACTTCCGGCTGTTGCAATTGTGTGGATTGGTTTATCGCCCGTATATGCGGCGGGCATGTCGCTTATGCGGAATTGGAAAAGGAAGCGGCTGAGGCGGAAGGCGATACGCCGGTGTTTCTGCCGTTTTTGTTCGGGGAGCGCTGCCCCGGCTGGAATGATCTTCGACGCGGCGGATTCTTTGGCCTCAAGCCCTCCCATGCGCGAGGAGACCTGTACCGCGCGGTATTGGAAGGGGTATTGTTCAATCTGTATCAATGCTTTGAGATTTTAGCTGACCTCAACGGCGCGCCTTCCGGGATCAGGCTTTCCGGCGGGATTACCAACTCGCCTTTCTGGATGCAGATGTGCGCGGATATTTTTCAACATAACCTGGAAGTAGACGGGACAGCCCACGCGTCGATGATCGGCAGCCTGATTCTGGCTTGCAGGGCGCTGGGCCTGCCGGAGGACCGGAGACGAACAAGCGCGGGCAGCGGCAGGCTGATCATTCCCAACCCGGACGCCGCCGGGTACTATCGCGAGAAATATGCCCGCTACCTCGCTTGCTACCAGGCAACACGGTAAAGGCTAAGGTCTAAAATTCTTTGGATTTACCCAACTAAAAGTGGTACTTTGAGGAGGCGCAAGATGAAAGCGACATTGGATTTCCTGCTGGACAAAAGGATCATCGCCGTGATACGGGGCATATCCTCCAGGCATATTCTTTCCACAGGGCAGGCGCTGGTCGACGGCGGGATTGTCTGCCTGGAAGTAACCTTTGACGCAAGCAGCGAGGAAAGGTCGGAAGACACGCTGCAATCCCTTGCGCTGCTGAAGAAAGAATTTGGAGACGGGATCGCGCTGGGCGTCGGCACCGTGTTGCGCGAACAGCATGTGCGGGATGCGGCGCAGGCAGGAGCGACTTATATCGTTTCGCCCGACGCCGACAGAAATGTTATTACGGAGACCGTAAAGCTGGGCCTGGTTTCCGTACCCGGCGCCATGACCCCGACAGAGATCCTGAACGCCCGACGATGGGGGGCGGACGTTGTCAAACTTTTTCCCGTGGCGTCCTTAGGCGCAGAGTATATCCGGTCGATCCGGGCGCCGATCAGCCATGTCCCTTTATTTGCGGTGGGAGGCGTCAATCCGGAAAACGCAGGAAGTTTTCTGGAGGCGGGCTGCGCGGGCATCAGCGCGGGAAGCAATCTGGTTGATGCAAAAAAGATCAGCGCAGGTAATTTTCGTGCGATTACGAAACTGGCGGCAGCGTATGTACAGGCCTGCGCACGACGGTAGGTTCATACATAGCTCGCCACTATAGCAGAACATAGCAGATCATAGTAGATCATAGCAGGCTATAGCAGGTACTGAACTTGAACAAAAAGGCGGTTGAAATGAAAAGAGTTCTGGTTACTTCCCGCTCCTTCGGGACGATCAACGACCGGGTGTTTCGGATACTGGACGAAGCCGGGATCGACTATACGCTCATGGGCGTGGATTTCGACTATGCTTCTTTTGCCGTCGCCGTAACGGCTTATGATGCGCTGATCATCGGCGCCCATCCTTTCGAACCGGAGGATTTGGAGCGCTGCGATAAGCTGCGGATTATCTGCAAACATGGTGCAGGCGTCGATAATATCCCCTTGGAGAAAGCGAAGGAGATGGGCATCACGGTAACGAATGCTCCTGCGACGAATGCCGAAGCGGTGGCTGACCTGACATTTGCCCATATTCTGAACAGCAGCAGGGGGCTGTCTCTCAGCAATGCCAGGATCCATGCGGGACAGTATCAGACCTATATCGGCAGTGACGTATGGGGCAAGACACTGGGACTCGTGGGATTCGGCGCCATCGCCAGAGCAGTAGCGCGCAGAGCGGCGGGATTTTCGATGAAAGTACTGGTTTTTGACCCCTATGTGAACCATGTCCCCGAAGAAATGGATAATTATGTAAATCTATTGGACTTTGACAGTTTACTGGCGGAGAGCGATATCGTATCCATCCATGCGCCGCTTACCGAAGAGACCCGCTACCTTTTCAATAGTAAAACGATCCTCCGCATGCGCAAAGACGCGCTGCTGGTCAATATGGCCAGAGGCGGGATTGTACAGGAAGAAGATCTATATGCATGCATGAAAAGCGGGCATCTGTCCGGCGCCGCCCTCGATGTGACGGAGGACGAGCCTGTACGCGACGACAACCCGCTGCTGCAGTTGGAGAATGTGGTGATAACAGCGCATATGGGTATGTATACGGCTGAAGCGCTGAACGCGATCGGGATCACCTGTGCGGAAAACGTAGTAAGAAAGCTCCGGGGCGAAGCAGTACTCTATGAAGTCGGTTAGTGCTCCGCAAACGGAAAAACTGCCGGTCGAATAGATAGCCGGCAGCTTTGCTCAACACTATTAAGTCTTATTACAGGTTCAACTCGTTGAATCGTCAGGCTCGCCTGGCGCATAACCGGGCTGGCGATCAGCATAAGCTGATTTCTATAGGCAGCGGTTCGTTTATTGTATCACGGTCTGCGGGTCCGTGAAAGGAAGGGACTGCGCGTCTGCGACAGCCTTATAAGTGAGTTTGCCTTTGAAAAGATTCAATCCTCGCAACAGGGAAGGATCCTGGCGCATAGCCTCAAGGACGCCTTTGTCCGCAATCCGGAGGGCGTAGGGGAAAGTCGCGTTCGTGAGAGCGAAGGTCGAGGTGCGCGGTACGGCGCCGGGCATATTCGCTACGGAATAGTGAATGACGTCATGCTTTACGAAACAAGGATCCGCATGGGTACGGACATGGTCGATGGTTTCTACGGCGCCTCCCTGATCGATACCCACATCGATGATCACGGCTCCGGGTTTCATGGATTTGACCATCTCCTCCGTGACAAGTGTGGGCGTACGGCCCCCGGGAATCAGAACGGCGCTGATCAGCAGATCCGCGTTCTTCACACATTTGGCGATATTGTAGGAGTTCGACATGAGCGTAGTAACCCGGTTGCCGAAGATATCGTCCAGGTAGCTGAGACGCGTGGTGGATACGTCCAGGATCGTCACCCGGCCTCCTTGCCCCGCAGCCATCTTTGCGGCGTTTGTTCCCACTGCGCCGCCGCCGATAATCACCACGCTGGCGGGCTCGACGCCGGGGACGCCGCCGATGAGCATGCCGCGGCCTCCATGGATATCCTCCAGGAGGTTGGCGCCGATCTGGATGGACATGCGACCGGCCACTTCGCTCATAGGCGACAGAAGGGGAAGCACGCCGCTATCCAGCTGCACCGTCTCATAAGCCAATCCGATGATCTTCCGTTCCAGAAGCTTCATGGTCAGGGCTTTCTCCGGGGCGAGATGCAGATACGTGAATAGGATCTGATTTTCCCGTAATAGTTCGAGTTCCTTGTCGCGGGGCTCTTTCACTTTTAAGATAAAGTCCGCGGCGTCGTAGACGTCGGCGGCGGAGGGCAGTACTGTGGCCCCGGCTTCCGTATATTCGCCGTCAGAAAAGCCACTGCCGGCGCCGGCGGCTTGCTCGATATAGACGGTATGGCCATTCTGCACAAAACCCTCTACGCCTGCCGGTATAGCCCCAACACGGTGCTCGTAAGCCATGATTTCTTTTGGTATTCCGATAATCAAGACGCATTCTCCTAACATTCGAAACTTCAAAAAGATCAATATTTTGCATATCATTGTAACCCTTCGCTTACTTCTGCGTCAAGAAAAAAATAAGGAATTTCGGGTGGATTCTACTCGTTATCGCTTGCTTTTTTTCAAGGGTCTGCTATAATATGGTATATTATGGAAACGAGGGATGCCTGCCATGTCGATTCAATGGTTTCCCGGACATATGGCGAAAACCCGAAAACTGATGACGGACAATCTGAAGCTGGTGGATGTGGCAGTAGAGGTGCTGGACGCCAGACTGCCCGAAAGCAGCCGGAATCCCCTGATCCATAGCTTGATCGGCCCAAAGCCCAGGATGCTGGTGCTGGCCAAAGCGGATCTTGCTGAGGAAGCCTACAATAAGGCTTGGGTGGCTGCTTTCCGCAAGCAGGGTTTGACCGCCGTGGCGTGTAATTTTAAAAGCGCAAATCCGAAAGAGGAGATCAAGAAGGTAACCGATGGACTGCGTTCAAGGGCGGAAGACATTCTGGCCAGACGACAAAGCCGGGGGATAGCAAACCTCACCGTCCGGGCGATGATCACCGGTATACCGAATGCCGGCAAATCCACTATGATCAACCTCCTCGCCGGGAGGGCGACGACGGAGACGGCGGATCGGCCGGGTGTGACAAGGGGCAAGCAATGGATACGCCTGGACCGGGATCTGGAGTTGCTGGATATGCCGGGGATATTATGGCCGAATCTGGAGGACAAAGAAGGAGCCAGAAAGCTTGCCGTAACCGGTGCAATCGGCGACAATGCCTACCATCAAACGGAACTCGCCTTATGGCTTATTGGCTGGCTGCGGGAACATAGGCCCGGCAGGCTGACTATGCGTTACGGCGTAAAGGAATCCCTATCCGATGACGAGATAGCCGATTTTGTCTCCGATGGGCAGATAGAAAACGCAGCCGCCTGGCCCCTCATGGAGGCGGAAACGGAAGAAACAGCGGGAGAAGGAGGGCTGTCGGATACGGCTTCCTGGTATATCCTCGAAGCGATAGGCAGGCGGCGCGGACTCCTGCGTAAGGGCGGTATGGTAGAAACGGACAAGGCGGCGATTATCCTGCTTGATGAACTGCGGGGCGGAAAACTGGGACGCATTACCTGGGATGAACCGCCGGCAGACAAGGAAGACGGGCATTGAGCAAAGATTCGTTCAGCACAGGATTCATATAGAACGAGTTGAGTCGGTGAGGAAAGGACGATAGCATGCGAAAGCAACCGTGGGAAAGGGAGGAAGCGGAACGGGCGCGGCTTACCCGCTTGGGCGAGAAAGAAGCGGGTTTGCGGCTTGCCGGTTATCAGGCAGTCGCCGGTTTGGATGAAGCGGGAAGAGGCCCATTAGCCGGTCCCGTCGTAGCAGCCGCAGTGATTCTACCCTTGGGCCTACTTCTTCCGGGCCTGAACGACTCCAAGAAAGTGAGCCCGGCAAACCGGCTGCGTCTCGAAGCGGAAATCAAAGAGAAAGCCTGTGCCTGGGGTATCGGAGAAGCCAGTCATACGGAGATCGACGAATACAATATTTTGAACGCGACAAAACTGGCCATGACCAGAGCCTTAGACGCTCTGGCGATAAAACCGGACTATTTGCTCCTGGACGCCATACGGTTGCCTGGGTCTTGTCCTCAGGAATCCATCATACAGGGGGACGCAAAGGTCGCCTGTATCAGCGCCGCGTCGATTCTGGCGAAAACCGGCAGAGACAGACAAATGGAGGAATGGGACAGACTATATCCGAATTATGGCTTCCTGAGACATAAAGGCTACCCGACAGCCAGCCACCGGGAGACGCTGCTCGCGATCGGACCCTGCCCGATCCATCGCCGCTCATTTTTAGGTTTTATGGATAAAGCGAAATCCTCCCGGGGACAGAACCATGGATGCTAGACAGATCCTGGGTAGGCGGGGAGAAGATATAGGCGCGGCATGGCTGGAAGCCAGAGGAATGCGTATAGTGGAAAGAAACTTTCGCTGTACCTATGGCGAAATCGATATCATAGGCCAAATTGGCGAAACCTTAGTCTTTGTGGAAGTGCGCGGCAGAAGCAGCGATCAGTGGGGAACGCCGGCGGAATCCGTCAATTCCAAAAAAAAGAAAAAACTGCGTACATTAGCAGCCTGCTATCTGAGCCGCAGGAAGATGGCGGATGTAGACTGCCGCTTCGATGTAGTAGGTATCCTTTATGACCCGGCAGGGAACGAGCCGCATATCGAATGGATTCCGAATGCTTTTTAGCGCTTTCCTTGCTTCGGTTTGTTTACGCTCAAAAAACAGCTCAAAAATTCTATGCGAAAACAACTGCTTTATATTGTATAATAAGGATACGATTACAAGGGAGACAGGAATGCAGCCTCTGAAGCAAAAAAAACGAACACTTCATGGATTTATTGCGGTACTGGCATGCTTTGTCCTTATTGCAGGGGCAATGATCAATATGGCGTCGATGAAAAACGCCGTAAATACCGCGATCCATCGCGTTTCGTCTATATTTGCCGCCGATGACCAGACCGCCGCCGATGACCAGACCGCCGCCGATAACCAGACGGCCAGCGCAGCGCTTCCCGGCTCATCGCAAGAGGCAGACCCAGAGCCGGAGACAGCGACAACGGAAGGCATGTTACGGGATAGCGCCAATAGCGCGACAGAGAATACTTCCGAAAAGCCGGAAGGGCCGGAAGATGATGCGGTCATAGCGAATACAGGCGAAGCGCTGAATCCCAATTTTACAGATGTTGTAGAAGATATTGGTGAAATTATTGTAGAAGATACTGCTGAAGAAGTGGTAGAATTAGTGGTAGAAGAAGATCCGGAAGAGCTATGGAGAAAGACATTCTATCCCGTACCTTCTTCTCCGGCGGTAGACGAATTCTATTTTCGAGACGCTTTATTTATCGGAGACTCCCGTGTCATGGGCCTGATGTTGTATTCCGGTCTGACCGTTGAGGCGACTTTTTATACGGAAAAAGGCGTGAACGTCACCACTTTGCTGACGAAAGCGATTGTTCTGCAAACGGGCGGAAATAGGATCACGATACCGGAAGCGTTAAACGACCTGCAGTTTGGGAAAATCTATATCAAGACCGGGATCAACGAGCTTGGCTGGCGAAGCCTGAAGAGCTATATCGAAGCTTACGGGGAAGTAATAGACAGGATCAGGGAACTGCAGCCGGAAGCGGTTATCTATATACAATCCATATTGCCCGTTTCTCAAAAGAAGGCAGAGGAAGGCGGTTACTTTACCATTCCTCGTGTTTTGGAATTTAACGAAGAAATCAAGAAGATGACATGGGAGAAAGGCGTTTATTATCTGGATGTGTTTCAAGGCATGGTGAACGAGGAGGGCTTCTTGCCGGAAGAAGCCGGAAACGACGGCATCCACTTGAATAAAGAGTATTGCAAGATATGGCTGGAATACCTGAAACGGCACGTAGTCCGCGATTATGGCTATTGAGCGGCCCTATTAAGGCATAGGAGACGGGGTGCGGATGGTGAAAAGCGTTCGCTTGCTTTGCATTCCAATAGTGTGCTATCTGATTGCGGGCGTACTCCTGCTCGGCGCTTGCGATAAGGCAGACGACAGCAGGGATTCTGCACGCGAGGCAGCGTTCAGCTTGGATGTGGCCGCTGTGGCGGAGCGCTTTAATCAGGAATTGGACTACAGGGATCGCCTGGAAGAACTGGATCCCGGGGTGGTTTATGTTTTACTGGGTATACGGGAAGAAGAGGTAAGGACGCTGAAGGGCTATTTCAGCAGCGGAGCGACGGCGGAGGAGATCATCGTCCTGCAGGCCGCAGAGGCGGAATCGATAAAGACGCTGCGCGCCGCCCTGGAAGACCGCATTGCCTATCAGAAGGAAATCTATGCATCTTACGCGCCGGAGGAAGTCCGTTATCTGCAAGGCGCCATACTGCTGGAAAAAGGAGAGTATCTGATCTACTGTGTCGCTGCCGACGCCGAAAAGGCAGAGCGGTTAGCGGAGCAGTTGCTTACGAATCCATAGTGGCGCCCTCCTGAACGGGCGTCCGGTAAAGAGCCGTGCAGTAGCATGCAACCAATCGGGTTTCCGCATTTATCTCGCCCTCTTAGGCAAGCCTTGCATGCCTTAGCTGCTCTTAACTCGCCGCCTATGGAGTCGGGAGTCTTAGAGCGGATTATGTCAGGGGATCAGAGATTTGGGCGGTAGACAGGAGGTAGAATGAAACGACTGGGAGCAAAAACAATATATGAGAAGGGGCGCATCCTTTTGCTGATCGCTTGCCTCGCTTTCCTGCCGGCTTTGGCAGGCCAGCCTGCTCCGGCGGCAGCCGCCGCGCAGAGCGACGCGGTAAAGGTGGATCTGGTGATCGACGGGCAGCTTCTCCGGTCTGAGGAGCAAGCAATCGTGACCCAAGGCAGAACACTGATTCCCTTGCGGGTGCTGATGGAAACACTAGGCGCGCGGGTAGAGTGGTCGCCTGAGACGCGCACGGTAACGATCACCAGAGGCGCCGGCTCTTATGTGAAACTTTGGATCGACAACCGTCTGGTATGCTATGGCGACGCCGCGGGCGAAAGCTATGACGTATGCGACGTGGCGCCGAGGATTGTCGCGGATCGCACCTATGTGCCGCTGCGTCTCTTGGCCGGCGCCCTTGGGATCGGTGTGGAATGGGACAATCAGAATGGACAGGTTCGGATTGACACCACGGCGGCAGGGGAAAGGACCCGTTTCTTTGACGTCACTGTCCAGGGCGTTCAGCCGGGGCAGCAGATCACCGGCGCTCTCCCCTTGTCCCTGCTGTACGGGAACGGAGCGCCGCAGGATGCGGTTTGGGTGAAGTATCTCCTGCTGGATCCTGTCGCCGGCGACGGAAAGATCGCAGCCAGTACTTCCCATGTGAACGGCGCCGTAACACTCATCCCGGATGTGGCCTTAACCGGACCCGCAGTCCTGGCGGCGGCGGTTTGCGATAAGGAAGGCAACTTCCTCGCCGGCGCGGCAGTCAACGTCCATATGCAGCCTGTGCCAAGCGTGCGCCTCGAAGGTATCGGGGAAGGCCAGGTCATGACCGGAGAGATCCAAATGCGGGCGGAAGTCAGCTTCCGAGCCAGAGGGCTGGAGTATGAATTTAGCGTCCTCTCAGACGGAAGCAGCACGCGTTCCCCCCAGACCGACCCCGAGGAAACGTATACCCACATACCGCCTGCCGGGCAGAACGGCCCTATCGCCATTCGCGCCATTGCTTATGATTCCGCCGGTAACGCCTATCCAAGCGCCGCCGTAACCGTAATGGCTAGCGTGCCGCCTGAAGATACGACGCCCCGCGTCAACCTGAGGAGCTTTAATGCGGAGCATGTAGGAAAGATTCCGGTCACCTTGTCCATCACCAGAAACTTTGACAGTGCGCTTACACAGTATTGGGCGCAGAATGTCGCCGGCGGCGAGAGCGTGCTGCTGGATGAAAAGCCGTGGGGGGATGCAGTCTGGTTTCCCGGGCCGGATATGGCCGGTACATGGGATATCTATGTACAAGTCACGGATCCTCGCGGAAATGTGTATACGAGCAACACCCGCAGGGTAAGCATATCCTCCGCTCCCAGCCTCATCCTTGGCGGCGTAGGGCCCGGACAGGTGATCACCGGCGGCCTTACGCTGCATTCCACGGCAAATGTGCCTTTGGCGCAGGTGGAGTACATCCTGAGCAACCCTTTCAACGGATCACAACGATCCTTGGGAACAGCGGAAAACCCGTCACAGGAGATAGAATGGACGCCGGAGAGCGTCAACGAAGGGGAGAGGCAAATCCGCGCGGTCGGCACCTTGCCCGGCGGACAGCAAATCGAGTCGGAAGTCATACCGGTGAAGATCTATTTCGGTCAATTCTACAACGCCAGGCCGGTCATTGAGAGAGGGCAATTTGTAAATATGGTTACGCCTATGGCGCTGGCGACACAAAAGCAAAACGGCATGTCCGCCGCACTGCAGATTGCCCAGGCGATCCTGGAGACAGGCTGGGGGCAAAGCCTTCCCGTAGACAGGTATAGCGGGCTTTTTTCCTATAACCTGTTTGGAATCAAGGGTACAGGCCCTGCCGGCAGCGTCCTGTCGGGTACCCAGGAAGAATACTATGGCACACTCTACCGGACCGACGCCAATTTCCGCGCTTACCATAGCGTACAGGAAAGCTGGAATGATCACAACGACTTACTGCTGCAACTGGAGCGGTATCAACCATACCGGAACGTTATGTATCACAGCGTGAGCGGCGCTTTTGCGCTCAAACGCTGCGGTTACGCCACAGACAGCGCTTATCCGGATAAGCTGATCACGATCATCAACCAGTACGGCCTGGATAAACTGGACAGGCAGAACCTGTGATAGCAGATGCGACAGGATAGTCGAAAGTATAGGTGCATATATGGGGCATATATGGTGTATATGACGTATATGTATAGAAGGATTTCTGGATTGAATGGAGGGTGATGGAAATGGATTATCGCTTGTCAAATATGATGAAGGATGACATTCCGACACGACAAAAAATACTGCTTTACGCACTGGAGCAATTTAGTGAGAAAGGCTATGCGGATACAACTATACGGGATATCGCGATGGCGGTAGGTATCACATCCGGCTCCATATACAGCCATTTTTCATCAAAAGAAGAAATACTTCAAAATATGCTGAACGACTATGCGAAACAGACGGCGGGTATGTTTCACAGCATTGATATTGTGCCTATTCTGCAGGAGAAACCTACAGGGGAAGGCATCGCCTACTGTATCATGTCCAGCATCACGCCATTGACGGACGATGTGTACTATGCGAACCTGGTGCATCTGATTCATCAGGAGCAGCACCGGAACAACATGTTCGGAAAATTTGTTTTAGTTCGCCTCCAGGAAACCACGGACTTTGTGATGAGGATTATCGCGGTATTGAAGGAAATGAAAGTGATTGCGGCTGACGCGGATGTTGAGTACTGTGGTTTACTTACCTTCAGCCTTCTGTATTCTATTCCGACGATTTATGTGCTGAATATAAGGCAGGGGCTTTCGGGTTACACGCTGAAGGATATCCCGCCGACTTTGAGTAAGATGTTTGACGCCATGATACAGGCGAATCGACCCTCAGGCGAATAGACCCTCACAAGAAGAAGCGTAAAGCTGCGATCTCTGTACATGGAGTTCATCGTACTTCCGGAAAGGAGCTTCCTATGTCCGTTATCTCTGCTTATGTTGTGCCCCATCCGCCGCTGGCTTTGCCGGAGGTGGGCAGGGGGCAGGAACGGGAAATACAGGCTACCCTGGACGGTTTTCGCGAGGCTGCGGCAAGATTTGCCGCGGATAAACCGGATACGGTAGTTTTGCTGTCCCCCCATTCGGTCATGTATGCGGACTATTTCCATATTTCTCCCGGCGCCGAAGCCCGGGGGGATATGGCTTCCTTTGGCGTAAAGGGGCCCAAAACGGTGGTAGCCTATGATCAGGCCTTTGCCAGGGAACTGGAGAAGGCGGCAGGAGAAAAGCAGTTGCCGGTCGGATTCATGGGGGAGAAGAGCAAAGAGCTGGATCACGGCAGCGTTGTGCCTTTGCGGTTTTTTCAAGCTGCCTGGGAGGACTTCCGTATGCTGCGGATGGGGCTTTCAGGGCTGTCGCCGCTGGAACATTATCAAGCAGGCCAATGCATTGCGCAGGTTGCGGAAGCACTGGACCGGCGGACGGTGATTATCGCCAGCGGAGACCTGTCCCATCGATTGAAAAGCGACGGGCCCTATGGTTATGCTCCCGAAGGACCTGTATTTGACAGGCAGGTCATGGCGGCGCTGGCTACGGGAGATTTCCTGGCGTTAATGCAGATGGATCCGCGCCTTTGTGAAGCGGCCGGGGAATGCGGATGGCGTTCGTTCCTCATCATGGCGGGCGCCTTTGACGGCAGGCAGGTACAGGCGGAACAGTTGTCCTATGAAGGACCCTTCGGTGTGGGCTATGGCGTCTGCGCCATCACGGGGGGCGCCAAAGACGCTGGCCGGGAGTTCAGCCGTATCTATCCGGAGAAGCAAGAGGAAGCTGTAGCGGCAATGAAGGATAAGGAGGATATCTATATCCGCCTTGCCCGTTTCTCGATGGAGGAGTTCGTGAGGAAAGGCCGGCGGCTGAAGGGTGTCGCGGATTTGCCGCCGGAGCTTGGCAAAGGCTTGCCTGACCAATTGCTCCGGGAGAAGGCCGGCGCCTTTGTTTCTTTGAAGAAGGAAGGACAGCTGAGGGGCTGCATCGGCACCATCAGCCCAACCCGGCCCAGCCTGTTGGCGGAAATCCTTCATAATGCCGTCAGCGCCGCCGCGGAGGATCCCCGATTCCGTCCGGTTGAAGAAAGGGAGCTGCCCCAGTTGACGGTCAGCGTGGATGTGCTGAAGAAGCCGGAACCGATAGAATCCATGGATCAATTGGACGTCAAGCGCTACGGCGTCATTGTGAGCCTTGGATCCAGACGGGGGCTTCTGCTGCCTGATCTGGAAGGGGTGGACAATCCGGCGCAACAAGTGGAAATCGCGCTGCAGAAAGCGGGAATCCGCAAGAACGAAGCATACCGGATGGAGCGCTTTGCGGTGATACGTCACGAAGCGGAAGAGAATCCGGCATGACGGGAGAGACGGCGGTATGCGGGATCTGTCCCCGGCATTGCCACCTTCAGGTCGGACAGACCGGCAAATGCCGGGCAAGGCGGAATAGAGACGGCGTTGTGGTGAGCGATAATTATGGGGTCGTCACTTCCCTTGCCTTGGATCCCATCGAAAAGAAACCATTGTATCATTTTCATCCCGGCAGCAGGATCCTGTCTGCAGGGAGCTTCGGCTGCAATATGCGCTGTCCCTTTTGCCAGAACAGCCAGATATCCATGGCTGGGCGTGCGTCGTTTCAGCCGGCGACGGAGAGGCAACCGGAACAGTTGGTGGAGGCTGCGCTTGCAGAAAGAACAAGGGGAAATATAGGCTTGGCTTACACTTATAATGAACCTTTGGTGGGCTATGAGTTTGTCCTGGATTGCGCAAAGCTGGCAAGCGCAGCAGGATTGCAGAATGTGCTGGTCACCAACGGGTATATCTGCCGGGCGCCTTTGCTTACCCTTCTTCCTTATATTCATGCGATGAATATCGATTTGAAGGGCTTCCGCGCGTCCTATTACACGTCGCTTGGCGGCGATTTGGCGACGGTCAAGGAAACCATCGAACTGGCGGCAAGCCTTTGCCATGTGGAAGTCACGACGCTGATTGTGCCGGGAGAAAACGACAGCGAAGCGGAGATCACGGAATTGGCGCGCTGGCTGGCGGGCGTGAACCCGGATATCCCCTATCATGTGAGCCGCTTCTTTCCCAGGTGGCAAATGGCGGACCGGGCGCCGACGCCGGTTGGTAAAGTCTACGCCCTGGCGGATACTGCGCGGCAATTTCTGCATTATGTATACGAAGGCAATTGCTGAAGGACCATGCGCCGGCAGGCTGAACAAGGTCTTTACTTTTTTCCGCTATGCCTATAGAATGAGACTTGTTTCAGTGGGGATACAGAGCGCGCTGATCAAGATGCGTTCTGAACAGAAGTATTTTAAGGAGGGAATGAACATGGCGAACATTGAATTTATGCACATGGGCATCACGGTATCGGATCTGGATAAGATGACGGCTTTTTATGAAAAGTACCTTGGTTTCAAGGCACAGCGGAGTACGCGATTCGACGAAGGCTTTATCAGCGATTCGCCGACCTTGTACCGTCAGCCGGCAGGCGTCTATTCGGATATGCGGATGCTTAGCTCGGATTTCGGCGTCACGTTGGAATTGTTTCAATTCTCCAATACGGAGAAATCCCCGCCCTTTGAATGGCCAATGACCGGCTACCATCATCTTGCCTTTAAAGTAGAAAGTATCCCCGCTTTATACGAGCAGATGATCGCCGACGGCATCGAGTTTTTCTTCCCGCCTAAGAAACGCGGCGCAAGCGACGCCCACTGGATATTCTTCAAAGACCCGGACGGTAACATGATCGAATTATGGGACTAGTAGGGGGAATAGGGAAGCATGACAACCTATGAACTGCTCTCCGGTAATGAAGCGATAGCCCGGGGGGTATATGAAGCCGGGGTAAAGGTGGCAGCGGCTTATCCCGGTACGCCCAGTACGGAAATTATGGAAAATATAGCGCTGTACGACAGGATCCATTCCC
>Ga0099364_10006533_pt1 | contig 16947 bp, 12 predicted proteins | sample TergutTh196P3_FD_73070 | JGI IMG/M metagenome (GOLD analysis project Ga0099364, IMG submission 73070) | Microcerotermes parvus P3 segment gut microbial communities from Pointe-Noire, Republic of the Congo - Th196 P3 | ecosystem: Host-associated > Arthropoda: Insects > Digestive system > Gut ... | reverse complement strand
ACCGACATTGCAAACTTACAAAAATTGCATAAAAATATGCCGAACTATGCTTAGCGAATAGGGCGCCCAGAAATGCAGCCGTAGGCTGTGGATGAAAAAAGTTAGCATGGCGTGATGCAAAAAAAGGTTACAAAGACGGGTAATGGCGCTAAGCCTTTAGGCTTAGTAGCGCATCTAGCGTGTAGAGACAGCTTTAATATAAACCTTGTTTACAAGGTTTATATTAAAGTGGCTAAATAATGGTTTCTTCTAAATAATAAAACCCCACAGCATATTTTTATGTCTTACGGTAAATTTGCTATAACCGCTTCTGGGTGTTCATTGTTTGGCTTTGTTTCAGGTTTGCAAGAGCCTTACACAGCTAATCAGCATTGAATTTGATTTTTGCTTATGCCGATTAATATATTGCCAATAGTATCCTCGTGATCCGCTTGACTAATATGGTTTCCATGTACTATAATTAGAACAGAGATAAGTATAGGAGAATATTATGAAAATTAAGGTTAAACTGACTTTTATTGGGATAGCTATGACTGTGGTTGTAGCTTTGGCAATTTCCTTTGTTTTGGTGAACAGGGCTTCAAACATTAGCATGGAACTTAGCATGAGCGGCTTGGAAACCCTGGCTGACCAACAGTCCGAATACTGGAACGGGAGGATAAACGGCCATCTGCGAGCTATTAAAACTCTTGCAGATATGATGGGGGCTTATCATAATTACCCGGTGCAAAACAGGCGTGATATTTTTGATGAAATGGTACGGGGAGCATTGGACGGGGAATATGGAGAGGTTTTCTTCGAAATAGGCATGGTTTGGAGGCCCAATGTCATTGACAATGATGCCTTATATATAGGCCGGGAAGGTTCTACACCAACAGGGCAGTATTCCGCAGTTGTATCCAGAGATGAGGATACCGGCGAAATATACATACGCACCTCTACCGCCATAGACGGTTTAATGGCTCATATAAACGGGCCAAACGCAAGACGGGACAGGATAATGACTCCGAACCTTATACAGAGAAGGGGCGTTGATAACTATATTATTTTAATGTCGGTTCCCATTATAAGCAAAACCACCAATCAGGTTGTGGGTATGCTGTCCTGTAACCTGGATCTTGTTGCAGTACAGCCCTCGGTAATGCAGATAATGGCAGAGCACGAAGAAATTGCCGCAATGTCAATTTATGCCAATGACGGATATATTATAGCCAGTTATATACCGGATAATGTCGGTAATCTTCTGCACGAAGTACCCACCATGTTTGGGGATAATCTTAATGAAGTCCGGCGGATTGTAGCCAATGGGGAGAACCTGATGCTTGATGGCTATTCGGGTGTTCTGAATTCCGTTACAAAAATTGATCTTAGCTCCTTTGCTATAGGCAATTCGGACACAACCTGGACGATAATGCTTGCCAAGGCCGAGTCGACTATCATGGCGCCGGTAAGGGCCATGACCAACTTTGCCGTCATCATTGCGGCGATAGTGATAGTGGTTGGTTCGATCGTAGCTTTTATTGTTTACAATTTAATGACCAAGCCTATTGTAGATATCACGAATACTCTTAAAGATATTTCAGAGGGTGACGGTGATTTAACCCGTACCTTAGAAGTTAAATCCAAAGATGAAATCGGCAGTATGGCGCGTTACTTTAACCTTACTCTGGAAAAGATCAAAATCATGGTCAGGCATGTAAGGAACGAGACGAGGGTTATTACCGATATGAGTTCTTCTTTAGCAAATGATATGACCGAAACCGCGGCGGCAATGAACCAGATTTCCGCCAATATCCAGAGCATCAAAGGCCGTATGATAAACCAAAGCGCCAGCGTTACCGAGACCAATGCCACCATGGAACAGATAACCATCAATATAAACAAGCTCAACGGCCATGTAGAAATACAAACAACCAATGTTGCCCAGTCATCGGCGGCCATCGAGGAAATGCTTGCAAATATACAGTCGGTAACACAAACTTTGGTTAAAAACACCGAAAATGTGGAAAAACTTACCGATGCATCCGATGTAGGCCGTACCGGTTTGCAGGATGTAGCTTCGGACATTCAGGAAATTGCCCGTGAATCCGAGGGGCTTTTGGAAATTAATGCCGTAATGGAAAATATTGCCAGCCAGACCAATTTGCTTTCGATGAACGCCGCCATTGAAGCGGCCCATGCGGGAGAAGCAGGCAAAGGCTTTGCAGTTGTTGCCGATGAAATACGCAAGCTGGCAGAAAGTTCCAGCGAGCAGTCCAAGACTATCAGCACAGTGCTTAAAAAAATAAAAAGTTCTATCGATAAAATTACCCAATCCACGGACAATGTACTTAGAAGGTTCGAGGCAATTGATTCCGGCGTCAAAACCGTAGCTGAACAGGAAGAAAATATCCGTAACGCCATGGAAGAGCAGGGGCATGGAAGCAAGCAGATTCTTGAAGCCATTGGCCAGCTCAATGAAACCACCCAGCAAGTTAAGGACGGTTCGCAGGAAATGCTTGAAGGTTCCAAGGAAGTAGTAAAAGAAGTTGATAATTTAGAAAAATCAACTCAGGAAATAACCGGAGGCATGAACGAAATGGCATCCGGCGTGGAACAAATCAACACGGCTGTAAACAGTATTAATGAATTAACTAACAAAAACCGTGAAACCGCAGCCTTATTGATGCGGGAAGTTCAGAAATTTAAGATTGATTGACGAATGAAGCGAGTGTCGTGGCCGTGCTTGCACGGACATGACCGAGCGAATGAGGAAACGAAGGTACATACCCGCGGCTTGCCGCGGAAAGTCTGGCTGCTTGCATAGCAAGTAGCCAGACGGGTGCAGGGCTTGCCCTGCGGTATGATACCCTTCATTGATGATTGACCTTTGGTATAGTTTGCTGAAGTTCCGTTCTGCGTGATTGACAATAACTGGAAATTTTCTGTAAACTATACCAATGAAAATGAAATATATTTCAATAATAACTGTCTGCACCCTGATTCTTTCTATAAGCCTGTCTTGCAAGACAATAATTGCAAATGCCTTGACCGGTGAAGGAAGTTCAACGGTTTTTACAGGGGATTCAGACCCCAAACTTGTAGGGGAAGCCCTTCCCTTTGCAATGAAAATTTATGAAACCCTGCTTGACGGCAATCCCAAACACCGAGGCCTTTTGCTTTTTACCGGGTCCCTTTTTGTAATGTATGCCAATGCCTTCGTTCAAGGCCCCGCCGAAATGCTTCCCTCAAATGAATGGAAACTAAAGGAAAACGAGCTTGAGCGGGCTAGAAATTTGTATTTGCGGGGGCTTGATATGCTGTACAGGGGCCTGGAAGTAAAGCATAAGGGCTTTATAGAGGCCGCAGAGCTTGCTGCAACAGATACAGAGGCCTTTGAAACAATGCTTAAAAAGTGCAAGAAAGACGATGTGAGCTTTTTATACTGGGCAGCGGCAGGGGGAATGGCGGCTTACTCGACCAATACTTTTGATTTTGACCTTAATGCCAGGATTCCCGAATGGAAAGCAATGGCTCTTAGGGCCTACGAGCTTAATCCTGATTTCGACGGGGCATCCTTGGATGAATTTTTGTTTATACTTTACGGTTCAATACCTGTCGAAAGGGGAGGCAATCCAGAACTTGCCATGGAGTTTTACCAGCGGGCTATGGATAAAACCGCAGGAAGATCAGCATCGGCCTTGATAACCCGCGCTGAAATGATAAGCGCATCCGATGTAACGGAAGAAGGCTACGAATTGTTTAAAGAATGTCTTGAAAAAGTTATCGCGATTAACCCGGACGAGGATATTTCCTCCCGTTTGGTAACAATTATTAATCAGAAAAGAGCCCAGTGGCTGCTTGATAATGCGTATATGTATTTTTCATTTATCCCTTTTCCGGATAATTATTGACGAATTATAGTTTAAGGAGTTTTATATGAATAAAAAACTATTGTTTTTTGTATTTTTTATTTCATTTGTTTTTATTTCTGTCTACGGACAGGCAAATAGGGTTGATGTCAGGATAGCTTCATCATTGCCCAGGAATTCAGACTGGGGAAAAACCATGGATCGTATGGCTGATGCATGGGCAAGGGTTACGAATAACGAAGTGCGGCTGATTATCCACCATGACGGAAGGGAGGGCAGCGAATCAAAAATGCTGTCTTCAATTTCAAATAATAGTATCCAGGGGGGGCTTTTTACTTCATTCGGTATTTTGGACATTTGCCCTGGCGTATTGACAGTCAGCATTCCCTTCCTTGTTAAAGATGACAGGGAGATGGATATTGTGGTCAGGGAATTACAGCCTATCCTAGATACAAAAATGGATTCTAAATACCATGTAATTGCCTGGTCAAAGTCGGGCTGGGTTAATATTTTTTCAAATAGCCCTGTACGCACTCCTGATGATATGAGAAAGTTAAAAATGCATACAAACCCTGATGCGGGTGAAATGAACAGGGCTTTTAGGTCAATGGGTTTTGATTTGCTTGAAATGGAAATTGGAGATATTAGCCCGAGGCTTGCCAACGGATCGATTCAGGCAATTTACCAGATGCCCGCTGCATCTGCGGCTTTTGGGTTTCATAGGTACTTAAAAAACATGCTGGATTTGCCCCTTGCCCCAATTCTTGGTTCAATAGTTGTAAACCGCGAAACCTGGAATAAAATCCCGCCGCAACATCAGCGTGAAATTACAAGGGTTACCGGCCAGATAGTAAGGGAATTTGATACATCTTTGCCAAGACTCCAAAACAATGCAATCAGGGTTATGGAGAGAGACGGTTTACAGGTGGTTAAAATTACTCCCGCCCAAGAAGATTTGTGGCGTGATGAAATAATAAAAGCAATGCCGACATTATTCGGAAGAACTTTTGACAAGGAATTGTACGATAAAATAGTTGAAGTTCTGGAAAAAAACCGAAGCGGTAATTAATGAAAAGTAAATTATCTTCTGTGTTTAATATATTTTCCCAACTGGAAAAGATTATTTGTTACACTACGCTGACTCTGCTTGTGTTAATGCCAATAATAGAATTATTTGGCGTGCGTTTTATGGATTCAAGGTTACTGCTGAACCATTTGTTTTTGATTCTGGTTTTTTTTGCGGCAATGGTAACAACAAAATCCAACTCGCATATTTCTATAACAATTACCCAGTTTATAAAAAATGAAAAAATTAAAAAATCTCTTGAAACTGTATGTACGCTTATTGCCATTGTTATTTTAAGCATACTTGTCTGGGACTGTATTGCATATATTAAAACCGGCCACTTCAGAAATTTAATGAATTTTATTCCTGAATGGATATTTGTTATTGTTCTGCCTCTGGGTTATGCAGTAATTATAATGCGTCTTATTTATAAATTAGACTCAAAACTAAGCAGGATATTGGGCATTGCGGCATTTATATTGGGAACAATAATCGCCCTGCCTGCCCTGCTTACAATTTTTTCAGGGGATTCAACTGAATTAATCAGCAAATGGAGGGATATACAGGCAAGCGCAATAGGGTCTGCAAGCACTTATATAATAATTCTTTTAATCCTTGCCGCTCTTTCCGGTATGCCTATTTTTGTAGCCCTGGGCGGCATTGCAATAGTATTTCTCCTTTCCCTTAAATTACCGCCTGCGGTAGCCGCAACGGAAATACATTTTGGCATTAAAAATTCTGACCTTTTGGCCCTTCCCCTATTTACCCTGGTCGGTTTTTTCCTTTCCGAAAGCAAGGCAGGCGAAAGGCTTGTCCGTTTGTTCAGATCCCTTTTCGGCTGGCTGCCCGGCGGCATGATAATTGCAACAGTGGTTATTTGCACCTTTTTTACAGCATTTACAGGAGCTTCGGGGGTTACAATTATTGCCCTGGGAGGCTTGCTTTTTACAATACTGCATCAATACAAATACAAAGAAAACTTTTCGATAGGGCTGCTCACATCTTCTGGGGGTATCGGCCTTTTATTCCCGCCAAGCCTTCCTATTATTTTAGTTTTTGCGACAATTAATTTTTATTTTTCAATGATAAATAAAAACACCGGCCACAGTATAATGGATTATTTTATCGGCGCTCTAATTCCGGGAATAATTTTAGTAATATTAACAGTCGGCGCCGGAGCATTTGTTTCAAGAAATGTTAAAATTCCCAGAGAGAAATTCAATTTTAAGAATGCGGCAGTAGCGTTAAAGGAATCTTTCTTTGAGATAATGCTGCCAGTTATCCTGATTCTGGGAATTTTCCTGGGATGGCTTCCATTAAGCAATATTGGCGCAATTGCCGCTGTAGCGGTTGTTTATGTATTTATTGTAGAAGTTTTTATTAAAAGAGATATTAAATTAAAAAATGTCGGCACGGTATTTTCCAAGGCAATCCCTATTATCGGGGGCATCCTTGCGATTCTTACAATGTCATACATTCTTTCCTATGCAATCAACAGGCTTGATGTAATGGAAAGATTTGCCGGATGGATGCATAATACTATCGAATCAAAAATTGTTTTTCTTATGCTTTTAAATCTGGCTCTCCTTGTTGTCGGCTGCCTGATGGATATTTTTTCCGCAATCATGGTTATTCTTCCGCTTATTATTCCAATAGGCGAAATTTACGGCATAGACCCTCTGCACCTTGGAATTATTTTTCTTGTCAACCTTGAAGCAGGCTTCCTTACCCCGCCTGTCGGAATGAACCTTTTCCTTGCAACATACCGTTTTGAAAAACCTTTTGCTAAAATTTGCCGTTATGTGACACCCTTCCTTTTAGTCCGTCTTGCTGTTCTTATAATTGTCACATACATTCCTTTTGTTACAACATGGCATCTTCCTGCCAAGACTGTTTCCATGGAAATAACCGTTGATGAAATAATTATTGAACCTAACCGTTATTTTGATGAAGATTATTTTACCGTAGAGGTGACAGCAAAACGGGGGGAAACTATCCAATTTACAGCAACTGTAACAGGGGAAAACAACCCTTCGCAGGAAGTTACGTGGTATATTTTATATGACCTTGACAGTACGACAAATATTGATGAATACGGGCTTTTAACAATTTGTCCAGAAGAGACCGAAACTGAAATAATAATTGTCTGCGAATCTAAAGTTCCAGGTTTTCAAAATGTCCGCTCTTATGTAGATGTTTTTATTGACGAGTATTAACAGCCTTTAAGTTCGCTTAGTTCCTTAAAATTACGCAGCTTGCAGGTTGCTTTTTCCTGAATTTGCCTTACCCGTTCGCGTGTTATGCCTAACAGTTTTCCTGTTTCTTCAAGGGTAAGCGGCCCTTCATTATCCAGGCCAAAACGTAGCTGAATTATCCTCATCTCGCGTTCCGAGAGCCTGGAAACAATATCTGCCATTGTTTCCTGAAGAGACGATGAAAAAACAGATTCAAAAGGCTCGCTTGTGGTATCATCCCTTATAAGGTCTGCAAGGCGGGTAAAATTTACATCGTCTACAATTGTATCAAGGCTTGTTGTTTCCTGTGAAAGTTTAACAATGTCTTTTATCTTGGAAACAGGCAGACCCAGATAATCCGAAAGCTCATCTTCGCTTGGGTCACGGCCAAGATCCTGAGTCAACTGTTTTGCGACATAGTAACATTTTTTTATAGTGTTTAACATATGGATAGGAATACGGATAATCCTCCCCTTATCCGCTATGCTTTTAATTATTGCCTGCCTAATCCACCATGTGCCGTAAGTGGAAAAACGGCAGCCCCTGGTATAATCAAAACGGTCAACAGCTTCGATAAGGCCGATATTGCCTTCATCAATAAGGTCAAGCAAAGAAAGCCCTCTGTGCTGGAAATTTTTTGCAATAGAAACAACCAGCCGCAGATTGGAGTTAATCATTTTATTTTTATTAAAATGCATTTCATTATCAAGCTCGGTTTTTTCTTTTTGATATTCGCTTTCTGTTTTATTTTTTTTCTCCAGTTCAAGCTGTTTTAATTTTGAGCGAAGGCTTATTATTTTTCCGCCTATATTCTGTTCTTCATTTACAGTTAACAAAGGAAATTTTAAAATTTGTTTAAAATACAATGAAAGCGGGTCGGTTTCTTTTATAGCTTTATTTTTTTTTGAATTTTGACCTGCTTGACGGTTTCTTGTGTTTCTGAATATTTCTTTACATTCCAGGCTTTCAATTGTATATAGCGCCGTATCTATCATCTAATTCTCCTTAAAACCTTGGGGCCTTTGCAGGGTCAATTGGGACACTGTCTTTTAGTACTATAAAAACAAGGTCGGGCTTTCCGGAACTGGGAAATACCCCCAACTTGCCCAATTCGGTTCCGGCTTGTATTTTGTCGCCTTTTTTGACAGACAAGGTCCGGCAGGAACCGTAAATATAAATATGGCCGTCTTCCCTGTCAACAATGGCAACATTCCCAAAACCTCTCCACTGGCTTGCATAAACAACAGTTCCCCTTGTAAGGCTTTTAACAGAAGCAGCCTCTTCCCCTGTAAGTAAAACACCCATATTGGTTGACATATATGAAATTCCCTTTGCCTGTACAGGCCAACTGACAGACGGATCTGATGTATTTTTTGCTGGCTGCGCCGTTTGCTGCTGCCTGTTGCCTGAAGCAGCTCCGGGAATTTTTATCTTTTCACCGATTTTTAGCTTGCGATCCCGCGGAAAGTTATTTATATCGCATAGGGCCTGCAAAGTTATGTTGTTTGTGCGAGCTATACTGTAAAGGGTCTCGTTAGGTTTTACCTGATGTACAGTAAATTGTGTATTTCCGGACGGGTTTTTAGAAGGAATCCTAAGACGCATCCCCGCCTGAAGTTTTGATGCATCAGAAAGAGAGTTATGACGCAATAATTCTTCCTGGCTTACCTGGTATCTTCTTGATATTGAGAAAATTGTATCTCCCCTTACAACAATATGCACCAAATCAGCCGCAAACGGGCTTTGTAAAATGAAGATAAATAAAGAAATAAAAACTAAAAACACTGCTCTTAAACGACAGATCATAATATTTGTTTATCGGCAGATCGGTATCTAATCTTTAGGAGGCTTGAGAAATGTTATTTAAGAAGTCATACTATAGGCAGGAGTTTTTTAATGGAAGAAACAGCATATAAAAGGCCCAGTTGGGATGAATATTTTATGGAAGTTTGCGAGGCAATTTCCAAACGGGCTACTTGTAACAGGGGGCGTTCCGGCTGCGTTATTGCCAAAGACAACCGGGTTTTGGTAACCGGTTATGTAGGCTCGCCGTCCGGTATGCCTCATTGCGACGAGGCCGGGCATCAGCTTAAAAAATTGATCCACGAAGACGGCAAAGTCAGTACCCATTGCGTCCGCACCGTTCATGCAGAGCAAAATGCCATTTGCCAGGCCGCAAAATACGGCATATCAATTAACGGTGCAACTCTCTATTGCCGTATGACCCCGTGCCGCACCTGCGCCATGCTTATTATTAACTGCGGCATTGCACGAGTGGTATGCCAAAGACGTTATCATGATGCATCTGATTCAGAAAAAATGCTGAAAATGGCAGGAATTAAACTTGAATATGTGTATAATGAAGTACAGCAATATGAAGGAGATATTAATGTTTGAAAATTACAGCCAACTTGCGGCTTTTATCAAAAAAAACGGTATAAAAATAATTAACTTTAAGGTGACGGATCTGGCAGGCAGATGGCATAACCTTAGCATTTTAGCGGATCGGTTTTCCGAAGACCTGCTTAAAAAGGGCCTGGGCTTTGACGGATCCAGTTACGGCTTTTTGACGGTCGAAAAATCGGACATGGTTTTTATTCCAGATATTAAGTCTGCGTTCGTTGATCCTGTAAGCGAAATGCCCTCGATAAGCATAGTGGGCGATGTTTATAAACTCGACAATAAAAGGCATGAACGTTTTGAAGACGATCCCCGTTATGTGGCACAAAAGGCGGAATCTTACCTTGCAAAAACAGGCATTTCTGACTGCTGCCTATTCGGCCCGGAATTTGAATTTTATATCATCGACAGCCTTGAATACCGGATCGAACCAAACCACGTCGAAGTGCATCTTGATTCTGAACAGGCGGGATGGAACGCTTTTGACTCAGGCTACGACGGCGAGGGCTTTAATCAGGGCTACAAAGTTTTGGTGAATAAGGGCTATCATACCGATCTGCCTTACGATAAAAGTTACGATTTACGGAATAAGATGGTGTGCCTGTTGGAAAAGCACGGCGTGCCAGTCAAATACCATCACTGCGAAAACGGCAGCCCCGGGCAGGTCGAGGTCGAGGTTGATTTCGCCACCCTGCGCGAGATGGGCGACAGGACGCAAAAGCTAAAATACATTGTCAAGAATACGGCAATACAAAACGGCAAAACAGTTACTTTTATGCCCAAACCTTTTTTCAACGAAGCAGGCAGCGGAATGCATATTCACCTGCATATGTTTAACAAGGGCAAGCCAGTGTTTTACAGCAAGAGCGGTTATTCCGGCCTGAGCAAAATTGCCCACTATGCCATAGGCGGCATACTTCGCCATTCCCCGGCGCTCATGGGATTTACCAACCCTTCGACAAATTCCTACAAGCGGTTGGTGCCTGGTTACGAAGCGCCGGTAACGATATGCTATGCCACGGCAAACCGCAGCGCCGTTATACGCATTCCCGCCTACGCAATAGAGCCTGAAGACAAACGCTTTGAATTTAGGCCGCCAGATGCAACGGCTAACCCCTACCTCTGCTATTCAGCGCTGCTCATGGCAGCCATTGACGGTATAGAAAATAAAATAGATCCCGCTGCCGTAGGGTACGGGCCTTATGACAAAAACATGTACAACCTGACCGATAAGGAAAAAAAGCGGGTTAAATCGCTGCCAAAGTCTCTCGGCGAGGCTGCCGATGCCTTGGAAAAAGACAAGGGCTTCCTTATGGAAGGCGGCGTATTCAGCGAAAGTATCATCAAAAACCAGCTTGCAAAAATACGCCGTGATGAAGAAGAAGCCGGGCAGATACCGCACCCGCTCGAGTTCAAAAAGTACTTCGATCTTTAGCGATTGCTGACTCCCATCGGTATTAGCGGACAACGGTTTAACCTGTAAAACAGCGGCCGATGGGAGTCGAACCCACGTCACGAGCTTGGGAAGCTCGGGTAATGCCGTTATACGACGGCCGCTTTTAAGGAAAGATTATCATAATCGCTTTATTTTGTCAATACGGCTGTCCTTCCTTAAAATGGATTGCCCTGTTCTTTTTAAAATGTTAATATAAGAAATGAGTATTTACTGGAACAGCCTTACAAAAAAAATAACCCCGTATACGGCAGGCGAGCAGCCCAAGGACGGAAAATTTATAAAGCTAAATACCAACGAAAACCCCTATCCGCCTTCGCCAAAAACGACAGAAGCCATTATTAACGCCGTCAATGATAAATTACGGCTCTACCCCGACCCCTCCTGCAGTGAATTTCGTGAAGCAGCCGCCATTCGCTATGGCGTAAAACCAGAGCAGGTTTTTGCAGGCAACGGCTCCGATGAAATTTTGGCCTTTGCCTTTGGTACTTTTTTTGAAACAGGCACTACGGCAGAAAAAATTCTTTTTCCCGATATTAGCTATAGTTTTTATCCGGTATATGCAAATCTTTGGAGCATACCATTTAGTACTGTTCCCCTAAGGGATGATTTTTCGATTAACATAAATGATTATAAAATAAATTCAGGCGGGGTGATTTTTCCAAACCCCAATGCGCCTACAGGTGTGCTGGTTCCCTTAGACGATGTTTTGCAGCTTGCGGAATTTCTTGAAGGGCAGGGCAGGGTGCTGATCCTTGATGAAGCCTATATTGCTTTTGGCGGCAAGTCTATTATCCCTTATATCGGTAAATATAAAAATGTGTTAGCTGTTCATACCATGTCCAAAGGCGCAAGCCTTGCAGGGCTGCGGTTTGGGTTTGCAATAGGCAGCGAGGGCCTTATCGAAGGGCTTTGCCGACTGCGCGATTCATTTAATTCTTATACTGTTGACCGCCTTGCCCTTGCAGGAGCAGTTGCCGTGCTTAAAGACAGCTCTTATTATGACGAAATAAACAGCCGTGTTGCCCTTACTCGGCAGCGTGTAATAAAAGAATTGCATAACATGGGTTTTACAGTTTTGCCATCTGCGGCAAATTTTATTTTTATAAAAACACCAAATATCAACGGGGCGGATTTTTTTGCAGCCCTTCGTAAAGAAAGGATTCTCGTCCGTCATTTTAACAAAGATCGAATCGCCGATTTTGTAAGGGTAAGCATTGGCACTGATGAACAGATGGATATATTTCTTGAAGCATGCGGGAAAATAATAAAATGAAAATAATTGAAAGCAAAGAATTTTATTCGTATTGGAAAAATCAAATATTGCAGGATGAGGATGAGAAGACTGAAAAAACAGTCAAAGAAATTATTTATGCTGTCCGCGAAAGTGGAGATAAGGCTGTCAGGGAATTTGCCGGTAAATTTGACAGGAGTTCCCCGCAGAAACTGGAAGTAGAACTTTCGGAACTGAAACTTGGCTTTAATGAGCTGAGTGAAAAAGAACCTGAATTGACAGACGCTATAAAACTTGCCTCAAATAATATTTGCCGTTTTTCGTTAAAGCAAAAAGAACAATATAAAAACTTTGAATATGAAATGGAAAAAGGGCTTATATGCGGCCAGCGGGTAATTCCTGTAGAAAAAACGGCAATTTATGTTCCCTGCGGAAGGTTTCCCCTGTTTTCTTCGGTTTTAATGGGATTGATTCCTGCCTTCTGTGCGGGTGTGGAAGAAGTTATGCTTGCTTCCCCTCCTTTAGAGGACGGCCTTCCCGACAGGAAAATTCTTGCTGCCGCCCATATTGCATTGGAAGCGGCAAGGGAAAACGGCTGCAAAGGCAGCATCTTGAGGGTCTTTGCCGTAGGCGGCGCGCAGGCAATTGCAGCATTAGCTTACGGGACAGAATCCCTTCCCCGCGTTGATTTTATTGCAGGCCCCGGTAACAAATATGTAGCGGCGGCAAAACGCCTTCTTTACGGGCAGATTGGCATTGATTTTATTGCCGGGCCTTCGGATATTTTAATTATCGCAGACGGCAAATGTAGCGTAAAGAACAACATGGAAATTATCGCCGCCGACATGATCGCCCAGGCAGAGCATGATCCCGATGCCTGCGCCCGGCTCCTTGCCCCTTCAATTGAATTTGCAAAGCTAATTTGTACTGAAATTAAAAAACAGCTTGCAGAATTGCCGGATACATCGCCTGCCGGAATTTCTCTTGAAAAAAACGGCCTTATCATTGTATATCAAAACAAAGAAGATGCAGTGCGTATTGCCAATACAATTGCCCCCGAACACCTTGAGCTTCAAACCCAGGATGAAGATACATGGATACCTCATCTTAAAAATTACGGCTCGCTTTTTATAGGCCGGCTTTCTGCCGAAACATTAGGCGATTACTCTGCCGGTTTAAACCATACCCTGCCCACATCGGGCACTTCCCGTTTTACAGGCGGCCTTTCTGTAGGCAATTTCCTTAAAATTACCACAACCCTGCGCTGCAGCGAAAGTTCCGGCTTTGAAAAAACCCGCCATGCCGCTCAAGTTTTAGCAGAAGCCGAAGGTCTTCTTGCCCATGCAAAAAGCACAGAACTTAGAACTGTAAAATAGCAAACCTGAAACAACGGCAAACAATGAACACCTGAAGCATAGTAATTGCACGACCGATGCCGTGAAGTAACGGATCGTGTATCCAACCCCCACGCCTTGCGCCCCTATCCAGCGATGCAATATTGAAATAATTGCTGAAAACTAATTGCTGAAGCAACAGGGGGTGAGAAATAACGTGTTGGGCACAGGGCAGGCAGGGGCGGCATGACTTCTGCGACATGCGAGGAAATGGGGGAAACCGACCCCGACCTTTGTGTCGGCTTGCCTGACCGCTCTAGAGTGGGCAGGCAAACGCACAAAGGCGTGTTTTCAGGTAACGGAGCAGCAGGAATGCCGCCCCTGCCTGCCCTGTGCCTTAAATAATACCCAAACACACCCTGTTGCTTCAGGGTGTTCATTGTTTGGCTTTAGTTCAGTTTTGCAAGATCAGCTTACTTGATTAAATTTCTATTTTATATGATAGTATGATAAACTAGATATTAAAGTATTACCTAAGAACAGCGTAATACGAAGGAGAAAAATGAATATTAATGAATTGAAACATTCAAAATTAAAAGAGTGGGTTGAATGGGCAGCGGCCTTAATGACCCCGGATGCGGTGGAAGTTTGCGATGGCACTAAGGAAGAATACGATAGGATGCTCAAAATAATGGTTGATGCGGGGCTTGCCACGCCGCTTGACCAAAAAAAGAAACCCGGCTGTTATCTGTTCCGATCTGACCCGTCTGATGTGGCCCGTGCCGAAACACGCACATTTATTGCCGCCAAAACCAAAGAAGAAGCCGGTCCAAACAATAACTGGACAGACCCGGTTGAACTGAAAAAGACCATGGAAGGCCTTTACAAGGGCTGTATGAAGGGGCGCACAATGTATGTTATTCCCTTCTCGATGGGGCCTGTAGGCTCGGATATTGCTAAAATAGGCGTAGAAATCACTGATTCACCTTATGTTGTTGTAAATATGCACATAATGACCAGGGTAGGGGTAAAAGTCCTTGATGTACTCGGCAGCGATGGATTCTTTGTTCCTTGTTTACACTCTATAGCAAAACCTCTGGGGCTGGGAGAAAGCGACGAAGGCAAATGGCCCTGCGAGCCTGATGTAAACAAGAAGTTCATCAGCCACTTCCCCGACACCTACGAGATTTGGTCTTACGGCTCAGGTTACGGCGGAAACGCCCTGCTTGGTAAAAAATGCCTTGCCCTTCGCATCGCATCGGTGCTGGCAAGGGATGAAGGCTGGTTTGCCGAGCATATGCTCATTCTTAAAATCACCAATCCCAAGGGCGAATATAAGTACATAGCAGCCGCATTGCCTTCGTTCTGCGGTAAAACAAACCTTGCCATGCTTGTTCCCTCTCTGCCGGGCTGGAAAGTCGAAACCATCGGCGATGACATTTGCTGGATGAAGTTCAAGGAAGACGGACGTCTCTATGCCATAAACCCCGAGTCTGGTTTCTTTGGCGTTGCACCTGGCACTAACGACCATTCTAACTACAATGCCATGCAGACAATAAAGAAAGACACGATTTTCACCAACTGCGGCCTTACCGAAGGCAATGATATATGGTGGGAAGAAATTGGCTACCCGGGAACAGACACAGGAAAAGAAATGATAGACTGGAAGGGCAGAAAGCGACCTTCGCCTGTAAACGACAAAAAGAGCGATGACCCAATCGCCCACGCCAATGCCCGTTTTACGGCCCCGGCTTCACAGTGTCCGGTTATAGCCCCCGAGTGGGAAGACCCCAAGGGCGTGCCTATCAGCGCATTCCTCTTCGGCGGCAGGCGGGCAACAACAGTTCCGCTGGTAAACCAGAGCAAGAGCTGGATACACGGTGTATTTATGGGTTCCATCACCGGATCGGAAACCACAGCCGCAGCACTTGACCTTGCCGCAGCCGGAACCGTCCGCCGCGATCCCTTTGCCATGCTGCCCTTCTGCGGCTACAACATGGGCGACTATTTTGCCCACTGGTTAAAGCTAGGTAAAAAAGCCCAAGACGAAGGCAACGGCGACAAGCTGCCCAAGATTTTCTTCTGCAACTGGTTCAGGAAAAATGCCGAAGGCAAATTTATATGGCCCGGTTTCGGAGAAAATGCCCGTGTACTAGCATGGATTTTCGACCGCTGCGAAGGCAAAGACAACTGCGTTGAAACAGCCATAGGAAACCTTCCCAAACCCGGCTCCATCGAAGCCCCCGCCGGTATAAGCGCCGAGACATTGGCCGAACTTACCACGGTTGACATTGAAAGCTGGAAAAAAGAAATTTCCGATATACGCGATAAGCACTATGCCCAGTACGGCGACAGGATGCCCAAGGTCCTTTACGAAGAACTGGATAAAATTGAAAAAGCCTTAGGAGCTTAGTGAAGAAGTGGTTAGTGTTTAGTGGTTAGTGATTAGAAACATCATTTTCTAGCCACTACTCACTAGCCACTAACCACTAACCACGGGGATATAGCTCAGTTGGTAGAGCGATTGGTTCGCAATCAATAGGCCTGGGGTTCGAATCCCCATATCTCCAATTCTACAAGCTGTATGGTTGTAGTAACAGTGTACACACCGCCATACCAGCCGCTTGGTTTTCCGCTTTGTACGGCACCTTTAAAATCAACATCTACTTTTTTTGGCTGGAATAAACCATTTTCTTCCCCGTCAATATCTTCAAGATAAATAGTTACTATATCATCTCTAAAGCCATACCCTCCTCTTAAAGTCAATGTGAGAGCTCCGTTTGCATTTGTTATTACAAAGGTCTCTGTATCCCAATAATATTCCGGCTTAGGGCCAAACGCATCTTCATTCCACTCTGCCGGAGAAAACCCTGCCCGTATCCCCGGTATAGGTTTCCCATTCGCTTCATTTACTACTGCGCCTTTTATTGAATAATCCGCATGAGGAACTCCGTATTCATCCATAATAAACCTATCGCAGCCGGCAAACCCAATCAAACCCATTATACCTGCCAGCATCCAGTTAGTGCTTTTGATTAACAATTTTTTCATACAAAACTCCTAAACAACAATATACACCAAAAGTAAAAAAATTTCAACATAATAACAGCAAACAATGAACACCCTGAAACGATTCTAGCAAATTTATTGCAAAACATAAAAATATGCTATGGGGTTTTATTATGTAGAAGAAACAATTATTTAGCCACTTTAATATAAACCTTGATAAACAAGGTTTATATTAAAGCTGTCTCTACACGTCGTTCCCTATTCGCAAGGCATGGTTCGGCATATTTTTATGCAATTGTTGTAAGTTTGCAATATTGGTTGTGGTGTTCATTGTTTACCGTTTTTCAGGCTTTCATCGCTGATGGG
>Ga0099364_10006532_pt1 | contig 16947 bp, 15 predicted proteins | sample TergutTh196P3_FD_73070 | JGI IMG/M metagenome (GOLD analysis project Ga0099364, IMG submission 73070) | Microcerotermes parvus P3 segment gut microbial communities from Pointe-Noire, Republic of the Congo - Th196 P3 | ecosystem: Host-associated > Arthropoda: Insects > Digestive system > Gut ... | reverse complement strand
AATTATACTCTGTTCGTTCCATACATGGCCCAATATCCATAGAATGATAATTGAATATAAAACAGCTATTGGTATTTTAGACTGCTTACCTTTTGAAAACATAATCAAATGTGCTCCCATTAAAGCATATTACACTCTCGTTATTATTTTATTTATGCGGAGGTATAAAAGTCATTGATCTATGTCAAATTACGGTTTGCTTCTTATTCTGCTCAAGGTTTCCGGGGTAACTCCCAGATATGAAGCAACATGGTATAGTTTAATCTGGTCCTCAACGTCTGAAAAGCGATTTAAAAAATCTTTGTACCTTGTTGCTGCATCATCCAGCAAAAATGATTTTTCCCTGAGTTCCTTCATTACATAAACTGATTCGATCAGCTTAAAGGCAAAGGGATACCAACGTATATCATTTTCCATCATGGAAAATAATGTCTTAAGGGGGAATGTCAAAATCCGGCTGTCTTTTAACGCTTCGATGCTGAAATGGCTCGGCCGGTTCTCCAAAATCGCACTGTATGAGACCAAAAATTTGCCCGAGTCGCTGAAAGATTTTGTGAAGTCATTGCCTTCCTGGTCAATATAGTAATACCGGAACAGTCCGTCGACAATATATGCCATGTATTCGGAGCTTTCCCCCGCTTTAATAAAATGCTCGCCTTTTTTTAAGGTCTTCTCAACACAAATATCGAACAATTCCTTAACCAGGTCATCTGTAATTTTTGGGTCAAGGAATTTTAGTGCTCTTTGCAATTTATTGAATGATTCCATCTTTAGTTCCTCGGCAAACCAAGATTTGTCCCTAAATGTAAGCATTTTTAGCCGGAATAATCAATGCGGAAAATTGACTTAGATCAATGAAATCTCTCTTAACTTATATTAGATTACAGCGATGGAGGTCTTACTATGATAGGAATTGTAAACCCATGAAAAAACCTGAAAAACCTGGCGTGTCCAAAAAAATTGTTTGGAGCACTACGCTTTTTTACGCATTGGTGGCATTCGAATTTTTTTATATGTTTAGTCCCTTTGCCGTTTATATGTACAGCGTATACAACCCAGGTCTGCAGGTACTGTCCAGGTCAGATTTTACAACCAGACTTGTCTCCTTCTTCATGCCCCACATAATCCGTGAAACCTCCAATTTTTTCATTACATGGCATGAAACCTTTGGCTGGGTCTTCTTTTTGGCCGGCCTGGGAGCATTCGTCATTGGCGCAATTCAGATTTATGGCAGTAAACTAAGGCGCGAAACAACTGTTAAAGGCGGACTCTACCAGAAAATCCGGCATCCCCAGTACCTCGCTTTGATGATAGCCAGTTTCGGCATGCTCCAGATATGGCCGCGTTACCTTGTTCTTTTTGCTTTTGTAACAAATTGTTTTGCCTATATTTGGCTTGCCCGCATCGAAGAAGGTATTTGCAGGCGTTCCTTTCCTGATTATGGAGAGTACGAAGCGCGAACCGGCATGTTTCTGCCGCCCAAAATAGAGGCTTTGCTGCCACGCCTAAAATTGCCGCAAAAAACCTGGAAGCGCCGTATTATTGGGGGCGGATTTTATGTTTGCGCATTGGCGCTCTGCTTTTTGTTTGCTAACCTGATTCATGGCTTGTCGGTGGCAAGCCTTTACTCCTACAAACTGGAGAATTCCGTTTACCTGTCCCTGGGGCGTCTTGAGCCATCCGAAATAAAAAGCATAGCCGATATAACATTGGCTGATGAACAGGTGGGTGCTTTTCTGGAGCTAGAGAAAAATCCGGAAACCCGTTATCTTAACTATGTAATGCCGAGAGATTTATTTGTATCCGAAGTACCCATGTATATTCCGCCAGGGCAGACTTACGACCACGTAAGCCCCGGTTCTGTAGACCAGCAGTATTATAAGGTGATTTTTACCAAGGCAGGCTACGGCAGCCGCCCCGTTCCACAGATGAACAATATTATTCGCCATGCCATTACTATTAAACCCCTTGTTGAGGTTTGGGTTGACAGGGTTAATGCCCAGGTTATTTCTGTTTTACCGCCCCCTGAAAACCGAATCTACGGGGATGTGCCAGTGCCTATTTTTTGAGGATTCTATGAAATTAATAATGGCGGGCTTTTAGGGGCTGCTCAGCATGCAGTTTCGTGCATATTCTACTATGCCGAATTTCCCTGTAAAATCGAGCCAAATTTAATAGTAAATATGAGCCAAATTTGATAATAAAATCGAGCCAAACTTGACAATATAATATTGTAAAGGTATTATTAGTCATGAAATACATTGTAAGGGCGACGGATAAAATTGTTGAGGAAAAACTGCAAGGCCTGGGTGGATTGATAATTGTAGGACCCAAATGGTGCGGAAAGACATCAACGGCGGAGCAGTTTTCCAAAAGTGCCGTCTACCTTGATGATATGAAAGAAAGCGAAAACAATATACAAATCGCCAAATTCAACCCATCGATCATGCTTGAGGGGGCAACTCCAAGGCTGATAGATGAATGGCAGCTTGCACCAAACCTTTTTGATGCAGCACGGCGGGAAATAGACAAACACAAGAGCAGCGGGCAATTCATTTTTACCGGATCGACAACACCTCCTAAAGAAAAATTGAGGCACTCGGGTACAGGACGGTTTTCTTTCGTTCGTATGTATCCGATGTCACTTTACGAATCCGGTGAGTCAAACGGGTCCGTGTCTTTGGCCGATCTTTTCAAAGGGAAGCCAAACTTGAGCACGCCGTCGAGCCTGTCTGTGGAAAGGCTTGTCTTCTGCATTCTGCGGGGAGGATGGCCGGGAACGCTCCGTATGAATGACAGGACGGCGTTGAATGTAGCAAAAGACTATTTGTATTCTGTCGAAAACAATGAATGGATATATTCAAAGGATAAAAGGATCAGGCGGAATCCGGGAAAAATAAGGGCTTTGATTCGGTCTTATGCACGGAATACGGCTACTCCTGCATCTGTTGAAACGGTATTAAAGGACATGGTAGAAGCAGGAGGGCAGATTAGCAGAGCTACGGCAGATGACTATATACGTGAGCTGCAAAACCTTTTTGTAATTGACGATCAGCCTGCATGGAGCGTAGCACTTCGTTCCCGGACGCCTTTGCGCCAAACGCCCAAACGGCACCTGGCAGACCCTTCGCTTGCCGCAGCGGCAATTGGGGCAACGCAGGAAAAGCTGCTCAGAGACTTCAATACCTTAGGGTATTTATTTGAGTCTCTTTGCGTCAGGGACATGAGGGTTTACGCAACCGCGAACGATGGCGCTGTCTATCATTACAGAGACAAAACAGGCTTGGAAGCTGACATCATCGTAGAAAAAAGTGACGGCGCCTGGGGAATGTTAGAAGTCAAGTTAGGAAGCAATCAGGAAGAGGAAGCAGCGCAGAATCTCCATAGTTTAGCGGCGCGTATTGACGTTTCAAAAAGCGGCAATCCGGCTTTTCTTGCCATAGTCACAGGGGGAAAATATCCGTACCGAAGGGAAGACGGAATTTTCGTGATACCAATCGGCTGTCTGTCTCCCTGAAACCTTGCGTAATCTACGCTGCGCAAAAACAGATGCCAGATGATCCATAAGCTACATCACACCAAATAAATGTTTCCTCTCCTTTATACCTTTACCCGGCCCCGGAAACTCCGCGACAGTGTAAGCCGGTCGGTATATTCAAGGTCGCCGCCTACAGGCAGGCCGGATGCAAGACGAGTTACTGTTACCGGAAAATCTTTTAATACTTTCTGTAAGTACAAAGCGGTAGTATCGCCTTCCACCGTGGGGTTCAGGGCAAGAATTATTTCTTTGACTTCCTGCCCCGGGTCAGTCCTGCCGAGGCGGTTAATCAGCCTGCCGATGGAAAGATTGCCGGGGCCGATTCCTTCCAGCGGCGCAATCAGGCCGCCAAGGACGTGAAAGACGCCGTGGAACTCACGGGACTCCTCGATTATGCGCAAATCCTGGGCGCGCTCAACCACACATATGATCGAGCGATCGCGGCCTGCATCTGAACAGATGGGACACGGGTCGGTTTCGGTAAAGCCGCCGCATATTCCGCAGCGGCGAATCGACTTGTGCAGGCCTGCAAGTTCTTCGCCCAGGATTTGCGCATAGGAGGGATCGCCGTCGAGAATGTGGTATACCATGCGGCCGGCGCTTTTTTTCCCGACACCGGGAAGCTTTGAAAGCAGGGCTACCAGGCGATCCAGAGCGTTGGCGCTCACGATACCCCCGGAAACCCCGGCATACCGGAAAGCCCCGGAATGTTAAGGCCGCCGGTCATGGCGCCGACTTCCATGTTTATCGCTTCCCTGACTTTTTCCATTCCGCTGGAAAAAGCCGCCATAACAAGATCCTGCAGCATTTCAGCGTCTTCCATTGCTTCGCTGGCAATGCGAACGGCAATCACCTCAATTTTTCCGTTTAGATCGATTTCCACCATCCCGCCTCCGGCGGAACCAGTGGCGGTTATGTTCGCAAGTTTTTCCTGGAAGCCGCCCATCTGCTCCTGTATCTTCTGGGCATTTTTTAAAATATCAAAAGGATTAATGTTCATATTTACTCCGTTGTTGATTGAATTGTGGCGCCGGGGAACATTTTCAGCAGGCGATCAACCTGTGAAGGAACGCCGTCCGCGGGCTCATTATTATCTTTTACTACATTGTCCCAAAGAGGGACATCTTCTTCATCTTCTGCACCGCCGGCGGCTTTATTCGCTATTCTGCGCTTAAAATCTTCCGAAAGCGACCTGGCTCCTGCCGGCGGCCTGTATTCCGGCTGGAGCGGGACGCTTGCTGCAGCCGGCGCTGTTTTTACGTTACGCGACACTGGGCTTACAGCCGGACTAACCGTCCTTCCGCTAGCCGGGGCGCCGGCTTGTCCGCGAAGTGCGCTTTGAGCATTTTCCAGAGCATTCTTCAGTTCTACAGGCGAAACCCATTGACTTAACCAGGAAAGTTTTGAAACAGCAGTCTCCAGCTCAAAGCGGGGAGAGACCGAATAGCGGATATCTCGGTAACAGTCCAGCAGCAAATCGAGAGCCTGCTCCAGCCGGATTGAATCAAAAGTTTCCAGCGCCTGCGCGGAAAACAGATTTACCCGGTAGCCCAAAAGAGATTCCCTTGTTACGCCGTTTTTCAGAAGCAGTAGGCTCCTGTAGTATCCGGCGAGATCTATCACAAACTGTTCTATGGCAACGCCTGAACTCAGGATTTCGTCCATCAGATTAAATGCCACCGGCGTATTGTTTTCCGCGCAGGCTTCCGCCAGGGCGTTAAGTTTTTCCAGGCCGACAAGTCCCAGTTTTTCACGGATTAAATCGCTGCGGATACTGCCGCCGCTGAAAGAGGAAACCTGATCGAATAAGGTGTATGCATCACGCAGGCTGCCTGTTGATTCCCTTGCGATCCAGAACAGTGCATCATCTTCGGCGTTGATTCCGTTTTCATCGCAGACTTTTTTCAGAATATCCTGAATCGTTTCGATGGAAATCAGCCTGAAATTGAATTGCTGGCACCGGCTTTTAATTGTTGCCGGAACCTTGTGCAGTTCGGTAGTTGCAAAAATAAAAACGATGTAGGGCGGCGGCTCTTCTATGTTTTTTAGCAGCGCATTGAATGCCTGTGTGGTAAGCATGTGCACTTCATCAATAATAAAAACCTTATAGCGTCCGGCCTGCGGCGGAAAAAGAACTTCTTCCTTTAGCTGCCGTGCATAATCGACTGAATTGTTGGAAGCGCCGTCTATTTCGATTACATCAAGACTGGCGCCTTCGCTGATTGATTTGCAGTTGTCGCACTCTCCGCACGGCTCTCCGGATTTATCTTTTTCGCAGTTCAGCGAGCGTGCCAGAATACGGGCGGCGCTGGTTTTTCCGCAGCCCCGCGGGCCGGAAAACAGATAGGCATGGGCAATATGCCCGTTTTTAATCGAATTTTTCAGGGTAGAGACAACAAATTCCTGCCCGGCCAGTTCATCAAATGTTTTTGGCCGCCGTTTTGTTGCTGTTACTTCAAAAGCCGGGGTTGCGGAAACTGCCATGATATCAATATATAAAAAATAATGAAAAAAACCTAGAGTATGTTATAATATTATGGGGGTGTTTGATGGTAAAGAAGGCGGCAAATAAAAATATTAAAACCGGCAAGGTTGTGAAAAAAAGCACAGCGGTTAAAACAAAGGACGGCGCACGGGAATCGCTTGCCGTTGAGCTGCGCGGACTTATCCCAAAGCTCAACACCGAAGGGCTTGCCTTTCTTGTAAAGCAGGCAAGGGTTCATATTTACAATATGCAGGTTGATGAACTGAACAAGGCAGCACGGGCAGTAAATACCGCATCGGCAAAGGCGGCGGGAATAACCCGGGCGGCGAAAAAACCAGCGGGGGAAAATCTAAGAATAACCGGTTCCGAAAGCGGCAGCAGTTACTATATCTACTACCAAAACGACAACATTGTTTTTTCCAGAGATGAAATGCGCCAGCTTCTGAAAATGGTTAATGCAGAGGGAACGGACGTTGGCATTCAGACACGGGTTTTCAACTGGTTCAATACCGAGCGGAGGGATGTTTTTTCGCTGATTCCCATGGTGGACAAATTCGATCCGCGTCTTAAAACCATCATTGCGTTATTGAAAAAAAACTTCAGGTTAAAGGCGTAGGGATTGCCTTTGCAGCACACTACATCGAACGCCTGTATGTTCAGATGAATGGTATAACGCCGGGCGCTGTTGCAACAATATTGTAGCCCTGCATAAACTGTTTTCCGTCTGGTTTATTTATATTCATTTTCCTGAAAAACTCGATGTATTTCGCGTCCATCAAGGTTATGTGGGTTAAAACCCATTTCCTTGTAAAATTGGAAAAATTGCGAATAGCCGCTCTGTTTCCCGCATCATAGTCCTTAATGTTTTTAACCACTTTCTGAATAAAGATTTCGTGATTCTTTTTATGTTCTTCGTAGCCGGGGTATTTGATTGCAAGCATGATGCCTTCCTCGGTTGCAAAGTGAACTTTTATATAATCTACTACCTGTCCAACCATTTCTTTAAAAAATTCGCGCTCCGATTTTTCGTCTTTTGGAACATATTTAAGTAAATCGTTGGCAACATCCAGGACCTTCCTGTGCTGGTCATCAATTATTTTAATCCCCATAGAATATGAATTATTCCATTTAATTTGGTTTTTCTTTATGACATGATCTGCCTTCTTTTCCATCTGACTCACATTTTTCATAATAATAGCCTCTTTTCTTCTGATTTTTAATTTTGTTTTGCTTTGTATTAAATATTCGTTGGCAGTAATTCGTATTTAAATACCCAAAAAATGGAAAACTTCATCGCATAATACACCCAAAAACAAAAACATCGCCCTCTATTTACCATCGGGTCAACAACAATACTTGTTATAAAGTTCCTGAATAAGAATAAAAGTCCTTGTTGCTGTTGGGCCGTATGTTATTATGCCATCCTCATGCCCGGGCATTACGATTTGTCCTTCGTCCCTGCCCAACTCATGCACGCATTTCCCGATTGCCAATGCAATTTCCGGTGTTCCATAAGAGGCATCTTTTGGCGTTGCGGGAAAGCAATCACGAATCATTCCCTCGAAAATTGTTTTGGAATGAATGTGAATAACACAGTTTGCCTGTGGGCAGGAAAGATAAACTGCGCCGTGTGTCATGGATTCAGATGATGAGCGAACAGGCCCTGTTGAAACAACATGATTTTTTTCAAGATCAAATGAACTTACAAGGCAGTATCCGTCCGGCCTCAATACAGGCAAGGCTCCCGTGCCGGTTCCTGTGATAAGAAATTCATTTCCCATATATCTAATACTCAGGTTTCCAAAGCCAATGCCGTTGGGAAGCGAGCCAACCAGGCCAAGATGATAAAGCCGGCTTCTTGCTTCATTGAGTTCCGCCCAGCGGGGGACCTCAACGGGCGGGGCTATTATATGTTCTGCTGAATATTTAACATACCCATCGCCGCTCATGGACGTGCTCCTGCCGGCGATGTTTTCTTTTCAAAAATTTTCCTGAAACTTTCTGAGTAGAGCGGCCTTGCGATTCCATATTCGGTGATGAAAGCGGTAACCAGCTCATGATTTGTTATGTCAAAGGCGGGGTTGTAAACCTTTACCCCGGCAGTAGCCATGCGTTCATTATACCACATTTCGGTAACCTCTTCCGGCATTCGCTCTTCGATGACGATCTCGTCGCCGTGCTTAATCGACATATCAATGGTTGATGTCGGAGCGCAAACATAAAAGGGAATGTTGTAATGTTTTGCCAGAATGGCAAGGCCGGACGTTCCGATTTTGTTGGCGGCATCTCCGTTAGCGGCAACACGGTCGCTGCCAACGAAACATGCCTTTACCCAGCCGTTTTTCATAACCATGCCCGCCATATTGTCACAGATAAGGGTGGTGTCCACGCCGGCGCAAACCATTTCGAAGGCTGTAAGCCGCGCGCCCTGCAGCAGCGGCCTTGTCTCATCACAAAAAACCTTAAAGTTCATGCCCCGCTGCCGCCCCAAATGAATTGCTGCCAGGGCAGTCCCGTAACGCGTTGTTCCAAGCTGACCGGCGTTACAATGGGTCAGAATGCCGTCGCCGTCGTTTAACAGTTCCAGCCCGTATTCGCCGATTGATTTGCAAACCTGTATATCCTCGTCTCGAATTTTTACAGCTTCGTCATGCAGAAGTTTTTTTAATTTTTCTGGGCTTTCTCCGCTGTGATCCAGAACCACCTTTTCCATTCGATCCAATGCCCAGAAAAGATTTACCGCCGTCGGTCTTGCGCCGGCAAGATAGTCTTTGGCTTTTTTGAAACGGCTGTAAAAAGCATCGTAGGAAACTTCATCTATTTCCAATGCCGCAAGATACACTCCGATTGCAGCCGCTACGCCTATGGCCGGCGCTCCCCTCACTTTTAAGTGATATATTGCATCGTAAATATCTTCCTGGCGGGTAAGATACAGGATTTCCACCTTTCCGGGAAGTTTTGTTTGATCAATAATTTTAAGGGCATTTTTTCCTTCGTCCAGGGCAACGGTATCGATGGACAAAATATCTTCTGTCATATTTCAACCAAGACGGGGGAGAAGATAGTTTTCAATTTCGCAACGGACTTTTTCCATGTCAATGGTTTTGTATTCGCCGTCTTCGTAGAGAATGCGGCCCTGTACCATTGTCAGGCAAACATCGCTGCCCCCTGCTGAATAGGCAACGGCGGCGCATGGGTCGTTCACCGGGAACAAATGCGGCGCGTCCAGATTCAGCATGATAATATCAGCGTCATAGCCGCCTGCAATCCTGCCTGTTTCATTTCCGCGACCCTGTCCAAGAGCACCGTTTACCGTCGCCATTTTGATAGCTTCGTAAGCGGGCAGCGCCGTGGGGTCGCCGGTTATGTACTTTTGCATCAGCGCGGCGGTTTTGATTTCTTCGAACATATCGTGGTTATTGTTCGAGCAGGGGCCGTCAGTGCCAAGAGCCACATTAAGGCCGCGCTCACGCATTTTCATAACCGGCGCCACGCCCGATGACAGTTTCAAATTACTGACAGGGCAGTGCGCGGCTGTTGCACCGCCGGCAGCCAGAATGTCCATGTCGTTTTCGGTCAGCCAGCAGCAGTGAGCAGCGGTAACTTTGCGTGTGAAAACACCGGATTCGCCGAGCATTTCCGCAGGGGTCTTTCCGTATTTTTTTATGCAGTTATTATGCTCGGTTTCCGTTTCGCTTAAATGCAGGTGGATATTCAAATTGTTTTCCGCGGCAAAGGCAACGCTCGCGCGCCAGGCTGCCGGCCCCGATGTATACTCCGCGTGTATTCCCGCATCTATTATCAGCCTGCTGTTTTTATTTTCACTGTAACGCGCAAGAACTTCACGGGCTTCGATTGTGCCGCGATCCTTTTCAAAATCAAACTTATCCATGTCGAGGCAAAGAATAGAGTTGCACATATTGGCCTTTGTACCGGCTTCCAGCACGGCTTCGGCTATTTGCGGCAGACGGAAATACATTTCTGTGCAGCTAACAACGCCGAACCTGATGCACTCGGCCAGGCCCAGCCGGACGCCTGCCGCAACACAGCGCTCATCGAGCCTGCTTTCCGCGGGAAAGATATGCTCGAACAGCCATTCTTGCAGGCGGTAATCATCGGCATAGCCGCGCAGCGCCGCCATTGGCATGTGGCTATGGGAATTGACCAGGCCGGGCATTAACAGCCGCCGTGAACCATTTATCACGCGTCTTGCTTTTTCCTGCGGCGGTTTATCATCAACATAAACGATTTTCTGTCCGTCTATCCCGACATAGGCGTGTAACACCACGGGATTCTCATCATTCATAGTTATTGCGATAATATCGCTAAACAGTGTATCCATTACTCAAACCCTTTGTAAAAAATTCAGCAGCAGACGTGCAAAGCGATCTTTCGCCGCCTCTGCTTCTTTTAACACTTCTTCTTCCGTTAGGGGCTTATCCAGAACGCCCGCCGCCATGTTGGTGACCAGCGAAATGCCGAGTATTTTCATGCCGGCATGGGCGGCGGTTATGCACTCGTGTACGGTGGACATGCCCACAACATCTCCGCCAAGTATTCTGAAAGCCCGTATCTCTGCGGGCGTTTCGTACTGAGGGCCCGTGGCATAAAAGTAAACGCCTTCCTTCAGAGCAATGCCCTGTTCGGCGGCAGCTTCCTTTATCAGCTTAAAATAACCCTTGTCAAAAACATAGGACATGTCCGGAAAACGCGGGCCAAACTCGGGAATATTTTTGCCGATCAGCGGATTTGGCAGGCCGAGTTTGATAAAGTCTTTAAGGGCAACCAAATCCCCGGCCTTGTAGCCGAGGTTTATCCCACCGGCAGCGTTTGTTACGATGAGGGAATGGACACCCAGCAGCTTTGCAACCCTTACAGGATATGCTACCTCTTCGGCAGAATAGCCCTCGTAAAAATGCACACGCCCCTGCATGATAATCACCGGCTTGCCCCCCAGCTCTCCGCAGACGAACCTTCCCGCATGACCGGGCGCAGTAGATGTCTTAAAGTTGGGTATCTCGCTGTATGGAATGTAAATTGGGCCGCGCGCCTGATCCGCCAAAACGCCCAGCCCCGAACCAAGGATTAACAAATAAGCCGGTGAAAAACCGTTCAGCCTGCTGCGGATATAGTCTGCGCTTTCTTTATAATCTGATAATTGAAACATGGTTTAATTATAGCCCGACTTGGGATAAAAACCCATACAGACTCGCCACCATGTAGAGGGGTATATCATAATTGCCATTATTACAACTGTATTCGTTCAATGAAGTACGGATTGTGATTTTCGGACTGAAGAGTTTTTTGTACAGTTTAAGACTTTCGGATTTTACATTCTTGCCGGACTTAACTTCCACCGGAACAATTTCATTTTCATATTGGATAACAAACTCAATTTCTGCATTGTTCTTATCGGCTGCCCAATAATAAACGGGAACCACATCATTTGCCGCGAGCAGTTCCTGCAGGGCAAACTGTTCGGCAAGAACACCTTTGTAATGGGTAAAAGTGTCGCTGCCTACATAAGCCTTTGGGCTAAGCCCCGTACGCGCGGATAAAAGCCCTATGTCCGGCATATACAACTTGAAAATGGGCAATTCCTGATAGGCAATAAGAGGCATTCTTGGCAGGCTCGCACGATTGAGCATTTTAACAAGCCCCGTGTCTTTTAGCCATTGCAGGGCAGATTCATATTCACGCCCGCGCGAGCCTTGTTTCATATCGGAGTAGAGGAAACGCTTGTTTTCCTTGGCAAGCTGGACAGGTACACTGTCCCAGATAGTGCGGACTTTGGCTATTGTTACCGAAGGTATATGCTTTGCAAAATCAGCATAGTAAGAGGAGAGGATACCATTTTGTATTTCCCTGACTTCTGAAAAGTTTTTGGTACCGGCATAATTTTTCACTGCTGCGGGCATGCCTCCTATAAAAAAATATTGCTGCATCAGATCAATTATTGCATTGTGAAATACCGACAATTGCGGGAAATCCGAATTTTGAATAATTTGCACATAACGATTGTCGACGGCTTTCAAAAATTCAAGAAAGGTCATTGGATAGAGGGAAAGCTGGTCAACCTTTCCCACAGGAAAGCCGGTTCCTTCAAGAGAAATAACACCAAGCAAACTTCCGGCGGCAATAATGTGATACTCCGGGGCGTCTTCGTGGAAATATTTAAGTGAAGTCAGGGCGCCGGGACACTCCTGTATCTCGTCAAAAATTATGAGTGTATCTGCCGGATTTATATTTACTTCCGTTTCTATGGAAAGAGCCCGTATTATACGCCCAATATCAAAATCACGGTTAAAAACACTTTTGGCACGCTCGTTATTGTCAAAACTGATATATGCGGTCTGTTTATAATGGCTCCCCCCAAATTCCCTCATGAGCCAGGTTTTGCCAACCTGACGTACCCCATAAATTATAAGAGGTTTGCGATCGCTTTTATTTTTCCATAAAACCAGTTTTTCTGTTATATCTCGCTGCATTCTATGAATATTGTAGCAAAATCACACATAAATTTCAAGAAAAATGTGTAAAATATACACGTTTTTCCAAAAATTAGCGAAATCTAAACCCGCTATCTAATAAAATTAGTCCTTGGGCGCTTGGGCTCGACGGGAAAAGGGATTTCTTTTTTCGCATGGGCAATCGCTTTTATGAACCAGGCCATGGTTGCCGCCGATGTCTTTACAATATGCAGGCCTTCCTTATCTTCCAGCAATTCGTTTTTATTATTGCCGTGAACAACACCCCAGTAAACCGAAGGGACAATGACCGCTTTCGCCAGGTTATAGTAGTTGTTCATCTGGTGGAAGGCATTAATCCCGCCGGAGCGCCGGCAGGAAACAATGGCGCTCGCCGGCTTGAAACTAAGATCCAGGCCGGAAAAAAACAGACGGTCGAGGAAGCACTTAAAGTTACCGGCGATGCTGCCATAGTAAACTGGTGACCCGATAATAATGCCGTCCGCCGCATTTACTTTTTCGGCCGCAATATTAACAAGATCGTCGAACACGCATTTATCCAGTTCAAAGCACTTTCTGCAGTCAATACACCCGCGTATAGGCTCCTTCCCGGCCTGAATTATCTCCGTCTCTATTTTTTCCTTCTCCAGCTCTTCACACATAAACTCCAGAGCGGATTGAATAACCCCGTCGTCATGCGGGCTGCCGTTAAAAGCGATAACCTTCATTGTTTTGCCTCCGTTTTAATTATTACTATTCCGGTACAGAATATCAAGAGGGATGATGAAGGTTAAAAAAAACCGCCAAAGCCAAAGCCCTGGCGGTTTCCGTTAATTAATTGTTTACAGTCCAGCCTTTCATTGTTGCTAAAATGGGGTTACAACCCGCAGAGCCCGGATTATTCCGGCAATTAAAGGTACCGGGGTAGCCGGAGGAGCCAGGTACAATAGCAGGCAAAGCATTCATCATATTGTCTAACGTACCAGCAGATATTCTATTATTATCACACTCCACACGACGCAGTTGGGGACAAGTGAAAAAATCCAAAGATAATAAGTCATTGTTATTGCATACAATTAGTTGCAGGTTTGGTTTATTATCAATAAGCAAGCCGGTTAACAAGCCGTTATTTACGCAATATACTTCTATTAGTGCATTGTTATTCGTTAGGTTTAAATTCCCGGTTATTCCCGTATTTTCAATAATCACGCTTCTCAATGCCGTATTTTGCGTCAGGTTCAAACTTGATAAATTGTTCTGATTAACCAAGTGCAAGAAATCCAGTACCGGGTTGCCGGTAAAATTCACACTGGATAGTCCATTGGAACTGTTAGTAAGGTACAATTCAGTTACATTTTGACCAATTATTGTAATGGTCCGGTTTCCTGCACCCCCATAGACGTAAGCGAAGGATTCAAGTCTATAAATATTGCTTGAAAATGTGCGCGTAGTAGGTGTCGTCCCATCTCCCCAGTCAACGGTAACCGTGCCAGAACCCCATAACTGAAAATTTATGTCAACATTAGAGTAAATGGTATTCAACACCATCTGCCTGGTCGATAATGTGGTAAAGCTCACCTGGGGGCCGTAAGATGTACCTGCCGCGTTGGTAGCATAGGCCCGTGCATAGTAGGTTGTGAAGGCTGTTAATCCGGTAGCAGAAACGGTGTAGGCGCCTGTACCTGTGCCTGAGGCTGTTGCCCTGCTGTTGGCTGTGGTTGGGTTTTGCGATGTTGACCAGCAGACGCCTTTCACCGTATAACCGGGTGTTCCAATCGCCGTGATATTCCCCCCAAGTGTTGCCGTTGTTTGCCGTATGTTTGTTGCAGAGGCAGTATTGACCGAAGCCAGGTTATAGACAGTGGCGTTAGCTGTAATTGAATAATCAGAATTGCCCCCTGCATTGTAGGCGCGCACACGGTAATAGTAAGTTGTTCCGGATGTCAGCCCGGTACTGGAATACGTTGTGGTGGTATTGTTGGTAGTCAACGTTGTCCAGGGGCCGCCGCTGGCTGTCGCCCGCTCAACATGGTAGCCCTGCGCTCCGGTTACGCCGTTCCAGCTTAAGTTGATAGACGTCAATGATGCCACAGTTGCGGTAAGGCCGGAAGGCGCGGCAGGTACAGTGATCGCGCTGGCTGTTGTTGAATAGCCGGAATCTCCAGCCGCATTGTAGGCGCGCACACGGTACCAGTAAGTGGTTCCGGCGGAAAGCCCGGTGCTAGAATACGTTGTGGTGGTATTGTTGGCAGCCAGTGTTGTCCAGGGGCCGCCGCTGGCTGTCGCCCGCTCTACCTGGTAGCCCTGTGCTCCGGTTACACCGTTCCAGCTTAGATTAATCTGGGTCGTTGATGCCACAGTTGCGGCAAGGCCGGTCGGTGCTGCGGGCACAGTGATCGCGCTGACTGTTGTTGAATAGCCAGAATCTCCGGCCGCATTGTAGGCGCGCACCCTATACCAGTAAGTGGTTCCGGCGGAAAGGCCGGTATCCTGGTAGGTAGTTGCGGTATGCGAAGGCGCGATTTCCGTCCAATTGCTGTTATCTGCCGAGCGCTCCACCCTGTAACCATCTGCACCGGTTACGCTGCTCCAGCCAAGATTAATTTGAGAAGCTGACACCGCAGTTGCTGTAAGACCGGCAGGGGCCACAGGAATTTCAGGCAGCCCTGTTTGTGTAGTTGCACTTTCTACATTTGAATAACCGGAATTTCCGGCTGTATTATAAGCGCGCACCCGATACCAGTAAGTTGCTCCGGCGGAAAGCCCTGTATCCTGATAGGTAGTGGTGGTATGCGAAGGTGCGATTTGAGTCCAGCTGCTGTTATCCGTCGAGCGCTCTACCCTGTAACCCTGTGCTCCGGTTACGCTGTTCCAGCCAAGATTAATTTGGGAAGCTGACACTGCAGTTGCCGTTAGGCCGGCAGGCGCAGCAGGAATTTCAGGCAGCCCTGTTTGTGTAGTTGCACTTTCTACATTTGAATAGCCGGAATTTCCGGCCGCATTGTAGGCGCGCACCCGGTACCAGTAAGTGGTTCCGGCGGTAAGCCCGGTATCCTGATAGGTAGTTGCGGCATGCGAAGGCGCGATTTCCGTCCAATTGCTGTTATCCGTCGAGCGCTCTACCCTGTAACCATTTGCGCCGGTTACGCTGTTCCAGCTAAGATTAATCTGGGTTGCTGATACCGCTGTAGCAGTAAGGCCGGTAGGAGCCGCCGGAACTCCCGGCAGAGATGTCTGTGTAGCGGCGGAAGCTGTGTTGGAATAACCGGAATCTCCGGCTGTATTGTAAGCGCGTACACGGTAGTAATAAGTTGTTACAGCGGAAAGGCCGGTATCCTGATAGGTAGTTGTGGTATGCGAAGACACGATTTCCGTCCAAATGCTGTTATCCGCCGAACGCTCTACTTTGTAACCATCTGCTCCGGTTACGCTGCTCCAGCCAAGGTCAATTTGAGAAGCCGACACTGCAATTGCCGTAAGGCCGGCAGGGGCCGCAGGGATTCCTGCCCCCGGTTCCAGCGTAGTGGCGGAGACTGTATCGGAATAGCCGGAATCTCCGGCCGTATTGTAAGCGCGTACACGGTAGAAATAAGTTGTTAAGGCGGAAAGACCGGTATCCTGATAGGTAGTTGCGGTATCAGATAAAGTAAACGTCGTCCATGGGCCATTACTGTTATTTGCCGAACGCTCTACTTTGTAACCATCTGCTCCGGTAGCGCTTTCCCAGTTAAGATCAATTTGAGAAGCCGACATCGCAGTTGCCGTAAGGCCGGCAGGAGCTGCAGGAATTTCCGGTTCTTCCGGAGCGGTCTTAAACTCTGTTTCACCGCCGTATGCTGTACCCGCATCGTTAATTGCATAAGCCCGTACATAATAGGTAGTATCGGGTATCAATTCATTGACTATTGTACTGAAGCCGCCTGTTAAGCCGCCTCCGTAAACAAGCCTCTTATTGGCGGCTGTCGTGGGGCCTTCGGCTGTGCCGTAACACACCCCCCGTTCGGTATACGCCGGATTTCCCGTCTCAACGATTACTCCGCCCATGACGGCCGATGTAGGGGTAATATCAATTACATCGTTAGTAGTTACAACCGGCAGCTTGGTACGAGTTGTACTGCCTGAATCCGGACAACCTGTAAAGGCAGCCGCAAGCACACACGCAAAAAACATCAGGCCGTTTAATTTGTTTTTTCCGAACATAATCAACTCCTTTTAAGCCGCGTAAGCGGCTAATATAATTGAACGCCGGCGCCAACACGCTGGCGAAAACTCCTTCTTATATCAATTTTATTTGCACACAAAGACACAGGGGACACCAAAAACATTGAGAAAGAAATGAAACGAGATATTTAAAAACTACTATACATGTGTATGGGGGGGGGGGGGGGGGGGGGGAAAAAACAGCGCCAAGGGTGGGGTGGTGAAAAAAAAACTAGAAAAATTTTTCCTTTTTTTTT
>Ga0099364_10006531_pt1 | contig 16951 bp, 11 predicted proteins | sample TergutTh196P3_FD_73070 | JGI IMG/M metagenome (GOLD analysis project Ga0099364, IMG submission 73070) | Microcerotermes parvus P3 segment gut microbial communities from Pointe-Noire, Republic of the Congo - Th196 P3 | ecosystem: Host-associated > Arthropoda: Insects > Digestive system > Gut ... | reverse complement strand
AAATCACAAGAACAAAGAGAAAAACCCCGTAAACACTAAACCCCGTGGGGGGAAGAAAATTAATAAACCCCTGGAGCGGGGGGTTGGGCGCGGAGTTTCAATTCAACAATGACACGACACTACAAAACACTTACCAAAACCCATCGAACTGGCAGGGTACGATGATCGTTGGTGATGGCACAGACGGTGCTATATTAACCGTCAAATCACACGGCGGTTTGGGCGATCCTGACGAAGCCAAAGTGACACTGAACACCGATTCAACGCTGGTGATTGATACCTATCGTCCGGGTGATCGTTACAGTTACCCGGAGCAGATTGGCCAACTCAATGTGGACGGTGATTCGACAGTGGAGGTCAAAGGGGGCAACAATTTCATTACCAAAGAACTGACAGGTACTGCTCCTGATACTGTTACCAAGAAAGGTGTTGGACTTTGGACCATGCTCGGTCCCTCACCATCATTCGATGGTACAGTTGAACTTGCGGAAGGCGGGATTTACCTGAGCGGCACACCAGGGAGTTACGATTCCAACTGGGGAGTTGGTACGTTGAACGTGACCGGTGATTCGTCCCTGTACGTCGATACCAACAGCAACGGGCGGCTTGTCGCTGGAGAGATAGACATTGACGCAGATAAAGTCCTGACAATAGGACTTGTCCAAAAAGACACGACGTATGGCGAAGTGACAATGACCAACATGACCGGGCCCGGCGGCGTGAATTATGCCGGAAACGGCACTTTGGTGTACGGCTCCGGCGGCACCATTGATTACACGGGCGACACAAATATTTTCGGCGGAACCCTGCGAGTGGAAACCAATACGGCCACGAACTACTTTGTCAAGAATGGTGGAACGCTTCAGGGAGTCGGGTCTGTTACAACATCTGGAACATTGACTTTTGAAAGCGGCAGCAAGTTGATTGCGGATTACACCACAGGCACGGACCCCGTTTTTGCGGCAAGTCAAGTCACGATTCATGACGGTGCGGTGGCCCATGTTATCGCAACCCCCGGTAGCTTGTGGGACGAGTCTTCAGCAAAAACATTGGTATCAGGCTCCCGAACTTCCAATGACATGTTCTGGTTTATCAACAACATCCAGGGCAAACGCACTGTGGGTGAATGGGACGGTAGTGACAACCTGAAAATCTGGTTTATCGATTTCGATTACGAAGACAACATCAACACAACGAACGCGAACAATATGGTTCCCTATCTGTACGCGATCGTTGACAACACCACACCCGCCGCCACGACGCGCGGCGGTTCCATCCCGATCAATACGCTCACGTCAGATTTGCTCAAAGCCTTGGAAAACACCAACCCCAGCCAATACAATGATGCTTTGTTGGAAATCGGCGGGCAGATCAACGCTTCGATGGTCACGGCCCAGGTGCAGACAACGACGGGCATCTTCCAGTCGGTCACAAAGCAGCTTTATCCTGCCGGTGTTTATGCGGCACAATGCTTCAACCCGGCGGCTTACGATGACGAAGAAGGTTACGCCGTCAGCGGCGGAACGATTTATCGCGGTCAGTCCATGCGATCCAGATGGACAGGCTGGAGTAGCGGCTTGGGCGGATTCGGCAACACGAAAGACCAAGCCGGTCGCGGTACCTTCGGTTATGATTACAATTCCTACGGCATGTCGTTCGGCATCGAACCGACCACCGCCACGTCGGCCAACCGCATCGGACTGTTTTACGCTTACACCTACACCGAGATTGACACGAACAAGACTATCGGCAGCGGTCGCATCAACGATCATTTCGTCGGCGGCTACGGGCGATTCGTCGATGGCTTGGGCTACACGTCCTTTGTCGCCGGGTTCGGGTTCGACAAGTACAAAACCAGTCGTTCCGTCACCATGCCGTTTGGGACGGGCGGACAATCACGTTCGGAATTTGACGGCTGGCAGGGCGGCTTGTACGTCGAACGCGGTCTTGGCAACGTGACGGGCTTCGGCCTGCAACCTTACGCCGGTTTGCAATACCTGTATGCCGAAACCGACGCCTTTGCCGAAACGGGCACCAACCCCTATAAACTGGAAACCGGCGCAACAAGCGTCAACAGCCTGCGGAGCAACCTGGGCGTCCGGATTGCCCGTCAGATATGCCGGGTGCAACGCGGTAACATGTATGTTTCGGGCAGCGTCAGTTGGATGCACGAATTTCTGGACGCCGATTGTGTCATGGCCTCCAAGTGGGGCGTCTCGAACAACCCCTCAACCTTCGGGGTTCGCGGAAACTCGCTCGGCCGCGACTGGGCCGTCATCGGTGCCGGGATGGAATGGCAATTGCGGGAACGCCTGAGCATTTTCGGTTCGTATGATCTGCAAATCAACAGCTATCAGGCACTCAACATCGGCAATATCGGTGCCAGAATCCAGTGGTAAGGAGTAGCGCAGAGCGCAGAGAGCAGAACGCAGAGTGAGGGGGGAAGTGGCTAGTGGCCAGTGGTTAGTGGTTAGGAGCGGAATACTCTGCACTCTGCATTTCCTTCGTGGTGAAAAAAGGGAGCGCAGAGAGCAGAGAGCAGAACGCAGAGATTTTTTCAGACGCAACAGCATCTCTGCACCAGCCACTAATCACTCCGCACCTCTGCGTGAGACAAAAATCAAAAAAATTCAAAAAAATCAAAGAATTCTAAAAATTTACTGATACTCTTTCCAGTTTCAACCTATCTTGGTTGCAAGGGAAGGAAGCGGGCAGGAGGCGGGAAGCTCAACGGCAAAATCAGGCAGTTCAGGAACTTCCCATAAGGAAAAAAGTCCTAACGTTAGTCAAAAAAGTCCTAACGTTAGTCAAAAAAGTCCTAACGTTAGTCAAAAAAGTCCTAACGTTAGTCAAAAAAGTCCTAACGTTAGTCAAAAAAGTCCTAACGTTAGTCAAAAAAGTCCTAACATTAGTCAAAAAAGTCCTAACGTTAGTCAAAAAAGTCCTAACGTTAGTCAAAAAAGTCTTAACGTTAGTCAAAAAAGTCGTGACGGAATTCAAAAAAGTGATCCGTGGATCAAAGAAAGCGATCCCCGGTATGCAGAATGCAGAATGTAGAATGCAGAATGTTCCGCTTCCTTATCTTCACTCTGAACTTTGCTCTTTGAACTTTGAACTTTGCTCTGCTTCGACCGCTCCGTAACCGTCGCGGCTCTGATTGGAAATATTCTGCATTCTGCATTCTGCACTTTGCACTCTGCACTTTGCACTCTGCACTCTGCACTCTGCATTCTGCACTCTGCATTCTGCACTACTCTGCATCGCGGCAAGGCCGCTTACGTCCAATAATGCAAATACCTCCAGAAAAGACTGCAAAACTGGCAGTATAAAATTTGGTGGCGTTGATACTCGTTTTTTGTAAAGAATCATCTGTTTTCACGAAAGCTAAAAATTGGTATAATCACCACGATTGTATCGTCGGTATTGTGACTTCAATTTTACGTAAACCACTTGAATACACATGTTTGACAAGATGTTAAACCAGCTTGGTCCCTGGCTGAAAGGCGAAGGACCACAAAATGACATTGTCATTTCGAGCCGGATTCGCCTGGCGCGTAATATTTCCGGCTTTCCTTTCATCTCGAAGGCCACAGAACTGGATCGGCAGCGGATCGAGGAAGCTGTCTATCGGGCAGTCACAAACGTACACGAAAAAGACGATTTGTTCGAGATTGATCTGGAGCCGCTGACACAATTGCAATGCCAGATGCTGGTCGAGAGGCAACTCATCAGCCGTGAAATTGCCGAAACACAAGGTCCACGCGCTGTTTACATTGCAAGCGATGAATCGTACAGTATTATGGTCAACGAGGAGGACCACATCCGGATGCATGCCATGACCAGTGGTTTGGACCTTTACAAAGTTTGGGAACGCATCAATGCACTCGACGACCACCTCGAAAACTATATTCCGTATGCTTTTTCAAATGATTTGGGATACCTGACCGCTTGCCCTACAAATGTCGGAACGGGAATGCGGGTCAGTGTCATGATGCACCTCCCGGCATTGAGCATTGCTCAGGAAATCGATAAAGTCTTTCGCGGTTTGCAGAAATTAAATCTTGCCGTAAGAGGTATTTATGGCGAAGGATCACAGGCACTGGGCGAGTTTTACCAGATCAGCAATCAGGTCACGCTGGGGAGAAGCGAAATGGAGTTGATTGAACAAGTCCAGGGAATCGTCGAGCGCATCGTTCAATATGAGCGGAAAGCCCGTGAGGCACTATTGGAAGCAAACGAGGATGCCTTGCTCGACAAAGCCAGTCGTGCCTTGGGTATCCTGCAAAAGGCCCGCACCATGTCATCGGAAGAGGCCATGCATCTTCTTTCAACGTTAAGACTTGCGGTCAATATGAAACTGCTTGACACACCGACAATTCCACTCATTAACGAACTCCTGCTTTTTACCCAGCCTGCGCATCTCCAGCAATTATCCGGTTCTGAGTTATCGCCGCCCAACCGGGATTTCTCGCGGGCACAATACCTCAGAAAACGTTTGCTCGAAATCTCAGATTCTTGATTCTTGTGAAGAGTTTAATGAGAATCACAAAAATTTAGTAAAAAATAGAAAAATTCCGATATAACATGAATGGATTTGGTAAAATTTGACGATAAATTCTTGTAACCCGGTTGCAACGCCGCTTGGGATAGATAGGCCTGTCCTGTGACTTTTGCCTTTGGGGGTTCAACCTTTCGTGCGGGGTACGAAACAGGCCTGTGATGACCAGCTAATCCCCCCTTCAATTTGGTCAGATTCAAGGAAGAAACGTTATGCAAAACAAGAAAAAAACTCTTTTATATGTTCTGATATGCCTGAGTGTCGCCCTTCCCATGTTGACTGGGTGCCGATTCACAGGAGGCCCTGCCTACAAGATGTCGTCCTGGCAGTTTTTTAATCCGTTTTCGTCCAAGTCAAAAAATAAAGATTATGACGAGATGGCTCTTGCACATCAATTTGACGAGCCATCTTACCTGCCGAAACAGGATGTTGCCCCCCCGCAAGACGGCTACTCAGTCACTTCAAAAGAGCCCAACAAGTTCGCTGCCGGCAACACAAATCGAACAACAGGGAAGAGTAATTCGTCGGATCAATTGAACGATATGCACATCGCCGGGCTTGAACGTAACTCCAGTGCGACAGGCTCTTCCAACGGCATTCCGTCCACGCAACCCAAGGCGGCTGACCCGATGTTCGCTCAAACCACCAATCCTCCAGGAATGCCTTCCAATCCTCCGCCTTACGGCACGACAACGCCGATTGAACCGGGCTTCGCCGACACAAATACGAGTCAGACGGCCCAGATGGCGACGGCCCAACCGTTGCAAACCGGCAATTCGGCATTCGGAGCATATTCATCTCAGGAGCAGTTGTCTATGACTCAACAGTCGGGTTACCCGCCGTATCAACCTGACCCGAATGCCGGGATGTTTGCAAATAATTCCATGGGGCAATCTCCGGTCAATCCCGGCTATGATCAACCGGGACAACAATTTGTCACACCGGGTCAGCAATTTGTCACACCGGGTCAGGCACTTCCACAAGATCAAACATTTTTCCCCGGGCAACCAAACATGATGGTTCAAATCGTTGATCAGCCGCAGACTTCGCTTGCGGGAACCGGCGATCCGTTCAGCGGGTTCCCCAACCCGGCTACGGTTGCGTCACCCGCTTCGCCGCAAATGGTCGCTTCGGCCCAGGGTATGGGTTACGGGCAGGGCTTCGGTTCCACCGACCCGGCAATGAATGCTATTCCTGCGGCAGGTCCCCCAACACAAACCGCTCCGGTACAAACCGCGACGTCAAATGCGGTTCCGGCAAATGGTTATGGTCAACAACCTGTCATGACGCCCAACCCGGTTGCGGCCGGGACCTCCGGCTATCCGATGGCTGATCCGGCTTTGGGTGCAACGCAACAGTTGCCTCAAGCCATTCCGATGCAGCAAACCACCTATCAGGGACAACCTTACGCAACACAATCATCTGCAAATAACGCCTATCAAAATGGGTTTAACTACTTTGGCCCGACCAATGACGACTTCTATCGTCCCGGCGGCATGTAAGCATTCTCATGTTTTGCCAATGGGGATGGCATGAGGACTTACACAAAAAGAAGTTGGTTCGTGAAATCAGAATTCGTTCCATCAGAGCCGCAACGGTTACGGAGCGGTCGCATTGATATTACCGCTCCATAACTGTCGCGGTTCTGATGGAAATGTTCATGTGATGGTTGCGCGATTCCATCACAGTTCACCGAATCCCCCGGAACTTTCATAGCGGAACACCGTTGTCGGCATACTGTGAAACTCGGAAATATTGTAGAGCGGCGCAAGTTCCTCGAAAACCCGCGACAATTCCGGTTCCTGCAATGCGGTGGCCCACAGCAACTTGATCGCGTTGCCGCTGATGCCCTGCTCAATTTGGTCAATCGACGGGATGGTCGCAAGAATTGTCCCAAAGTAACAGAGCCGTCGCAAGGTCAGATAAATTACCAGATAGTTGGCTTGTCGTCCCGGATGAAATCTCAAAAACGTTTCATAAGTTTGTGAGTGGTTTTTGATCGCCCCGATCAGTTGCAATTCGACGATTGCCGGTAACGAGAACGGTTCGTTGAGCAAAGCGGTTTCATCCGTAATCGTCTGATTTCTGCGATGTTCGTCAATCACCAGATTAATACGTTGCTTCAATTCCGCATTTTCCTGCGGAACCTGCTTCGGCATTCCCTGTGCCGCACCCGCCAATTCGCTGACGCCATCGAGCATGAGGTCCATCAGATCATGATCCAGTGTGATCATGTCCTTGCGGACGAAATCCAACAGCGTTTCCAGGTCGTGAGCCAAGTCCGCCGTGGGATGATTTTCCAGCATGGCAAACGCCCCCTTGAGGGCATGCAATCGGCGAAACACGTCCCGCATGACGTGCGAGTTGTCGGTTTCGTCTTCCAGAGTCAGTAACAGGTCCTGCAATTCCGCCAAACCGCGGCGCACTTCATCAATCAGGTCAATGGTGTCCTTCTCGCTCAACTCACAAGTGCCGTCAGTGGAACGGTCTCCGTTTTCCATGAATCGATTTTGGAATTGTTGCTTGTTGAGTAATTCGTCGCGGGCGTTGTGGGTTACTGTCGTGGCATCACTGATGGGTTGCGGTGCTACCGTGTCACGCGCCGGATTCGAAGCCGAATCGACAAACAATCCGTCAGGGGTGTTGGTCGTGACCGGCGTGTCTCCGTGGCCGGTTGCCGCTTCGACAATACGGTCGATATCAATCGTCAGACCGACTTGTCCGCCGCTGATAATACAGGTTCCCGCGACTCCTGCTGCGGCATCTCCGAACATGCCGGTTTCCAACGGGACGTTGACCAGCTTTTGCGGTGAAAGAAACTCCGTGACAATGACTGCGATGCGATCGTTTTTGCCTTCGATCACGACAATCGGAACCGTGTCGGGCCGGAGTGACTCGGAAACCCCGCCGCCAAGCAATTCCTGAAGGTCGAACAGGGCAAGCGGTTCGCCAAGATAACGGATAAAACGCTCACGGTCCATGGTCGCCTGAATTTGATCGACCGGGATCCCCTGCAAGCTGACGACTTGATCAATGGCCAGAGCAAACAGATTGTGACTGCATCGCACGATGAGCGCATCGATGATGTTGACCGCCCGTAATTTCGGGATCATCATCCGGAATGTCGTACCGGCTTGCGGGATGGAGGTGATTTCGATTTTGCCGTCGAAACCGGTCACCATACTGCGGACAATATCGAGTCCGACCCCGCGTCCGGAAGTGTCGGTTGCCTGGTCCTTGGTGGTAAAACCGGAACTGCAAAGGACATTTGTCAGATTGAAGGAGTCACCCGTTCCCAGGAGACCACATAACCTCGCTTTTTCCTGAATCGCATTCACGTCAATCCCGCGGCCATCGTCGGCAACGATGATTTCCGTTTCATTTTCGTGTTCGATGGCCTCAAGTCGAATGGTCCCTTCGGGCGGCTTTCCCAGCCGGGAACGCTCCAACGGTTGTTCGATCCCATGATCGGCGGCATTACGAATCAAGTGTAGCAACGGTTCGACCAACCGTTCGGCCAAGGCTTTGTCGATCGGAACGTTTTCCCCTTCGATTTTCAATTCGATTTCTTTTTTCAGCGTTCGGCTCAAATCCCGAACGGACCGCCGAAACATACGGAAAGTCTCGCCAATCTCAACCATGCGAATGGCCATGACGAGGTCGTGCAAATCCTGACTGATACGACGCGACGCTTCGTCTGCCGCCTTGATCGTTTGAATGCTGCTTTCGACGATCGGACGGTGATAAGTGACCGCATCAACCATTTCCCGTTGCAGGTCGTGCAAGGTCGAGCTGGTGATGATGACTTCGCCGGCCAGATTGAGCAGTTTGTCCAAATGCTCAATGCGCACGGTCATCCGATCAACGGTACGGTTGGTCACGAGAGGCATTTCCGGCATCGTTACTTCTTTCCATTACGCGAATTGCAACCATTTCCAAGTTTTGTTTTCACTTGGGATATCGAAAATGATTGACATGCCGACGGTCAGGCTGTCAGGGAGGTTTTCAAAGGCGTGTACGACATGACTCGGGCAATCACCAACTCGGCGATTTCCTGATCGAAGGGCTTTGGCATAAAGTCGTCCGCTCCAAGTTTCAACCCTTTGATGACATTGTTTGCGTCACTCTCCGTCGAAACCAGCACAAAAGGCGTTCCGTCATACCATTCCTGTCGTTGAAGTTTGTAACACAATTCAAAACCGTCCATTTTCGGCATACTGATGTCGGAAAAAATGATGCAATACTGGTCAATCTTTTTTTTCAGGAGTTCGAGTGCCTCATGGCCATTGATCGCCTCATCCACTTCAAAGCCGATTTTTTCCAAAATGCTACGAAAAATCCGGCGTGTCGGAATCGAATCGTCAATAACGATAGTTTTGGCATTGACAGGCAACAAAGATTTCAGTGCGATATTAATATTGTTCATTAAAATACTAATGTAATAGTTGTTTTCTGTATTTCAAAACAAAATGTACCTTCCTCACTTAATTTCTTAGCTTTTCATTGAACAAATACTGCCAAATTAACTGACTTTTATCGAGTATATAAGAAAAATTTACGACAACGAAGTTAAATAATCAACATGGATAGAATACACTAATAAAGTAAGACGACATATTTCTAAGGATTTTTCCGTAAAAACGGAAAATGCAGGCCAGTTTTCTCGCAGAGGTTGCCGAAAAATGAAATAGGAGAACTACTACGCCCGTGATTTACGGGCGATTATTATCGCAAATCAGCAGTACTTCCCATTGGTTTTTTATGCTTTTTCAGCGTGTCATTATGAAAAAGAATTTGCTCTTGATACTGGCTTTTTATGCCATCCAATTCGTGGTCACCACCCATGTTTTCGCACAGAAATGGGCCGAAGACATGTTTGAAGAACGCCGACATAGCTTCGGCAGTGTCGCCATTGGTGTTGAGGCGGTTCACAGATTTAAGTTCAAAAATCCATATCTTGAAGATATTCACATCGTGGCGGTCACGTCGTCCTGTGGTTGTACAACTCCGTCATGGCCCAAAAATGCCATCAAGAAAGGTGAAACAGGCGAAATCGTTGCAAAATTGAACACGGACGGTCAACACAAAGGTGATAAATCCGCAACTCTCACCGTTGTCATCCAGGCCAAAAACGGCAATCAACCCATTCGCGCTGAAGTGCAATTGCAGGTGACTTCTTACATTCGCCCGGATGTTATTATCAAACCGGGAGTGGTTGAGTTTGGCTCCATTCGTGAAGGCAAAAGCGTTGTCAAAAAATTGACCTTGCAATATGCCGGGAAGCCCAATTGGGAGCTGATCAAAATCGAACGCGAAAATCCGCACATTAATGTCCAGGCCGATGAGGTCGGGCGCCAAAACGGACGTGTTCTTTACAGTATCACGGTCACAATTCTCGACACCATGCCCAGCGGTTATGTGCATGACATGGTGCGTTTTATCACCAATGACACCAATTCCAACGCTTCGGTTGTGACGCTACCCGTGCATGGATATGTGACCACCCCGCTGGTGGCAAAGCCTTCGCCATTGGTCATCGGTTTCGTCCAACCCGGGGAAACGGTCAAAAAGAACATCGTCTTGCGGAGTGACGTTGCTTTCAAGATCACGCGGATCACTTCCAAAGACCCTCGGTTTCAATTTGTCCTGGCGAACAAAGAAAACACCACCCATGTTTTGCCGATTACTTTCGCCGCCGATGCAACACTTGGGGAATTGACGGAACCGATAATCATTCAAACCACGCTTTCCGGTCAGCAGCAGTTGCAATTGGTGACCCAGGGCATGGTCTATGACGAACAGCGGTTGGCCGAGAGGTCAAAGCAACGGAGGCAAGCCGATGAATTATCACCCGACACCGAGAGTCCCCGGGTTGCCGAAATAGCGGATAACACAGCGCGAATGCAAATTCGATTGTCGTCGAAAGAACAGGCGTCCTCGAATGAGACGGCGAAAAAACCAAACGACGATGTTCCTGCCGATCGCCGGGAAAACATCGCATTGCGCTCGGAGACTTTGGCACCGCCACAAATCAATTTGTCCGAGGAAGATGATGTCACTGACCCACAGCAGGAGGAAATTCTGACGGCGGAAAAACTCACGCCGGTGCCCCGGCTTATGCCAAACGCATCGACGGCAAACCCTGATGGCTCCGACACGGCGACGCCATCCCCAATGGCTGTACGGAGGGAACCGGAAAAAATAACCTTGCAGCAAGTTCCTGCCAACGAACCGCCAGTGATTGATTGGGATGAAGTCGTTTCTCAAGATACGAGTGGCGAACCGTCGGATGAAAACGCAAGCAAGGAAGTTCAATCCCGAATATCACCTGTCCCTTCACTCCAGCAGGAGGACACGTCTCTCTCCGAAATCTCCGATTTTGTGGTGATTGACGCTGCGGCCCCGCATCAACAGCAAACGCCTTCGCTTCGCAACACTCCGGAAACGGACGATCGTCATGCGGATGTCCTCAGTCGTTTGATACCGCCTGAGCGTTCGTCTGTGGAGATTTCCCAACTCCAGGGGTTGTCATTTTCAAAACCGTCCGTGAAAGACAACCTGGCGGCGTTCACGGAATCGAAAGCGACGCCGGTTGCCGTTTCGGAAATGTTTGAACTTGTCGGTGAACCCAAAAACACAACTGACGATGACGGAAAATCAGCGTCACTGGATACGCCTCCGCAGGAAGCCGCGACTCGCGTCGCGCGTGCCGTACCTATTGCGGAGCCTCCCAAGGTTCCTCCTGTCCCCGGCATGAAACCGGCAACCCAACCATCGGCGGTTCCACCCCTGCCGGTGCCCGTTGTTTCTCCCCAAAAACAGGAACCGCAGGAGGTGAAGCCACGGGTTGCCGAAAAATTACCGGAAAATTTGCCGTCCGACATGGCAGCGAATTCTCAGGAGGAAATCGACAGCGGTTTACTTGACACATTGCTTAGGAAAACGATACAGGCCGATGTGGACACGTCAAACGAAAAGATTGCACAAGTGACGCCCCGGGAACCAATGCCGGATGATAACGGGAGTGAGCAGAGCGGTGACCTGACGCCCATGGAACTGCAACCGCTCGAACCGGAAAACCTCGTTGCGTTGAACGGTCAACTCGTGACAATTCCTTCCAAAGCCGGAGAAGATTTGGAGTTGGAAGATGTTGAATTTTTTGACGATGACCCGGACTTTCACCTCCCCCGGGAACTGATGCCGCCGATTGACGTGAATTCGCGAATGAATGCGGCCACGCCTTCCCGGGAACGGCTTCCTTCGCCAGGGGATTTGCCGCGTATGGGTACGCCGCCGGGTCAGCCGCAGCGGAATAACAGCCCGGCGGTCATTGCCAATGGGACGCCGATTCCCACAGGAACACCACCCCGGCAGACAGCGCAACTGCCTTCGGCCAACATGCAACAGCGCGTCATGCCGCAACAACCCGCTCCGAACCCATTGACGCAACAACAGATACAGCAACAAGCATTGATGCAACAGCGTGCCATGCAACAACAGCAAGCACAACAACGCCAGGCCGCCGGGCAGCCTGTTCAACCGCAAAGCACACGTATTGCGCAAGCTCCACAGGCATCCCGACAACTGGCCGTTCCGCCAGCCCCGGTTGTGCCAAACACGCCCATGATGGCACCGGCACCCAATTTTCGTTGAGATACCTGCAAGAATCGGAGCCGTGAGAGTTGCCATGCGGAATGGCCGCTCCGTGACCGTCGCGGCTCTGGCTGATCAAACAACTGATTTTTTCGTGAGTCCTGAGAGAGGGAGAATCTGTGGGAAAGAAAAATCCGTATTTGATCAACGGATGCTTTATGGTATAATCAGACGCATTGAAGTTGTCTTTCTGAACCATTCTCAAAGCTCTTGCCCTCATCGTTGCCAATGAAACTTTCGACCAATGACATCCTTGTTGTCGTTTTTGTTTGCCTGGCATTGATTACGGGACGTTTCGCCTTTTCGCAGGGTACGCAGAACCTTGACACATCGCTCATTGAAGACCTGCTCACTGAAACCAGCGGCGTCTCAACCCCTACAAACGGTGGCGTCCCGGATGATTCGGTAACGTTTGACTTCGGTGGTGATGCAACCGACGCTCCGAAACCGGATTCGATTTGGTCGATTATCCGCGCTGGCGGAATCGTGGGCTGGGTCATCATCCTGCTTTCCGTTGCCGCCGGGGCCTTGATTATTGAGCATCTGCTCACAATCCGCCGTTCTGCACTGATCCCGCAGGAACTGGCCGACCGACTGTTTCAGCTTGTCAAATCGGGTGAACGTGCGAAGGCCGTCGAATTGTGCCAGGCCAATCCGGGTTTCCTGTCGAATGTCATGCTCCCGGCGTTGATGCAACCGTGGTCACACTGGGATTACGTCGAAAAGGCCGCCGAAGACGCACTCGCCGAACAGACCGGCAGGTTGTACCGTAAAGTCGATTGGCTTTCACTCATCGGGAACATCGCACCGATGCTCGGACTGCTCGGCACGGTTATCGGCATGATCGTTGCGTTCCGCGAACTGTCGCTGTCCGACGGCATGGCACGCGGTGCCGACCTGGCCGAGGGCATTTACCTCGCGCTGGTGACGACGGTGGAAGGACTGCTCGTCGCCATTCCGACGCTGGCGATTCACTCGCTCCTGACCAACCGGGTTACGACCCTGGCCGGCGATGTCGCGTTCACCGTCGAGCAAATTTTGCGTCCGATCAAATTCGCCGTGAAAAAAACGGAGTCAACCCAGTGACCGAATCGTCCCACGCGAAATAGCCGATGATGTCGCTTTGTTCCCGGCCGCTGTTGTATCTTTCTTATCGCGGTCGTTGCGAGAGATCGACATAGACGTAGTGACCGTGATGGTCGATGGCGAGTTGCCGGAGACTGTTGTTGCGCGATCGGCTTGGCCCTGTGCCGTATTCGACGACGTTGATTTGCACTCCTTTGGCCATGTCGCGGATGCGCTGCCGTTGTGCCGGGGTAAGTTGTGTGCTTCCATCGGTCATGAAGAAAATGCAATCGGCACCCATACGAATGGCTTGCATGAGGGCGGGTTCCGGCTTCGTGCCACCGTCGGGGATGACGCCTCCGAGAAAACGCTGCACTTTGTCGAGCATCGTCTGGTCGTAGCGCAACAGGCGACCGGCTTTGTCGGAACCGCCAGTACCAGTCATGTTGAACACAGCCGTTTCGTGATTGAAAAAGATGACCTGAAACTGAATCGGCTTCGATTCGCGGAGACTCGTTTCGCCGATGCTTTGCAGGCTTGCAAGCAGTTCGGTTTTGGCCACGTACAACGGACTGCGGCGTTGACCGTAACCTGTGCTGTTTGAACGGTCGAGGACGTAAACGAATTTGCGGCCCGTACCTTGCGCCCCCATAAATGAGGCGGAAAGCATGTTGCTCTCAGAACCAACCGCACCCGATGGACTACCGGATGCGGAATTGGCGTTCGAGGGGGATCCGGGCGATTGCGATGGGCCGATGACCGCAAGCGGTGCGGCTGGTTGTTGCGGGACGAGTTCGTCGAGATGCTGTGAGACAATGTCCGCAACGGAGGGTTGCGCTACTTGTTCCGGTAGTGATGCCACGGAGCTTTGCGATGCTGTACCACCCGAAGTTGCCGGGGCGAACACAATGCCAACGTTTTCCGTCACGCGATCCCCCGATGCGGAACGGAGGCGATGAGCTGTCGGCACGAGCACCAACAACAGCAAAAACAGCACAACGTGAAGTGCCAGCGAAACACCCCACGGAGGCATGACGCTCTGTAGCCGCCGAAGGAAGCGAAGCGTGTTCGCATGATCCGATTGTGCGTTTCGCGTCGTCATTGAGTTTTAGGACTCGTGCAAAAAAGAGTTGCTCGATGAATTAGAGCCGCGACGGAAACGGAGCGGTTATTTCGCTCTCGCGGCTCTGATCGAAATGTTCACGTCATCAATAACATATTATACCAAAAAAAACTTGAAGCGACAAAGCCATTTTTCGCAGAGAAATCATTGCACGTTTTTCATTTCGCTGTTTCGGGTGTAGTAAACCTTGGTTGAGCGATTGGGCAAGTGAGGTTCTACTGGCGGTTTTGAGATTTCATCCCCGTTGAGGCTTTAGGCTGAAGGGGACCACGTTACCCTAGGTTAAAACAGGGGGTTATAGAAATTTCGGCATCGTCGGCGGTCAAATTTGGCCCGACAATTCCTGCCTTCCAATCCAAAATGAGCTTGACTTTCTGCGTTTCCTGATCGACAATGATGTCTGCCTTCATGGCACTGATTCTTTTTTGTGGGTTGTAATTTGTTGTGGAAATTAACGTTACAATCCCAAAAATGGAATCCTTTTGCAAGATCAATTTTAACCCATTCTGCCCGGATTACGTAAATTCAAGGTTACACCCCAAAAAATAAATTGTCCCAAGTTTATTTCGCGCAGAAAGCACAAAGATCGCAGAGAAATCCCTCTGCGGCTTCCGCGATCTCTGCGAGAAATCATTTGCAGCTCCTTTTCCTGCTCTTTTTTCTACCGCAAAACGCGATTTTTGCGGTCGGGTTGGAGGTATGGCCGCAACTTGAAACGCGGCATTTTCTCGTCATCGCCGAGCCGACTTCGCAGGCGGAGCCTGTTTCGCTTGCCGATTGGGACGCGATCCTCGGACAATTGATCGAACAGCTGGACGCGGTTTATGCGCCGCTGTTTGGCGGACAAACGCTTGCATCATCACAACCGCCGCTGGGTCAAAAGCCGATTTTGTTGCTCTGCGCAGGCAAGGCATCGTATTTGCAACGGCTCATGGAATATGGAATTGCGAATCCCGCTTCAGCCATCGGGTCAGGCGGGTATTATCACCCGGACGCGAACATCATTTTCACCTGGCGTCAGCCGACCGATTATTACTCCCGGCATGTCGTCCTGCACGAAGTCGCGCACTGGTACTGTCTGCAACTGCTCGGCTCGCGTTACACGAAAATGCCGCTTTGGTTCTGCGAGGGGCTGGCCGATCACGCGGCGTTTCATACGTGGGACGGTCAAACCCTGCACGCAATACAATTACCGCGCGTCACGCTCGAAAACCACCCGGCACGGCTTGACGCTTTGCTTAAACGGTTGACGAAAAATGATGTTGTCGAAGAACTCGCACCCGGCAGCGTTTCGGAATGCTTCGAGCGGTTACGCACAGAACAAGACGCCGATGCGGTTTACGACGAATACGCTCTGGCATGGGGATTGGCTGCGTTTCTTGTGGAAAAATTTCCCCACGAAATGACACAATTTTTTGAGTCGCTCAAGCAAAACGATGTGTCCGGCAGTTGGCAATCCGCCTTTGAGGAAGAAGCAAACCAACCGACTTGGTCGCAATTCGCTGATTGGGTTGCCGAACACCAGCATCCCTGGCAATGGGTTTGGAATCATTGGGAAGACACCGGGCCGCAACTGTTCGGGATTTCCGACTCAACGGCTTTGATCGTGCAAAACCCGGCGTACCAATCGCGTTGCATCGATGAGACGGTGCTTTTGCACTGCGAGGTCACAACGTTGCTTGACCGGACTGTGCTTGGGCTGGTGTTTCGCTACGAAAGCAGTGAGTGTTTCGAGATGTTGCAATTCCGCAAGGCCGGAAACGGCGTCACAGAATGGCGGCATGTCCGTTTTGCACATAATCAATGGGAAATGTTGTCCTCTTGGCGGCAAATGCGGAATGGCGGGGATATCACGAACAACCCTGCGGATGTGCTGGAAATCCAGCGTACTGCTTCACCTGATGGACAAAGACTCCAATTTTTTTACAACAGTCATATCGTCACCGAACAAGCTGATGACCCTGTTGCCGATTTGCCGTTCGGACTGGCGGTTCAATCCGGCGCGGCGCAATTTCGTGTCGTCACTCACCCGCCTAACCCTGTATCACATTGGTCTTTTCCAATGCCATAATATTTTGTGAGTATTCTTCCATACCCACTCATTTTGTCACAAATTCCACGGGATGAAACTGGATAACCGGATTTCGTGAATGGCAGCCGGAAACGCAAGTGACCGATTTGCAAAACGCGCCTTAGGGCGGTCACGGCGGCGGATTTCAAATCGTCATCATAAGCGGCGGCTTGTTCGAGAAAAAGGGTTTTGGCGGCTTCGTGGTCCATGGATGACTCTTCAAAAATCAATAGGGGGTGAAATCTCAAAATCGCCAGTTTAACCTAATTTGCCCAATCGCGCAAGAGGTTTTTACTACACCCGATGCAGTGCGTTGACAGATGCAAAAGGAAATGCAATCATCAAGACGACACTCGGAGCGAACACCGCATACTTCCAGTTTTTTTTGGAGGATTACGGCATGAGTTCCCGGTTGAGTATCGCACAGACGAGATTCATCCTGAGCAGGTGTCTTTTTGGGCGGTTGCGATACCTTTCGCTC
>Ga0099364_10006530_pt1 | contig 16951 bp, 12 predicted proteins | sample TergutTh196P3_FD_73070 | JGI IMG/M metagenome (GOLD analysis project Ga0099364, IMG submission 73070) | Microcerotermes parvus P3 segment gut microbial communities from Pointe-Noire, Republic of the Congo - Th196 P3 | ecosystem: Host-associated > Arthropoda: Insects > Digestive system > Gut ... | reverse complement strand
AGTCTTCCAATGAACCTTTATCACTACGCACAGCAGCAAGACCAAGACCTATTGCAAGGACAAAGGGTACTGCAATGGGACCGGTCGCCACAGAACCTGCTTCAAAACCCACAGGAATAAAAGTGTTGGTATTGAAATAAGACAACACAAAGCAAATGAGGTAGGAAATAATTAGCAATGCAGAAAAACGTATTTTAAAAATTGTTTTTAATACTGCCATAACAAGGTAGAAACCTACTCCTACAGCCACTGTAAAAATTATATACCAGTAGGGAATGGCACTTATTTGATGAGCCAGTACCATAAGAGATGGTTCTGCTACGGTAATCATCACTCCCATTGCAAAAGCTACAAAAATGATAAGGATAAGCTTTGATGTCCTTGTCATCTGTACCCCTATACCTTCTCCCATGGGTATCATTGCCATATCTACACCAAGAGAAAAGAAACCCATACCTATAATAAGCAGGGCTGCCCCTCCGAGGAACAAAAGGAAGGTTCCTGTGGGCATGGGTACAAATATTATGCTTATCAATATTACGATTACTGTAATGGGAAGGACAGAAAGGAAGGCTTCCATTATTTTGTCTTTTAATATTTTATTCATTGGTTATGCCCATGCTGCCCAGCGTATCTACAGGAAGAGAAAAAATAATACCGTTAGAACTTGTATTAAGACCATGATTCTGACTTAGGATCTTCATGATGGACAATTTTTTTTCTCTCTCTACAAGCATTAGTATTATGTCTTTTTCTTCATCAAGAGGCACACCAAAAAAAACTACTGCCTGTTCATTGGCATGTGCCCTTGAAGAAATTACAGTTCCGCCGAAAACACCCGCCTCTCTGGCTGTGTTTACAAGCTCATCACTGTACCCATGATTCACTGCTGCTATGATAAGGTCATGAGAGATTGTTTTTTCATCCATAATTTAGGATTTTACTTAATTAGGTAGCAGATAACAAGAGGTGTATGGTGACATTGTAAGGTCACCATACGGAGCTCGCCCAGCGAAGTTTAAATTTCGCTGGGCGGCAAGCAAAACGCCGTCTGAAAGATGGCGTTTTGCGGGTTTTACCTATATCCGAGAACCTGTGCCCAGGAGCGGTCGAAGGCGCTCTGGGTTACTCTTAAGAGCTGGGCAAGACCCAGGTTGTTGATCTGCTGAAGATAGGCATTCCAGTTGGCGTCGTTAAGAGCCAGGCGGCCTGTAATCCACTGAGCCATGGTCTGCTCTACATATTCTACTATGACAGTATTAAGGTTATTGAACTCCCTTGCTTCTTCTACAGTAAAGGGAAGCATTCTGGGAACATTCTGCTGGTAGCGGAATGGGAAGTATTCACCTCTTGCATGCCAGAGTACAGCTTCAAGTTCAAAGGGATCAGGGGACAGTGCCCTGTTGTAGGACTGTATAAAGGTACGTCCGGAGGCTCTACCTATGTAGGCGTTCTGCGGGGTTCCCCAGCGAAGGATCTCTTCGTATACAGCATTACCACCGTCAACTGCGGGGGTTCCGGGAGGAGGTATAAGCCAGTCTCTGCCAAGAACACCGTAGCGGTTTCTGGATTGATAATCAGGTGTATACATATAGTCGGCCCATTTTACAAGGACATCAGGCATGGCTGCATCTTTGGTAATGACCATCATGGCAAGGTTTACACCAAGGAATTCGTTATACCAGGCATGCTGTACACCATTGGGACCTCTTAAAGGAGGAAGTACCCTGTAATGACCTCTGCGTTCACCACCTGTATTTGCAAACTCATGAGGTCCGCCTGAAGGAAGTGATCCAACTATGGGTGCACCGGGATTTTCTATTAGAGCAACTATGCCTGCCCTGTTGGTGGTGAAGGATTCAGAAGAAATTAAATTTTCTGCATAAAGCCTTCTTAGGTAATCAACACCCTGTCTCCATTCGGGTTTGTTGTAGGTGACATCTATGCGGCCGTTATTATCACGTATCATGCGGCGGCGTGCTTCAGGTGTGGAGTAGAGGTTGGTGTCGGTATCGTTGTAGATAAAGGAGTTCATTAAAAAGCCGTCTACATGGGCATGCCAACCTTCGTTTCCGGCTATAAAGGGAATCTCGTCATTGAGGTTACCATTCTGATTAACGTCCCTGTCTCTAACTCCCACGAGGTAGTTATAGTATTCCTCTGTGGTTCTGGGCATTTGCATACCAAGGACATCAAGGAAGGGCTGGTTAATCCAGAAACGCATGGCAAGCTGATTGGCAACGTTTACACCATAGGAAGCCATGGAGTAAATATTACCGTCCGCCATGGTGATGGAGGGAGTAACAACAGGAATCTCATCCAAAAGCCTCTGATAGTAGAAGGAATTTTCTGCAACAATGTCAGCTACAGGGATAATCAAGCCCGCAGTACCCAGGGTGATTAGATCCCCTGTGGTAAAGGCAACTGAGTGGAATACATCGGGAAGATTCTCACCTGATGCAAACATAAGGGTTACCCTGTCCATGGTATTGGTTTCGGGAAGTAGATCCCACTCTATTCTGACATTGGTTAACTGCTCCATAAACCTTACAAGGTCGTTGTCATAGTAGTCTGTTACATAGACATAGTAAGGATGTGCGACTCTGATGGTAACGGGCTGCTGTACAATGGGGTAGCCTCCCCTATTGGATACAGGCGGCTGAGAGGGATAACTGGGATTAGTCCAGTAATAGGTAGCGCTCTGGGGATGCCATGAGGGATCTCCAAAATCAAACTGCGCAGAAACAGGTAAAGGTCTTGGTGTTACCTGAGTAGTAACCCTTTGCACTGTTCCCTGAGTTTGCCCTTGCTGAGCACCACCTGTCGCAAAAAGCGATACAGTGACAGTAAGGACAAGCAAGAAAAGCATAAGTTTTTTCATAATCTCTCCTATTTTTGATTGTAAATCTAAAGTATTATAACTTTGGTAAAACGATTTACTTTTTACATGCTACATTTTTTTGAATGCCTTTGTCAAGGTAAGGGGGGAATGTCTTATTGACAAGTATCTTGATTAAAAGCATATAATTTTAATCTATGAGTATGATTGATGAACTACTAAATGAATGGCATGCCTTGCAGCCTCTTTCAGAAGAAAAGGAAAGGGATATAAAGCAGCAATTCATGGTGGATTTTAACTATAACTCCAACCACATGGAAGGCAATACCCTCACCTACGGGCAGACTAAACTATTGCTCCTTTTTGGGGATGTGATGGGTAATGCACGCATGCAGGATTACGAAGAAATGAAAGCCCACAATGTAGGTCTTGAATGGATGAAGAGCGTAGCTAAAGACAAAGATAGAATGATGAGCGAAGTTTTTATACGTGAATTAAACAAAATTATACTGGTAAGGGATTTTTATAAAACAAGCCGGGATGGGGATTACCGCTACGAAATTAAAGTGGGTACTTATAAACGTAGACCAAATTCTGTCATTACCCCCTCCGGTGAAATTTTTAATTATGCCTCGCCTGAGGAAACCCCGTCCTTAATGGGCGATTTGGTTAAATGGTACTGCAATGAAGAAAAAAAGAAAAAACTTAAAATAGAGGAACTCGCTGCTCTCTTTCACTATCGCTATATACGTATACACCCTTTTGAAGACGGCAACGGACGTATTGCCCGGCTCCTTGTAAATTACATTTTACTAAGACATGACTACCCCATGATAGTCATACGTACTGATGACCGCGATAAGTACCTTGAAACTCTGCACCAATGCGACTTACTCAGCGGCAGTATCCCTTTTGATGGTGCAACTGCTTCCTTGGAGCATGTAAAGCCCTTAACAGATTACATAGCAGCTATTTTGGAACAAAAACTGGAAACACTCATCAAATTTGGAAAAGGTGAAATTAATGATTTAACTGAAGCAAAGGATGCTACTGTAAAGACAGAATCAGCTGTCAGTGTAAATGTCAGTGTAAATGTCAGTGTAAATGTCAGTGTAAAAGATAAAATCCTTGAGATCCTTTCTCAAAATTCCGGAATTACAGTTAAGAATATCGCCAAAATATTATCACTTTCTGAAAGAACCATATACAGGAATATAAACCTATTAAAAAAGGAAAACATGGTAGAGCGCATAGGCTCGGACAAGACAGGACACTGGAAGCTAAAGTAACAGGACTACAAACAATGGCAGTGTATGCGCCGTTTTAATGGCGCATACACGCACATACATAGCTCTAGTGGAGCAAGCCCCTCCAGTTACGATCAAAGGCATTCTGAACAGTTTGTAAAAGAGTGGGCATTCCCATTCTTTCTATGTTCTGAAGATATGCATTCCAGGTGGAATCATTGAGCGGCTGATTGCCAACAACCCATGCTGCCATAGTCATGTTTACATAGTTTGTTATGTCGGTGGCAAGCTCGTTAAAGGTTCTTGCTTCTTCTACTGAGTAAGGAAGCTGACCGGGTACGCTGTACATAAAGCGATAGGGCCAGTACATCACACGGGCATTCCATAGTACTGCTTCAAGTTCGAAGGGGTCAGGAGATACTGCTCTCTGATAAGATGCAAACCTGTCCCACTGTGCGGCAGGGTCATCGTACTTAACAGAGTGCTGTGCACCCCAGCGAAGGATTTCTTCGTACATTGCAGGACCGCCTGTAACCGCGATGGTTCCGGCCGGGGGTATAAGCCAGTCACGACCAAGAACACCGTAGCGATTGCGTGTAAAGAAATCTTCAGAAAAATGATAATCTACCCATTTAAAGGCAACTTCAGGATATAGACAATCTTTGGTAATGGCAAAACGTCCTGCACGGAAATTGGCAAATTCATCATAGCGGGCCTGCTGTACACCATTGGGACCAATTAAAGGCGGAACCACCCTGAACTGCGTATAACGCACTCCGTTGGGATCGGTAAACACATGGTGACCGCCTGCAGGCAATGAGGCAACAATGGGGTCGCCGTCAACTTCTACCATGGAACGAACTTCTGCCTGTACCAGGGTAAAGGATTCAGAAAGGAGCAGATTTTCAGCATTAAGACGTCTCATGTACTCTATGCCCTGTCTCCATTCGGGGGTAATTACTGCAGATGTAATGGTACCATCGGGTCTTCTCATTAAGCGATGACCGTGATCGTTAAAGGTGAAGGCATTCATCAAGAAGCCGTCTATACGCATCTGCCAGCCTGTTGTTGAACCAACAAGAGGGATTTCATCGGGTCTGCCGTTTCGATTGGGGTCTCTGTCTCTTACTGCTACGAGGTAGCGGTAAAGTTCTTCAGTGGTTGTGGGGATCTGCATATTAAGTGCATCGAGGAAGGGCTGGAAAACCCAGAAACGGAAGTTGACCTGGTTTGCTGTCTGGTTTGCCCTGTCAGAAAGTGCATAGATATTGCCGTCAAAGGCAGTCATGGCAGGTACTATGTTGGGATCAAAATCTATAAGCATTTTGTAATGGTAGCCATGTTCTTCAATTAAGCCCTGAAGAGGAATAAGCTGACCTGCTGCTCCTGCTGTGATCTGGAAGACAGAGTTTATACCTGTACCATAAAGCACGTCAGGAAGCTGATCACCAGCTGCGAACATAAGGTTTAACCTTTCACCTGCACCGTCTACAGGTAATCTATCCCAGATCACGCGGACGCCGGTAAGGGCTTCCAGATAATGGGTAAGATCGTTATTTTGTATATCCAAAACTGCGGTACTGGTAGGGGTTACTATCCTTAAATTCACAGGCTGTTGTGTGATAGGAAAGCCATTTGTGTTGGATACCCCGGGCTGCTGGGGATACGCGGGATTGGTTGAATACGAAGTAGCAGGCTGAGGCCAAAATGCCCTGTCTCCGTATTGCGGGGTTACAGTCAGGGGTCTTGGATTGGCTACAGGTGTAACCACCCTATTCCCTGTTCCGGCTGTTTGAGCTTGCTGTCCACCTCCGCCTGCTGCAAAAAGAGGTGCAGTGAAAGCGAGAATAAGCAATAAAATCAACAGTTTCTTCATCTTCTTTCTCCTTAATAAAAGTAAATATTGAAGCTAGGGTATTTTAAGGGACAAAGAGTTGTTTTGTCAAGAAAAAAATTAAAATTGTTTTACAACTGATATTTTCGAACAATTAGGGCAGTATAGCCACAAATATTAAATCCAGACCGTATTGAAAATGTTCATTATAATCCATTTTTTTTAGATGATTTTTATAGAAGATCAGAGACTGGTCCTGTTTATTTGTTATAGATACAAGGCGGAAAAACTCTTCATCCCAAACCGAGAAAATAATGTAATTAAAAATAATGCATGCTAAAGAAAAAGCTTTTTCCTCTTTTACTCCAAGAGCCAAAAGGGCTTTAATAATATTTGGTTTCAATTCTATATGATTTGGAGTTGAGGGAATTGTTTCATAGAAAATGGCTGCACTGTTTCTTATTTTTAGTAATTCATCCCTTAGCTTATTACAGAGATTCAAAAGGTAATTTTTGGGGTTATTTTTTATTTCATACTCGCTTAAATTTTTAAATACAGCTTCACAGATATGTTCACAAATTAAAGAGTAAAGCCCCATTTTTCCCTTAACATATTTATATATTGTACTATGTCCAATTTTCATTTCTCTTACTAAAATTCTAATCCCGAATTTTGTTACACCCTTCTTATTTAAAATATCAATGGAGCTTTTAATAATCTTTGATAAAGTATTACTCATTTTCTCTTCCTTGAGGAACAGTGTCCCCGTTTTCAGGAACAGTGTTACCGCTTTTAGGAACAGTGTTCCCAAAGTTTCTACACAAGAGAAAATAGTACCGGAAAGAGTGAAAGTCAAGCTATAAAATCATCTAACTGGATATGATGTTCAAATATTTAATAATAGCATTATGATAAAACCAGCGGGAACAGAATAAAAAAGGTTTTACACCTTACTGTAGCTAAACAGACTTGTGGCTCAACAAATTTTTTATGTCCACTGTTTCCACTGTACTAATGATATTTCAGAAAAATTAGCATTAATGATTTTTAACTGTACAGAATATCAAACAGTAAAAATTACTTGATTTTTCATTATTAAAAATATAAAATATATACATGAAAAGGGAGATAAAAGAGGGAAATAAATGAAAATTCCAAGAATATATATTGAAAATTCAGTTATTGGAGGCTATTTTGATGAAGTACACAAGGAAAATACCCAAAAGCTTTTTGAAAAATTTAGAGAAGGTACATATATTCCAATAATTTCATCACATGTAATAGCTGAATTAGAGCAAGGTGCTCCAGATTATGTAATTGAAAATTTAAAGACAATAGATTATGAGGAATTTGCTGTAAATGATGAAATGACAAAATTGGCTGAAAAATATATTGAACAGAATATTGTATCAGATAAATTCTATAGTGATGCTTTACATATTGCAATAGCAACTGTTTTAGGTGTAGATGTTTTAGTCAGCTGGAATTTTAAACATATTGTGAATTTAAATAGAATTAGACTTTTTAATTCTGTAAATCTAAGAGAAGGTTATAATATTTTAGAAATAAGAAGTCCAAGAGAGGTAATTGAAAATGAATAATGAAGAGCAATTTGATTGTGTCAAATTTAAGAATGATTTACAGGAAAAATTACTCAAAAAAAGTGGAGCCAAAAATTTATATGAGTATGTAAATTATATTAACAAAATAGCTGCAGGTTCGTCTCTGCATAAAGAAAAAAAATATATTAAAGTAAACGGCGTTTAATCGGGCTATGTATGCGCAAAAAAAACCTGACCACACTAAGTGGCCAGGCAATTTTAACTAAAAAACAAGATCAGCGGTAGCCCAGTATCTCACCCCAGGTGCGGTCAAAGGCGGATTGGGTAACTCTAAGAAGCTGGCTAAGACCAAGCCTGTCTATGGTCTGGACATAGTTGTTCCAGTTTGCATCGTTAAGAGCCAAGCGGCCTGTTACAAACTGAGCCATGGTCTGCTCTACATATTCGATAATAGCGGCGTTAAGCATGGTGTAATCCCTTGCTTCTTCCACTGTAAAGGGAAGGGAGCCCGGTACATTTCTTTCGAAGCGGTAGGGCATGTAATCCATGGTAGCTCTCCAAAGCCTGTTCTCTAACTGGTAATAATCATCGGTTACGCGGTTAAAAGTAGGATGGCGAAGCCATGAACCTGCACTTCTTCCTATGTAGGCATTCTGAGGTGTTCCCCAGCGCAGTATTTCTGCATACATGACCTGTTCACCGGTAAAGCCAATTTCACTGGGATCGGGCTGATACCAGTCCCTGCCTTCAATACCGTAACGGTTTCTTGTATACATGTCCTCTGTGTACCAGTAATCATTCCACTTAACAAGAACTTCGGGTACCTGTGTATCCTTGGTGAGTACGAAAGTGCCAAGTCCAAGGCCTGCAAATTCACCATCGTACCAGGAGAGCTGCACACCATTGGGACCTCTAAGAGGCGGCAGATGGGTATAGTGGGTTCTGCGCTCGCCGTCTGTATTTGCAAACTCATGGGGGCCGCCTGAAGGCAGAGAGCCTACAATGGGGACACCGGGGTTTTCGATTAAGGCAATCATGCCGGCGCGGTTAAGGGTGAAGGTTTCAGGAGCCATGAGGTTTTCTGCATATAGCCTATGCAGATATTCAAGGCCCTGCCTGAACTCGGGTTTGTTATACGAAACATCAATTTGACCTGTTTCTGTGCGGAACATACGGCGGCGGTTAATGGGGTTGGAATCTGCACTGGTGCTGTTAATAATAAAAGAGTTCATTAAGAAACCGTCATAGTGTGCATGCCAGCCATCTATAGCAGAAATAAAGGGAATTTCGTCCCTTAGTCCATTGCCATTGGGGTCTCTATCCCTAACTGCAATAAGGTACTGATAGTATTCCTCTGTGGTTCTTGGCAGGGAAATACCAAGAGTGTTCATGAAGCGTTCGTTAATCCAGAAGCGCATGGCATAGTAGTTGGGATGTACCGCCAGCCCTACTGTTCCCATGGTGTAGGTATTTCCGTCTGACATGGTTGTAAGGGCTGTTACACCGGGGTTCTGTTCCACCATCATTCTGAACACATGGGCGTTATCTGCAATTATATCCTGCAGCGGCATAATAAGACCGGCTTCGCCCAGGGTGATAAGCATGGCTGTAGGGAAAGATACTGCATGGAAGGCATCTGGAAGTCTTTCGCCTGAAGCGAACATGAGGTTAACCCTGTCCATGGTGTTAACTTCGGGTAGGAGGTCCCATTCAATGCGTACATTTGTAAGGGCTTCAAGGTACCTTACCTGATCATTGTCATAGTAATCTGTCACATAAGAATAGTAGGGATGGGCAAGTCTTACTGTAAGGGGCTGCTGCACTATGGGGAAGCCGCCGCGGTTGGATACAGGCGGCTGGTTAGGCCAGCGGGGGTTACTCACATAGTAAGTAGCGGGCTGGGGGTGATATATGGGGTCACCGCTGCCCTGGGGGCTTACTGTAAGGGGTCTGGGAGTAACATGGGTTATTACCCTTTCTCCGCTGCCTGCAGCCGACTGCTGCTGGGATGCGCCACCTGCCGCAAAAAGCGGGAGGGCGAAGGCCAGAACGAGAAACAATACTGCGAATCTTTTCATTTTCTCCTCCAAAACTAAGATAAAAAAAACACTGCCTGTAAAACAAGCAGTGTCATTAATTTTATCAGAAATCAAGCATTATATCAAGGTTCAAATATTTTATGATAGCATAATTAACAAACCCGCGGGAACAGTGGCCATAAAAAAGGTTTCGCACCTTACGGTAGCTAAACAGACTTGTGGCTCAACTCCCACACAAACCGGGAAAAACACCCTGAAAATCATGCGACTTCTATATAAAGCTAACCTTGTTATCCTGTCTCTGCAAATTATTTTCAGGGTGTTTCCCCCGTTTGCAAACAGATTATGAAAAATCATTACAGAGTGTATTCTGTGATACTTTAATTTTGTAAAGCCATGTGTTGAGTGCATAAAAAAAACGTGTATGTGCCATTAAAAAGACACATACACGCTGCTAGCGATAAAAGCTGAGCTTATCTACGGTAACATAAGCAACCTTCGGTAGCTTCGGTTACCTACGGTAACCTAGAGTTTCTGCCCAACCACGGTCAAAGGCGTTCTGGGTTACATTAAGAAGCTGAGCAAGACCAAGCCTGTCTATGGTCTGGAGATAGTTGTTCCAGTTGGCATCGTTAATAGCGAGGCGGCCTGTTACAAACTGAGCCATGGTCTGCTCCATATACTCAATTATGTTGGTGTTAAGCATGGTAAAGTCTCTTGCCTCTTCCACTGTAAAGGGAAGCATGGAGGGAACATTACGTTCAAAGCGGTAAGGCTGGTAAGCTACATAGGCATTGTAAAGAACAAACTCAAGTTCGAAGGGATCAGGAGAGAGGGCTCTGTGCTGTGAACCAAAAGTTCCCCATGAACCTACGCCCCTTCCTATGTATGCGTTCTGAGGTGTTCCCCAGCGAAGTATCTCTTCGTACATTGCAGGACCGCCTGTGACGCCTATGGTTCCCTCGGGTGGGATTAACCAGTCACGTCCTAAGACACCATAGCGGTTACGGGTTGACATATCAGGAGTAAACCAGTAGTCGTTCCACTTGATTAGGAGTTCAGGAGCATCTGCATCCCTTGTAATAAAGAAGGAACCAAGTCCCAGGGTATTAAACTCATCAAAAAATGCCCACTGTACGCCGTTGGGGCCCCTAAGAGGCGGCACTACCCTGTAATGGGTTCTGCGCTCGCCGCCTGTATTGGCAAACTCATGAGGTCCGCCCTGGGGGAGTGATCCAACAATGGGTCCGGCTGGATTTTCTACAAGGGCAATTACACCTGCACGGGTAAGGGAGAATACTTCAGGCGCCATTAGACCTTCTGAATAAAGGCGGTGCATGTATTCAATTCCCTGTCTCCATTCGGGTTTGGTGTAAGAAACATCAATTTCGCCTCTTTCTGTGAGGAACATGCGGCGGCGCTGAGCGGGAGGATTATTGAAGTTACTGGTGTTGTTAATAATGAAGGCATTCATCAAGAAGCCGTCATACTGACCATGCCAGACTTCTATGTCTGCAATCATGGGGATTTCCTGTACGGAAGGACCAAGACCGTTAGGGTTCCTGTCTCTTACGCCAACGAGGTACTGATAGTATTCTTCTGTAGTCCTGGGCATCTGCATGCCAAGGGCATCAAGGAAGGGCTGGTTAATCCAAAAGCGCATTGCATGCTGGTTAGGATTGGGGAGCCCTGCTGTTCCCATGGAATAGACCCTGCCGTTTGCCATGGTAGTTGCAGGCCAAATTCCAGGTTCCAATTCTACACGGGCACCATAGTTGTATGCATTTTCAAAAACTATGTCATCTATGGGGATAATAAGTCCACCTTCACCAAGGGTGATTAACATAGCGGATGTAAAACCTGTTACGCCAAAGAAGGCATCGGGGAGTCTTTCACCTGAGGCAAACATTAAGTTTACCCTGTCCATGTGGCCTACTTCAGGAAGCAGATCCCATTCAACCTTTACACCTGTTAGCTCTTCCATGTATAAAACAAGGTCATTGGTTTCGTAGTCCAATACATAGGAATAGTACTGGTGTGCAAGTCTTATGGTGTAAGGCTGTTGAACTATGGGGAAGCCGTTGATGTTGGAAATGGGCGGTTGGTTGGGGAAGCGCGGATTTGTTCTATAGTAGGTGGCAGGCTGAGGGAAGCGCTCCGGTGGACCATACTGCGGGGTAACTGTTAAAGGTCTGGGTGTAACATTGACTATAGTCTGCTGTGCACCTGCAGCTGCCGGCTGTTGCTGACCACCACCGCCTCCTGCAAAGAGAGAGGCAGAAACAGTCAAAATCAAGAATAATACAAGAAGTCTTTTCATTATTTCCTCCAAAAAAAAATTGCATTACCCGGATAAGCCGAATAATGCAATTAATCTTAACATAAACTAGCTAAAAACACAAGTATCTTAGCTGTAGCATACTACCTATTGTAGCCCAGTGTTGCTGCCCACCCTCTATCAAAGGCTGCCTGGGTGATATCAAGGAGCTGCCTTAGACCTAAACGGTCTATGGTCTGGACATAGTTGTTCCAGTTGGCATCGTTAAGAGCGAGGCGACCTGTAACAAACTGAGCCATGGTCTGTTCCACATAGGCGATAATATTGGCATTAAGCATGGTGTAATCCCTGGCTTCTTCCACGGTTAAAGGAAGCATGCCCGGTACATTGCGGGTAAAGCGGTAAGGCATATAGGCTTGATAAGCATTCCAGAGCACATATTCCAGCTCAAAGGGATCTCCTGTGAAGGCTCTATCCGGTGAACTAAATACACCCCAGGTTCCGCCGCCCCTGCCAAGATAGGCATTCTGCGGTGTTCCCCAGCGTAGTATTTCTTCGTACATGGCAGGACCGCCTGTTACTGCTATAGTTCCCTCGGGAGGAATTAGCCAGTCACGTCCTAGTACGCCATAGCGGTTACGGGTTGCCATATCAGGGGTAAACCAGTAGTCGTTCCATTTAATCAGGAGTTCAGGTGCTTCGGCATCTTTTGTAATTATAAAAGAGCCAAGACCCAGGGTGGCAAACTCATCAAACCATGCCCACTGTACACCGTTGGGGCCCCGGAGAGGAGGCATTATCCTGTAATGGGTACGTCTCTCGCCACCTGTATTGGCAAACTCATGAGGTCCGCCCTGTGGAAGTGATCCTACAATAGGACCGGCCGGGTTTTCTACCAATGCAATAACTCCGGCGCGGGTAAGGGTAAAGGCTTCAGGTGCCATCAGGTTTTCTGAATAAAGCCTTGCCAGATACTCAAGACCCTGCCTGAATTCAGGTTTATTGTAGGAAACATCAATTAAACCTTCCTCGGTACGGAACATACGCCGGCGGCTGGTAGGTTCGTTGTTAAAGTTACTGGTATTGTTGATGATGAAGGCATTCATCAAGAAGCCGTCATACTGACCATGCCAGACTTCAATGTCGGCTATCATGGGGATTTCCTGGACTGAGGGTCCAAGACCATTGGGGTTCCTGTCTCTTACACCCACGAGGTACTGGTAGAACTCTTCTGTAGTTCTTGGCATTTGCATACCAAGGGCATCAAGGAAGGGCTGGTTGATCCAGAAGCGCATGGCGTGGGAGTTGGGATGCTCGTTACCTGCTGTTCCCATGGTATAGACCCTGCCGTTTGCCATGGTGGTTGCAGGCCAGATCTGAGGCTGCATTTCCAGGCGGGCTGCATAGTTCCATGAGTTATCAAAAACGAGGTCGTCTATGGGCATGATAAGACCGCCATCACCCAGGGTGATAAGCATGGCGGAAGTAAAGCCAACGCCATGGAAGGCATCGGGGAGTCTTTCACCAGAGGCAAACATGAGGTTTACCCTGTCCATGTGGCCTACTTCAGGAAGCAGATCCCACTCTACCCTTACATTTGTCAATTCTTCCAGGTATAAAACAAGGTCATTTGTGTAGTAATCCAATACATAGGAATAGTACTGGTGGGCAAGTCTTATTGTGTAAGGTTGTTGAACTATGGGGAAACCGTTGATGTTGGAAATAGGGGGTTGGTTGGGGAAACGGGGGTTAGTCCTGTAAGAAGTGGCCGGTTGAGGGAAGCGCTCGGGAGGACCGTATTGGGGGGATACTGTAAGAGGTCTTGGTGTAACATTGACTATGGTCTGCTGTCCTCCTGCAGCCGCTTGCTGTTGCTGGGCTCCGCCTCCGGCTGCAAAGAGCGGGATAGAGACAGCAATGATTAGTAGCAAAACGAGTGCCTTTTTCATTAAATTCTCCTTCTCAAAAATACAATAATAATAGGTAGAAAATAGCATCTACCATACTTAATCCGGAAATTTTAACACCGGTTTTTCCGGCTGTCAACAAAAATGTTACTCATATTAGCAATACTGAAGTAATGGTAGCGGCTATTGGCGCTCTAGCCATTCGTCGAGGGAGCGTTGCATCTGGGGCGGATAGTGCTGGGGGGGGAAAATACGCCATATACGGCCTATGGTTATCTCATGGCCGTAGCGAAAAAAGCCCAGAGCATTCATCCAGGTGACAGGGTCCCAATGGGAACTGACAAAGACAGTACGCTGTCTTAGATCTTCCCTGTATTCCTTTGGCAAAATACGCCAGGGATTTGCGGGGGCATAGAAAATAGCAAGTATGTCTCTTTCCGGCCAATGGCGTATGGCGTCAAAGAGGAATAGCTGGGTCCAGGTTCCGCCCAGAGAAAAGCCGCTGACGCGTATGGCATAATTGGGGTGTTCATTTGCCGCTTCAAAAAGTATTTCGCGCACAGAGGCGTAACGCCGTAAAAAGCCCAGGTGTATCCTTATAGTGCCCTCGGTGCCGGGAAACCAGCCTTCGCGGGGTTCCCTTGTGCGAAAGTCAAAGTTATCCCTCATGTCTTCGTCTTCGCTTCCGCGGCCCCGGACATGCATAACTTTTTCTTCGTGATCCAGAATAAGGCGGTAATGGGTATTGCCTATGGTTTCCCAAGGCCCCCTGCGTATCTCCCTGTAGTGAGAAGAACTTACATTAAAGGATTCAGTATAAGCAAAAGGCGCTGTTGTCGTACACGCAAATGTAGACAATACAAGCGCCAATATGCTTAAGAGAACAAGCTTTGGAAAAAGGAACTTACTTGATATAAAGAGGTCTCTCTTCATATTTAGTATGTAAGAGCTGGTGGGCCTTTTTCCCGCCGGGTTCACCCAGGAAGGAGTAAATTTCCTTAATCATGGGGTTAAGATGGGAGCAGCGGTACTGGGATTTTTCATCGTCTGTATAAATTCCAGCTGTGCGCTGTTTGCGTATTTCGTCGGTGCAGCCGTAGGGCTGGCCTCCGCCGCCTACGCATCCACCGCGGCATGCCATTACTTCCATAAAGTGGTATGGGATCTCTTTACCGGCTGCTCTGGCTTCCCTGATCTTGTTAAGTACTGCCTCTATATTACCCATTTGGTGGGCAACTGCAATGCGTATCTTGGAGCCTAGCCCGTTTCCAAGATCTACTCCAAAGTCGACTTCGGCTTCTTTAACACCATCCATTCCGCGGGCAGCTTTGAAATTTACATCTCCAAGTTCTTTACCGGTAACAAGGTAGTATGCACTCCTTACCGCAGCTTCCATTACACCGCCTGTTACGCCAAAGATGGTACCTGCACCTGTATAGGGCCCCATGGGGTTGTCTGCTTCTTCATCTTTAAGGTCAAGGATATCTATGCCGGCTTGTTTAATCATCCTGGCAAGTTCCCTTGTGGTAATGACTATGTCTACATCCCAGCCCTTGTCAGTGCTCTGCATGTCTTTGTTACGTCCTGCTTCCCACTTCTTGGCTGTGCAGGGCATTACAGCAACAGAACAGATTTTTCCGGGTTCTACGCCAGCTTTTTCTGCCCAATATGTTTTTATCATGGCACCCATCATCTGCTGGGGGCTTTTTGCCGTGGAGAAGTTGGGGATCATGTCTGTAAAGAATTTTTCAAGGTAATCTACCCAGGCAGGACAGCAGCTTGTTATAAGGGGTAAATCTGAGCCTTTTTCTTTAAGGCGTTTTACAAGCTCAGTCCCTTCTTCCATTACAGTGAGGTCGGCAGAGAAGTTAGTGTCAAAAACAGTTTTAAATCCAAGGAGCTTTAAAGCTGCGTAGATCTTTTTGGTAAGCAGGGTTCCGGGAGGCATGCCGAATTCTTCAGCCAGGGCTACCCTTACTGCAGGGGCAATTTGCACCACAGGGTGTATCTCCGGGTTCTGCAATGCTGCCCAGGTTTTTACCGTATCGTCTCTTTCGTAAATTGCACCGACTGGGCAGTGAGCTGCACATTGGCCGCACTTGATACAGGGACCTTCGCCCAGGCTTGTATCCATGGCGGTGGAAATGCTGGACTTCATGCTCCTGCCCATGTACTCTATAGCCCATACATTCTGCACCTGCTGGCATACTATGACACAGCGGCCGCAGCGCACGCACTTGGTATGATCCAGTATTATTGCCGGGTTTGTATCGTCTATGGGGCTTTTTTCTACTATCTTTTTAAAGGGAACTTCCCTTATGCCAAACTCAGCGGCAAGGGTCTGAAGTTCGCACATGTCGTTTCTTGAACACTGAAGGCAGTCGTCCGGGTGGTTGGAAAGTATGAGTTCAAGAACGGTTCTGCGTGTAGCTATAAGCTCAGGATCATGGGTGATTATATCCATGTTCTCTGTAACCTGGGTGGTACATGCCCTTGCCATTCTTGGAGAGCCTGCCCCTGCCGTGCGTACTATGCATAGACCGCAGGATGCCCAGGGGGATAGATCAGGGTTGTAGCAAAGGGTGGGTATCTTTATGTTTACAAGTTTTGCAGCCTGCAGAATAGTAAGGTTATTATCTACCTCTATTGCCTGTCCGTTTATTTTAATGTTTGCCATTCTATTCCTCCTAAGCCTTTAATACCGCATTGAATTTACAAGCTGTCATACATTCACCGCATTTTATGCACTTTTCCGCATCAATACGGAAAGGAGGTCTTTTCTTGTCGGGGTATTTTGCAGCATCTTCTACATGTATACATTCTGCAGGGCATTTTTTTGCACACATGGTACAGCCTACACATTTTTCTGTATCTATGCTGTAACGTGCCAAATTCTTGCATTTTCCTGCACGGCACTTTTTGTCTCTTATATGCTCCAGATATTCATCTTCAAAGTTTTTGATTGTAGACATGATGGGGTTTGGAGATGTAATGCCCAACTGACAAAGGGAGGCTTTGCTCATTGCCCTGCTTATGGTTTTTAATTTTTCAAGATCGCCTTCTTCCCCGTTGCCGCCTGCAATTTTTTCCAGTATAGCAAGAAGCTGGGTGGTTCCTATGCGGCAGGGGGAGCATTTTCCGCAAGACTCATCTACACAGAACTCCATGTAAAAGCGGGCTACGTCCACTACGCAGTCGTCTTCGTCCATTACTATCATGCCGCCTGAGCCCATCATGGAGCCGTT
>Ga0099364_10006529_pt1 | contig 16954 bp, 15 predicted proteins | sample TergutTh196P3_FD_73070 | JGI IMG/M metagenome (GOLD analysis project Ga0099364, IMG submission 73070) | Microcerotermes parvus P3 segment gut microbial communities from Pointe-Noire, Republic of the Congo - Th196 P3 | ecosystem: Host-associated > Arthropoda: Insects > Digestive system > Gut ... | reverse complement strand
GCGAATTGCCTGCGTGCATACCGGTCTGTCCGACGAACGTGATGAAGTTCGGCGACCTCAACGAACTTCTCAAGGAAGCAAAGGACATCATTGCCAACGATTCCCGTTACGTTAAGCACATTTACGGCGAAGAGGAGGCCGGCGGAACCTGTTGGATTTACATTTCGGACGTGCCGTTCGAGGAACTCGGTTTCCGTACACATGTTCCGAAGCAGTCGTTGCCGGCGTACACGGAACCGTTTATGCACAACAGCCTGCACATTGCCGCTCCTCTCTGGGCAGCCGTCCTTACCGGCTTGTACTTCTTCACGAAACGACGCAATGATGTCAAAGCCGCCACGCAAAAATCAGAAGAGAAAACCGAAAACACAGAGACCGAAGCGTAAGCGAGGAAAGCCTTGATGAACACGTACATTTGTCCGTTCGTTGTTCCTCCCGGCGAAGTTTTGGAGGAAAAGATCAACGAAATGGGACTCAGTACCGAAGAATTTGCCGGACGAATTGGAATATCGACCGAAGCGCTCGTCCAACTTTTCAAAGGACGTCTGTCTCTTTCGTCCGGTCTGGCAGCCCGACTGGAAAGAGTAACAGATATTCCTGCCGACTATTGGAATCGAGCCGAAACAAACTATCGGCGAAAACTCGAAAACCTCAAAATGGAATGAATTGAACAGAGCCCGAAGCGTAAGCGAGGAACGGAACATGTTCGCACAGCACGTACAAAATATAACCATAACGGGCGGCGGCGATCCGCCTTGGGTGTTACTCCTTTGGGCTTTGTTCTGCATCGTTGCTTGTATCGGTGCTGTACGGTTTATTTATCGGACAAAAAAAAGAAATCGGGAATTTGATCCGTTACGAAAAACGGTCGAAGAACAACAAAAGAAAATAGACGAACTGAAACGCGAATTGGAAACCTTGAACGTCCCTCACGCTACCCCTCTCCCAGAGGGAAAGGGGACAATTGACCAATGAGCAAAACGTCCTTCAAAAAATTTGTCGAACAGGAAAAGGCGGTCGATTCCAAGCAAAAGAGCATCGACTGGGAGGGGAGGAAACGGATTTATCTCAAGCGGGTCGGTGTGTTGTTCGCGGAAATCAGAACGTATCTTCAGGAATTTGTCGAGTCGGAGGACCTCCAGATAAAAGAAAGTACAGAAACAATTGACGAAGAATATATTGGTGAGTACGAAGTTCCTGTTTTGCGCATCCAACTTTTTGACAAACACGCCGACTTGATGCCGGCGGGAACTCGTATCATCGGTTCGCCCGGCAGAGTTGACTTGGTCGGTGATTTTGACAAAAAAAGCTTCATTCTCGCAGACAGGGAAGAGGACCGTCCGCAGATATTTTCCGGTTTTTCATGGCAGTCGAACGGAAAAAGAATGAAAAAAAAGGCTGGCAAAGAAACACGTCGAAAACGCGATTACGTTTGGAAACTGATTACTGATCCGCCTAAAATGCGGTACATCGAACTGAATGAGGACATTTTTTTAAGTTCGCTCCAAAAGGTGCTTGATGGATGAACTGAAGCGATCGGACGAACACAAAATTTTTTCGGGCATTGCGATCTTGCTCGCCGAGAGAAAGGAAGCATTGAAGAGATTTTGTGTTCGCAATAACGTGTATTTTGACAAATATCCCGATAAAGCGATCAGAGAACATTTATCGTACCATTTGAGGGAAGCGGAATATGATGCAAGTTTAAGTTTGCTTGCGGCAATCGAAGCGGCTTTTCGGCTTGATTTTCAGTATCGTCATAAAAAGAGACGTAAAGATGTCCGATCAAAAGCGATAAGGCGAATGTCGGAATGGCCAAGAGGTTCGTTGGACTATAGGATTCCGATTAACAAACTTTTCGACCTTTTGGACATTTATCGATTGGCACAATCGACAGAAACCGTCCTTAATTATCAACCTGCTATTTCCTACTCGCCACAATGAAAGAGTTTTATTATGTTACGCCGGAATGTAAGAATGAAGCACAAGGCCCAGTGCGGCAACGGCTTTCGAAAAAGATCGACCGCTATAACGAGGGCGATGGTTGTTTGGACAACGACCGATACGGTCGTTTTACCGGTAATTATTTTGGTATCCACTTGGGCAATCTCCGCGTCTTCGGTTTTACGGAAGAAAGGATCGTCGATGGTCAGTCCATCAAATGCAATGTATTCACACGGGTCATCCCGAAGGGTGATAGCGACACCAGGAGGGTTCAATCCCCCCTCACCACTGACGAGGACAGAAGAAGGATCGTCCATCGAGACATCGTCGATTGGACGCCTATAGAGGCATTTGTCAGGCAGCGCCTTGCGGCTCCGTTGACGGCAACTGCCGATAGAAAACCACTTTCTGATGCGGAAACCTCTTTTTTAGCGGACACACACATCACCCTTGACATCTTCGATGTGCCCGTTTATGAATCTACCGAATGGATTCAGGTAATGAAAAGCGATGAGTTCGACGATCGCGCCAAGGTGGCCATTGAACTCGAGAATTTTTTTGGTCGCGATAATGTAGACGGACTTCATGAGGTCGAATACGGATTTGCGGGCGAAAAGATGCTTATCTACCGTTTCCGCCACAAGAACAAAGAATCCTTGTTCTTGCTGGGGTTGGGGGCATCCAACGTTATTCAAGACCTGAGACAACGCTGGGAAAAACGTTGCGAAAAAATTGATTTGGATACGGAAACGGGCAAAGATATGCTCGTCCGAACCTGTCGCCGGGCCTACCCGCTTACCATGTTGGATGATAAAGACCTTTGGATCGGCATGGAAAAAGAAGAAGAAGGCCCGAGTAATTTCTATCTCTCTGACGAGGAAATGGGCATTGTATCCGGAACGTTAGATTTTCCTCTCTTCATCAAAGGACAGGCGGGAAGCGGCAAATCAACGGTTTTACAGTATCTCTTTGCGGAATATCTTTTGCGTTGTCTCACAATTGGAAACGTGGCCCCCCCGCTCTATCTTTCGTCAAGTGCCGAACTTGTCAAGAAGGCGGAAAAACTGTCCAGGAGTTTGTTCAGCAACAATCACGCCTATATTGGCAAACGCCAAGAAATCGGGCTAGAACTTTCCGATGTCGAACCCTACTTTCAAGAAACCTTTTTTGTGTTCCAGGAATTGGTGCGACAACTGATCGAAGAAAAAAATAAAGAGGTTCTTGCGCAACGTTTTGCTCGTGGAAAATACGTCAATTATTCCACGTTTCGCAGAATGTGGCAGGACATGTTCGGCAATAATCGGGCAGCCCGAAGAAGATATGGTCCGGCCATCAGTTGGCATGTGATCCGTTCTTACATCAAAGGCTGGAATTGGGAGAATTTTTGCAACCCCGAACATTACACGGAGATCGGAAGCAGGAATCAGACGGTAACCGCAGAGACGTTCAAACTCGTTTATCAGAAAGTTTGGGAAGAGTGGTATCAACAGATCATTCAGGATGGTTATTGGGACGACTTGGACTTGGTCAGGTATTGCCTCAAACCGGACGACGGATCCGCCGACACCTGCGTTGACCCGAGATTCTCCGCCGTCTTTTGCGACGAGTCGCAGGACTTTACCCGTGTCGAACTGGAATTCATTTTGCGATCATCCATCTTTTCACAAAGAAAAATATTCGATGAAAATGTGATCGGTAAATTCCCGTTTATTTTCGTTGGCGATGAGTTCCAAACGCTCAATCCGACGGGGTTCAGTTGGACCATGTTGCGGTCTTATTTTACCGAAAGACTCATTCACACGCTCGATTTTTCAACCACACATGGCGTGCAGGATCCTGTTACGCTGACAAAAAATTATCGTTCAACCGAACCAATCGTTAAATTCGCCAACCGTTTACAATTGTTACGCCAAGCCAGGTTTCGCGGAGATGCCGTGCCGCAGTCCCCCAATTTTGCAGACCAAGACGCCCAACCGGTTTATTGCCTTGATCCAAACAATCCTGAAGTCTGGGATAAATTGAAAGACATCAACGCCGTTCTCATCGTGCCTTGCGAAGATGGACAAACGACCAAGGATTATATCGAAAACTCGACGATCAGGGATTATATCGAATTCAACGAAGACGGATCGCCGCAACGAATTGATATCTTGAGCCCGACTCAGGCCAAAGGCTTGGAATACAAAGTGGTGGCAATCTATGGGTTCGAAAACAAAGAAGATTTGATGTTGACCAAGTTGAGAAAATTCTTCGCGGAAGACATACCAAGATCCGCCGATCAGGAAATCGACCTAAAGTATTTCCTGAACAACGCTTATGTTTCCATAACAAGAGCCAAACGGCAACTGTTTATCATCGACCGGATGGTCGAAAAGGAAAAATCATTTTGGGATTTTGCCTTTTCCGATGCCCGGATGCAAAAGGATGTCAAGGACTTGGAAGACAAAATGCTGTCACTCGCCGGCAAAGAGTGGACCGCACAGGATTTGGGGTGGATTGTCAGCGGCAGTATCTCGGATTTAAGCGGCGATTCCGTCGTGACAGATCCGCTCGAAAATGCACAAAAACACGAAAAACAAGGGACCGACATGCGCGATGCCGGTATCATGCGAATGGCCGCCGCCCGCTATCGGGAACGTTCCAAAAAAGACGATGCGTTACGTTGCGAAGCATTTGCCGAAGAGTACGATGGGCACTATCTCGTAGCAGGAGAAAAATTCAAAGAAGCCAAACGCTTCGACGATTCCGTGCGTTGTTTCTGGCTGGCGGGCTCGACAGAATCTGACCGTGGTGCCGCGATGAAAGCCCTGAACGGTTTAAGGCAGAGAAGTTCCTCGCTGGAAGTCCGAATGGCCAGACAGCATCAAAAAACACAGCCGGATATTGACGAGTTACGCAACATTCTGGGATCGCTGCGCGATATTCTGCTCTCCAATGACCGAGACAGCCAATCGAAAATCTACGATTCGTCGATTCAATGGCAAGATGCCCTGAACTCCACATTCAGGCGAGTTGCCATTGATTCCACAAGGGCAACCAGGGACAGAATGAACATTGTTCTTGACCTCTGTAATGAACTCGCCGACGAAGAACTGCCGCTCGACCTGGATTTTCAAGCGGATTGGCATTACCAACTCGGTAACGAAAGCGACGCAATTAGACTATGGGAAGAATGGGGTTCGCTCGGTAAACCGATTAATAGTGAAAATTATTACGAGTCGAAAGTGAAGGCACTGCCTTATCCGGACAACTTGGAATACGGGAAAAAAATCAATGGATGGGAACAAAACATCATGGAGGAATACCGGCAAAAATCGAACAAAACACTCACATCCGAACAACGTTCGATTGTCGCCAATGCCGCATTGAAGTGCGGTAAAAATAATGAAATAAGATATTTTCTACCGGAACTGCTCTTGGATACCGCCAACAGGACCGAGGTGCTTAAAATCCTTAACGCAGCCGTCCACCGTGACAAAACGATCCCCAGAGATGCCCTTGAAGCCTTATTGCGATGCAAGTGGCGGGAATCGTTGCCCGCCAAAATGTCGGAAGAATTGCAGGCATCATCGCAAACCCGCGATCTCCTTCAAATGATAAGGAAACTACAGGAGGTCCGTTCGTCGAACTTCGTTACCGACCTGGACAGAGCCTTCCGTGTCGACAACAAAAAAGTGATCGACTTGATGAACGAAAAATTCAGAAGTTTTTCCCGCACCGTTTGGAATCAGCCGTTGCTGACCGAAGTCGGTGGAGTTTTTGAAAAAAGAGGCCACTTCCTCGATGCACTGCGTTATTACCAATGGGCGAAGGACCAAACCGACGATCCGGAATTCAAAAGAGAACTGGAATTGCGGTGGATCGCCTGTAAGGAAAGACAAGCGGATCATGACAAGTCCGAGGAATATCGTAAAGAAGCCGAAAAGAGGAGAAGTGAACTTGGCGCTCACGACGATCTGCCGCTTGAACCCTATTTTAACAGGTGGAAGTTGATTTTTGAAAAAGTAATGTCTTTTACGGTTGAGCAGAAAGTGCTTGATCAAAAAATATCTGAGCCGAAAATGCCTTTGCCGGGACCGCAACTCACCCAAACATCAACGAGTGAAGAAAAAGCAAAACCGAAGACTTGGTTCGACATGGATTTCTTCGGATATGCTCTCCGCTTCAATCCCGCCTCATTCGAGTTGAGTATCGAATTGAAGACGGAAAACGAGGACCTGACGGCAAAAATCAAAAACGGTCGTTTCCCCCAGGAGGAACCGGACTTTGTCGTCGAAGACAGACAACTGCTGAAGTCTTCAGGCGAACCGACCTCGTTCAGCATTGATGTTTCCGAAACGGAGATAGTGCTCACGCATGATGAAAGCGGCATTCAAGTTCATTTCCTCCGATAGCATCCAAAACAACAATGAAGTATTTTTGCTCCAATAACTCAATAACCCCTCAAAGATTCCCATGAGTGACACACACATTGATCCTCTCAAGCAAACGATTCCGAACGCGGTGGACGTTCCTTGGTCCGTCAAGTTTGAAAAAGAAAAACTCGGCGTTCGTATCGACATCGAACGCTGGACATTTCTGTTCACGCCGTTTCGGGCCGCACTGATCCTGTTCACGCTCTTTGCCCTTGCGGTGATGGGCTGGCGGTTCCTAATGGGACTCGAAGCGGCAACGCATCTGACCGACCATTGGCCGTGGGGTCTTTGGAAAGCAATGGCCGTTTTCAGCGGCGTTGCACTGGCAGGCGGCGGATACGGCACAGCGTTTCTCGTTCACGTCCTGCATATCAAACGGCTGCAACCCTTGGCACGAACCACGATGCTGGCGTCGCTGCTCGGATATCTGCTCGTACTCGGCGGACTGATACTCGAAATCGGACGCTGGTTCAACTTCTGGCCACCGTTCTATTCATGGGGACTCGCTTCGCCGCTGTTCGAGATTTTTATCTGCATTTCGCTCTACACGACCGTTCAAGTGCTCGAAATGTGCGAAGTCGTAACAGAAAAGATCGGTCGTTGGTTCAACCGATTTTTTGTAATGGTAATGCCATTCCTTATCATTATGGGCGTTTTGCTTCCGTCATTGCACCAATCGTCGCTCGGTGCCTTGTACATTTTGGCGAAAGGGAAACTGCACGAGCTTTGGTGGAGTCCCTATATCTGGTTGTACTTCCTGATGACATCGCTCTTCGTCGGACCGGCAATGATCGCCGTAACGTCCGTCATTACGGATAAGTGTCTCGGACACAAGATTCCGCTCGATCCGATGCGTTACGTCGCCCGAATCGGCGGTGCTCTTATGGTGCTGTACCTGCTCATTCGCTTTGGTGATCTTGCTCATCGCGGCGAAATCGGTCAACTGTTCACAGGAAGTTTCGAGAGTTACTTCTTTATGGCAGAGATACTGCTCGGTGTGGTGATTCCGATTGTCATTGTGTTTTCACCTTTGGCGAACAGTCGCGGCTGGCTCATTGTGTACGGATTTTTAGCGAGCTTCGGCGTGCTTTTCAACCGAACGAACGTTGTCATCACCGGTATGTGGCGGGATGCGACCGGTATGTCCTGGGACAAGGCCGTTGTGTATTATCCGTCGTTCTTTGAAGTCGTCATTGCCTTGGGACTTGTTACCGGTTCCGTATTGGTGTTCCTGTATCTGTGCGAGAATTTTAGGATTCTCGAGGAAGAAAAAAGGTAATACTTCAGCCGTGTGTAGCTGTCGATTTTTGACGCGAACCACACGAACCTTCGCGAAACAACGCTAAAATTCGTCTTTCGCATTGTTTCGCGAAATTTAGTATGGTTAGCGTCGAAAAAACAAACCAAAAAACACACTCGGCTGAAATGTTACAAAAAAAGACTTGATCTGGAACGTCAATTCTACGAAAACAGATACTCTGATGCAAACAATTATTGCAACAACAACGTTTCTTATTCTCCACTCCGCCACGATGGGTGTTATCCATCGGTGATTTCCAATTCGTGCGATTCCGAGAGGGTTGGAATTTCCCATCGGTCGAGCAGAGTATCGTAAGCGGATGCGTCAATGGGACGAACACGGGAGCGATTTCGTTTCAACAACGTCAGTAGGTCGTTTTCGAGATAGATGATACGCACCGACGCCTTGTAATCGTTACAGAGCCGAATGATCGACCGACGAAAATCGTAACGCAAATTTGTCGCATTCCAAACGAACGGCGTTTTTCTGCGCAAAAATCGCCTCGCTTGTTCCCGTGCTGCCTCGACGACCGGTGTTTGATCGTCGCTCCACGAAACGTTCAACCGGTTCCGCAACGCATCCAACGAAATCACGGGCAGATCGGAGAAACGTCGTTCGACGTACGTGTCCTTGCCGGAAGCGGGCAAACCGGACATCAACACGACTTCGCCCCAAGTGTCGTCGTAAAGCATTTCGCCGGGATGCGAGAGCGTTCCGGAAAAATAAGCGTAACGTGAATGATTCGAATGGAATCGGTACGGACGATTCAGGCAATTGTTTTCGTCGGCCAATTGACAAAACAGTTTCGTCGATTCCAAACTCCGGTGTTTGTCTGCGAAAATTCGTCCGTTAATGTCCGCATCGGAAAGGATCGCCAACAATCGACAGGACGAAATCGTTGAAATCGCAACAACATCGCGGAGCGGATTCTCCCGATTCAGAATGTTGTAAGAAAGCGTATGCCGCCGGATCAGGAAAACGATCAATTCTCGAAACAGAAAAGACTCCCCGGTCATAGCGAGCGTTTCAAACAGAAATCGCCTTGCCATTTGCGCACCGTAACGTCCGTGATGCGGCGAAACGATGTGTCCGTCTTCATTTTTCGTACAAACAGACTTGCCGACATCGTGCAACAACGCTGCCATGAAGAGGACGAACCGGTCTTGTTTGTCGCACAATTTCCAATCGTCCGAAGCAACGAGCGATTCACAGACCATTCGGGTGTGCGTCCAAACGTCTCCTTCGCCGTGCCATGCAGGGTCTTGCGGTGTTTGACGCAACGGATCAATCCACGCGGCGTTTTCCGTTTCGATTTTATCCCAATTGATCACAGCGTTCTCTTCGACGGGACACCACGGAATTTTTTGTTGCAAAATTTCAAGGAAATCGCTCACTGTTCGTCTCCTTCCAGAATCGGCGGTAATTGCGGAAGAAAAAGGTCGTCGAGTTTTCGTACCAATCGATTCGGAATGATCGGTCTTGCAAGCCAGTGCGATTCCGACGCCAACACTGTCTGTAGGAATCCGGCTCGAACATATTTGTAACGTCCAATGACTTGACCGTCTTGTTCGTGTTTGATATACAAGCCTTCCATCATCGCCGACCGTTCCGTTTCGCGGCAGGCCGTGTCGGCATTCAGTCCTGTTGACTTGCAATATCGTACCATTTCAGCGAGGTGTTCCGCTCCGATGAAACGGGAATGTCCGATCAGCGAAACGAGTTCCTTCAGTTTTGCGAACGTCGATGATTTCAGTACGGGAACCGCTTCAATGGGAATTGTCGCAAGCAATTCGCGGCGCGACGGGGTGTCGAGGAACCGGTCGGTATGTCTGTCGAGAACATCGAATTCGAGAAAATAGTGCGGCAAGCGGTCGTAAAAGACGGTATGTTTTGCGTAGACCCATTCACCATACATAACGTAACGATTTTCGAGAACGTTGAAAAACGTCTGTCGATGCGTCGCTGCCCACTGTTTGAGCAGATTAAAATGCTTTTCCCGAACACCGCCGGTCAGATAGTGTCCGCGACTCTGTAACAACAATTCGCCGTTTTCATCGAAGGAGACCGCGCAGTTCGCTCCGTCGATTTTCTCCTCGATGACGAGCAGCAAACCCTTGATTTCGTCGAATGGAACAGATGTTTGGTCGTCGTCGCCGTGTTGGAGCCGCGAGCCTTCGATGTGTCGGGTTCTCGGATATTTTCGGATCGGTGGCGTCATGATCGGATCGTCAGGAAAGCGAAGAGATGGTCGAGAACATAATCATAACGGAAACGTTTGATGCCATCGATACCTTCGAGCATTGTGCTGAGAGATTTTTCCGAAAACAGATGAATGTGTGCAGGATTGTCGTCTTCCTTTGACGGTACGGAAATCACGGCATGCCTCTCCGCAAGACGGACGACATTGCAAAGAGCGGTTTTCGGATCGGTCAAATGCTCCAAAACTTCAAGCATCGTTACGACATCGAATTTTTGTTCTGGAAATTCGGCAACAGGATCCTGAATATCGCAACGGATTCCCTGTAATCGTTCAATGCCGCCGAGTCTGACGGTTTCGTAAAGTTCGACCCGGTATTCATCGACGTCAATTGCTGTAACGGATATATCCGGGAAGGCATCAAGACAGGGCCATAGAAAGGCGCCGCGTCCGCTGCCGATGTCGAGGATCGACTGCGGCACGATCCCCTGGAGAAAGCCGATAGTACGACGGACACGGGGCATATCGGCGTGCCCACGTTTGAAACGGTGCAATTTCAGATCGCAACCGGCGGCAATGATCGTTTGTTTTTCTTCGTCCGTCAATAATTCGAGCGATTCGTTCAACAGATCGCCGTCAAGTATCGGTGTACCCGTTTGCAACGCCGTTCCGCGAACAAACGCCGCCGCAAGATTGAGGAAATAGCGATTGTCCATAATTTTCGCACGGAATTTACTTCGCTTCGACCGTAGCCGATGCGACCGTGATCGCTTGCGGCGGCGTGATGCCTGCGTAATGTTCCAGCGTTCGGATTCGGTTTTCCAGCTGCGTAATACGATGCTCCGCATCCGGTGAGCCGGAACAATTATGTGTCTTGCCGCCAATTTGGAGGGCCAGGCAACCGCTCAACATGACGCAAAAAAGAAAAAGTACGCAAATTGTGACGATTCGATTTGTTTTCATGAAGACATCCCCCTTCCATTGAACTACAACCACTATACGTCCATCGGCATACGAAAGGGAAAACTTGAGCCGAATTCAATTCCCGACCTGGCAGAGTTCCTGCTCGATGCGTTCGAGGCGTGATTCGATTTGATTGTCAATAACGCCGAGTGACGTTTCGAGAAGACAACCGCCGGACGTAACCCGATGGTCGGGAACGACTTCCATTCTGGCGGCAACGGCCAATTCGTCGATTAGGCTGTCGACCTGCGGACGCAGCGATTCATAATCAACGGGATTCAGACGAACCTTGACGCTTGCGCTGCCAGCACCGAGTTCCAACGATTCCCGTAACAGACGGAGCGGAACGTCGATCATCTCCGGCAGTTGACGTCCGATGGCTTGCTCAGCGATACTTTTTGCAACGTGAATCGCGCTTTGTTCCCAAAGAAGAAGGAACGACTGCCGGGCGGACTCCAATTGGCCGACCATATTTTGTAACGCGGGATACAATGTTTCCAACTTCGCAGCGAGTTGGATTTCCGCTTCACGGCGGACCTTTTCGGCATGGTCGATGTTCGCCTGCAATTCGCCGTCGGTATAACCTTTTTTCTTGCCTTCGTCGTAGCCGAGTTGATGCCCGTCGTCGTATCCCTTTTTTCGTGCGCTTTCCTCCGTCTCCTTGACGACCTGTTTGTGTTTCAGAATTTCGGCATCGTGAAGTTCTTTTTGTTCCAGAAACACCGATTCTTCGTTTCGGAGTTTTTCGTTCAGTGCGTCGAGCCGCCGCCGAATTTCAGTTGTTTCCTGTTGCGCGTCGGATCGGGTGCGTTCGATTTCGGCCAGTGCCGTTTCCCGCAACCTCGCGACTTCATCTCTCGCCTCGGTCGCAATGTTGACGGCGTCGGCTTTCACCTTGGCAAGATACGTCGCCGCCTTCTCTTCGAGATCAACGAAGTTGAACGCAACGGGTTGGTAAGTTTTTTGTGATTGCATGGCCATTAGCCGCGTCGGTTTCCGACGCGATTTTTTGTCAATTGATCCAAAACCATTTCACGTGCCTGCGTAACATCGCGTTCGTCGATTCTTCCGAGTCGTTTGATTTGACGGCGAAATTCATGTTCTTCCGTCGGTGTGAATCGCTTGACGACCCGTTCGATCAACGACGCCTTGGCACCAACGAGAGCAAGGACCGCCGTTTCAATGTCGACGGAATGAAACAGTTGCGAAAGTTCGGCGTTGCTCAGTCCTTCGAGATCGGAGAAATCGCAACGGGAACAATCGAATCGCTCCCGAAGCGCGGCGGCGATTTCCGTTACAAGTTGTTCGTCGACGGGTTCGTACTCCGCAAGCCGCCGGGAAACGTCTTTCCGTAACGCAATCGGAAACGCTCCGAGAATTTCCTTCATCCGACTTTTCGGAATTTGGGCCAGAACAACGGCAATCGTCTGCGGATGTTCCGTTGAAATTTCGTGCGCAATTGTTTCGGCGTCGACTTCCGCAAGGAAATCAAAGGGCCGCTGCACTCGCGGTTCGAAAACTTCGGCAGGAAAACGCATCGGTCTCTGTTGCGTTTTCGACGGCGGTGTGTAGAAGCCGTTCGTTGGTTGGACGGTGTGAATTTCCGCAACGGAAACAGATTTTCGATGCGTGCCGCTCGCTTGCAGAAACTCGACGGCCACTCGGTTACTTTCCGTTTCGGAAACGCTGCCGAGCGACATAATTTCCCGCCGCACCGCTTTCGCTTCGTCCGGATCGAGGCGACCGAGCAACAGATCGACCGTGTTCGGTTCCAAGCCGCTTAATAACAACGCCGTTTTTTTAATGCCATCCATGGTAGTGACTAGTTACTAGTGACTAATGACTAGTGGCTAACATCGGGCGACTAGTAACTCATTTGTCACTAGTCACTAGTCGTTAGTCACTGAGGTTCCGATCCATTGTTTCATGACGGCGGCGGCGGCGTCCGGATTTTCGGACGTTAATTCCGCCGCTTCGTCGGTCAGTGTACGTAAATTCTTGTCGAAAGGCGTCAGTGTGCGTGCGACGGCGAGTTTTTCGTCGATTTCCGCCTGTTCCTCCGCAGCGACTTCTTCCGCCGCCGCACGGGCTTCGGCCTGAATGCTTTCAAGCCGTTGTTTGCGTTCGGCGTCGAGTTCTTCGAGCGTTTTTCCTTCAACCACTTGCCGCTGCCGCTCGGCGATCGCTTGTGCAATACGCCTCGCCTCGTTTTTTTTGATCTCCGACAAAACATTCAGTACGATTTCCTCACGCGGCGAGTAGACTTTTTTGCGTCGTTCCACCAACCGGTCGTTTTCCTCCAGTTGTTTCTCGGCGGCACCGACGTAGCGAACGATGTCCGCCGGCGACATTCGTTTCGGATAAATCTCGTCGTTGATCTCGTTCCGTTCGAATTCTTCGTCTTGCAGTCCGAAGATTTCGCGGACTATTTTTTCTTTTTCGTTACGTTTTTCGGTTCGTCGTTTTTCGTACTCAATGGCGTCGTCGATGGACATTTTTCCTTTCCGTCCGCCGACGACCTTTGAGCCTTTTCCTTTCTTGTCGGCGCGGCGGCGTGTAACGATCATCGAAGGATCAATTCGTCCCAGCGATTCGAGCAGCTTCAACAGTTCGTCCGGCGTTACACCGACGAGTTCCGATGCGTGTTGCGCAAATGCGTTAGGAAGAACCGATTGCGGCGGTGCCTCGTTGCGTTGGTCTTTTTTTTTCTTTTTGCCGAAAAACTTCATTTCGTGACCGATGTGCGATTTTTCGCACAAATTTTTGTCGGTTATCACCGACGTTGCCTCCCGGAGGTAGGCAACCTACCATTTTTCTAATCCATCTATCTTATTTTTCCGCATTCGCGACGGTTCCGATCCACTGTCGGAGTATTGCGGCGGCGGCGTCGGGATTTTGTTCAATTAATTCGGCGATCTCCTGTTGCAGTGACAGCATAGGTTTGAACGACTCCAATGATCGCGGCACGCCGTCTTCGTCGAGTTCCGCTTCGGCAGCGGCAGCAGCTTCCGCTTCGGCACGAACCCGCCAGGATTCGAGCATTTCCGGCGACACCTCCGGCGCTTCGTAAATGACTGGTCCTTCCTGTTTTTCCGGACGAGTAATTGACCACAAGACGCCAAGTCCCGCCAGCACAAGTCCCATCAGGCCGAGCGTTTGCCAGTTGGCGACGAGCCAAATTTGGAACTGTTCCCACGCTGTCAGGATGGTCTCTTCCTCCGGATCGTCGAAGTATTCCAAAATCTCGACTTGATTGGGATTCCGCGGATCCCGATATTGCGACAGCATCAGTTCAACCTGCCTTTTAATATCGTCACGAATAATTGTCGACTCGGCGTTCAGTTGATCATCGGTCGGTTCCAGCGGCGTTTCGCCTTTTCTCGTATTCTTTTTCTGCCAGACTTCCAGGACGTGTGATCGCGGGATTTGAAGCGAGGCGACGATTTTTTGCGGAATCAACGGAAGCGTATCGAAATTCTTTTCCACTCCCGGCAGCGCGAGTGAATCTTCCTTTTCGTGCGTTATTTCTTTTGTCCTGGCTTGTGCGGCAATGTCATTTCTTGGATCAATCAACGGTGGACTCATCTGTGCAGTCTGGCCGGGGCGACCGTAGCGTCCCGCATCGGTTTTCTCAAAGTCCGTTCCACGCACATGAGTATGAACCGGCGTCGGATCATCGTGCGTGACGACAAACGTGCGTTCGTTAATCTTATCCGACAACACAATGCTCGTTTGAACCTGTAAGCCACGAATGTAAGGAAAATGATCGTAAATCTTTTTGTCCCAGAGTTCCTGTTGCCGATGCTGTTCCCGCAGGTACGACGTGCCGTTGCCGGCCATATCCTGGCCAAGGCCGTTATAGGTGCGGATGTTCTTGTTATCGGTAATCGTAATTTCCTTGCGGTCGACGATTCCGAACGCCGGCGCGACGATCGCCGCAATGGCCGCCACGGTGTCATCGCTAAGTGGTTTGAATGTCTTCGCTTCAACGACCACTGAAGCGGAGGCAACCATAGTATGTTGTAACGTTTTCCGATCAAAAGTCCGGCGGCTGTTCGGAAAGACTCGTGCAGAGGCAATATCCGTCAGCTCGGTAATGGCATCGGCAAGATCACTTGCGTAGGCCGCTTGTTTTCTTTCGTCCATGATTTTACCGCCGTCCCACGGCCCGTTTTTGTTTGCTGCCGCTATCCGAGCGATGCCGCGAGGATTCAGGACGTTTTCTTCGGCGAGTACCGCTGTGTATTTTGCGTTCTGATTTTTCGGAACGCGCAGTCTGTCGCCGATCCATTCGTGGGCGCGCAGTCCCTTTTTCGAGAGGGCGTCTTCCGCTGCCCGCATTTCGCCGGGATCGAAATTCCAACCGTTGTAGAGAAAGACGTGCTTTGCTTCCGGCAGCGTCTCCGTTCGGATACTGCCGACGAGCAGGTATCCCAAACTCACGACCAGCACCGCCGCCAGAAGCGACGCAACGATGCGATTCCCCGGCGTCATGCTGAGGAATAGGTCCCGAATCTGTGCGTAAAGCTGTTTGACGTAATCCATTACGTTAGTTAATAGTTAATAGTTAATAGTTAATAGCGAACAGCTGGAACGACGCTTGCGTCTTCGTTATTAACTATTCACTATTAACTATTAACTAAACTCGTATTGCTTGAATTTCCTGGTATGCGGCGACGAGTTTGTTTCTCATTTGCATCATCATTTTGAAGGCGATGTCGGCCTTTTGGACGGCGGTGAGAACCTCGGCGGTGCCGATTTCGCCGCCGGTCATCAACTTTTCGACCGCTCCGTCGGCTTTCTGTTGCAACATATTCACCTCGGCAATCGCACCGACCAAAAGGTCCTTGAACGGTGCCTTTTTCGTTTCGTCAATCGTCATCGGACGATCCGACATCGCACCGCCGAGTGTACCCAAACCGCGACGCGGTTCCAACGCCCCAACCTTGCCAAGACCACCGTAAATGTAACTGATACCGTCCATTTTAGTCACTAGTCGTTAGTCACTACGTAATGATTCTTAGTGTTTGGTTCATCATTGACTTGGTGATGTCCATTGCTCCGAGGTTGGCTTCGTAGGATCGTGCCGATTCGATGGCGTCGGTGAATTCCGTGACGAGATTGATTCGCGGCAAATTGATGAATCCCTGTTCGTCGGCATCAGGATGGGTCGGAACGTATTTGCGGATCGGCGGTAGGTCGTCCCGTGCGATTTCCCGAACGAAGACGCCTGCGGAGCCGTTCGGCCCAATCGTGTTGTCGGCCTGAAACTTCACGTAACACGGATCCCACGGCTTGAGTTCGCCGAATTCGTTGCGAGTCGTGGTGATGTTCGCCAAATTACTGGCGATGGCCGTCATGCGAGTCCGTTGAGCGACGAGGCCGCTCGTACTGACATCCATAATTTTGAGCATGGCAATTCGGGGTTCGGAGGCAACTCACGGAGCCGGGACCTGTGGTCCCGGAACAACCCGGTTTTGCGGAAAGTAGCGATTCTCCCCAAACCAATCAAGAGGAAATTTTAAGAAACCATAGAACAGTCAGAGTACAAGACTTCAGCGAGTGTCCTGTGGCAGGTACACCGTCGCACAAGGTTGACGTTTCAGGTCGAAGGTGTCCTTCAATCGATCCATTGTTTGTTGAGGGTATCGTCCAAGGAACCGTAACGAACCATTGCCGGGCCGTTATTGAGCGGAACGAGATCGAATGGGACGGAATGCTCCGCTATTCCGGGATCGGTCATATCGAAAACGTGTCCGCCTTCCGGGCCGAGTTCGAGGCGGACCTTATCGTTTTCGATGGTTTTCCAGCCGTTCGGCCCGTCCGTCGTCGTTACGGCACCGGCAATCAGTCACGCTAAAAATTCTCCCAAATATTCTTGACAAGAAATTGCCATCCCGTTAAACTAATCTATTAGTTTAGTTTTGAGGCAATTTTTTTCTTGAATTCTCATGGCACGACAAGTATCTCCGTCTGCTCCGAGTGAGCGGGAACTGGACATTCTGAAGGTCTTTTGGGAAGTCGGCGAGGCTCCTGTTCGGGCGATCCACCAAAAAATGGCACCGAACGGCGAATTTGCTCTCACGACGATCCAAACGATGGTCCGAATTATGGCCGAAAAAGGTTTTCTCCAAG
>Ga0099364_10006528_pt1 | contig 16954 bp, 11 predicted proteins | sample TergutTh196P3_FD_73070 | JGI IMG/M metagenome (GOLD analysis project Ga0099364, IMG submission 73070) | Microcerotermes parvus P3 segment gut microbial communities from Pointe-Noire, Republic of the Congo - Th196 P3 | ecosystem: Host-associated > Arthropoda: Insects > Digestive system > Gut ... | reverse complement strand
CGGGGGGGAAGGGGGTGGCGGGGGGGTGTGGGGAACCTGTAGTGTAGCCGCCCGAAGTACGCATAGCTTGAAGGTTGCGCGGCTCTGGGGTGGGCATAGTACGACCAGCTCCCCACGGTGCTTTGGAGATAATGTCGCCGATTAACCCGATAAGTTTTTGAATTGCGTTTAACGTTTACAATATGGCTTATGGGGTTAAACGGCGGTTTCTGGAATGGGTCTTTTGTTTATAGGCTTTGCAAGGGGTGGGGTGCCGGGGTTTTTATGCTGTTTTTGGGGTGATACCCTTTCAATACTTGCAGGGGCAAGGGCGGCGTGAGGATTAGCCGCCTTTGACCCTGACCCGACCGGCAGGACGCCGGGCGGGTTGTGAAAAAATGCCTTTTGATAATTGCAGCATAAAAAGGGCGGCGTTGATGATTTGGTAAAATTGCGTAGTGGAGCAAAGCGGAATGGAGCAATTTTGTCTTTCTTTCTTTAAGGCAATTTCAATTTTTTTATTATTAGATGCTTTATCCTAAATTATTATTTTCTGAATTGTCAGGGTTTGAACAAGGTGTTTTTATTCCGTCAATTACCCGAACATGATATCCTTGATAATTACCTTTTTCAATTTCTTTAACAAACCGCGAACGGGTCATATTTTCACCTGTTTTAGTATCTTTGAAGTTTGTATTACGTCCGCTTTCAGTTTCTTTAGTCACTCTAACTCTATTTCCCATCGTTTTTATCCTCCCCAATAAGGTTTTGCTTTTCTTACTTAGACAATATAAAAAAAATTTAAAAAAGTCAATCAAGGAAAAACACAAAATGCTCTGTAGAAGCCTATAAGAGAGCTAAGAGTGAAAAGATACGGCTATAGGGGTTTGCGTTGCTCTACGATCTTGTATAAGCTACATTCGGGGGTATCTTATATATGGTCTGTGAATGAAAAAAATGTTTGTTTGATAAAAATCGTTATGTGCAACTATGCTAAAAATGGCTGATATGTTATCAAATATGACATCAATTTTTAATAGTAACATGGGGCTATGGGGGGTATTAGGGAGTGAATGGGGGTTGACTAATTCTTTATCTTGTATATAATTAGAGTAACAGGAAGTACATGGGAGTAAGTAAGGGTAAGGGCTGGCGAACTTCGCCAACCTTGAACGGTATCTGCCATTAAAACGGGGCAGATACCTCTGCGATGTACGACATTAAAACGTCGCACATCTCCAGATTAGGCGACATTTCTGAATTATCGTAAAAAGTTTTAAGAAAAATTAAATGTAAAAAATTCTTTTCCCGGCGGTAAATGTAAACGCTAAAATGAAGATGAGGCTACAGTGAACTAACGGAGAACGTCTCTTAATCTTATCATTTTTGCCCCCATGACCAGCACAAGATGTACGGATCGCTGTCTACCTACGCACTGCCCTAATCAAAAGCTAATATTATCCTGCACCGGAACGCCCGGCATTGCACCCGTGCCGGCTTGAATATCCCAACCATCTAAATCCCAATCTTCCGTCTTGCCCCGAATCGTAATCGTTGCTTCCCTGAGCATGGAAACCGCTCTTAATATCGCCGGTTTTGCCCGCGATAATAAGATTGCCGCCAACCTCTATACCATATCCCCTAGGGGATTGGTATAGAGGGGAGTCGCCGCCCTGAACGGTTCCTATCGTACCGGCTATGGTCAGATTGCCCTCTGCCATTATGGCGGTACCGCTCACCTCGATACCACTAGTGCCATTGCCGCCGGTAATAGTAATGCCGGAGCCGCGCCCGTGCAGGGTAACATCATCTGCCTTTACCCTCAGGGCGGGTACATTAGCCGCACCGACAATCGTGGTGTTGTTATCAATGTACACATTCTTTGCTGCGGCTATCTCTATCGAATAACCCGCGCTGCCATCGCCCTTTATAAGAACATTGTCGTCTGCCCCGGCATTTGCCGCCGAAACAGTTATGACATTGTCTGTTACTGTGTAACTGCCTTCGGTGTCGGCATCGCCGTCTGTTACGATATTGCCCAAGTCGATGATTACGGCATAGTGCGGCTCCTTGTCGCCGGTATCATTGGGACACCCTGCAAATACAATGGCAATAATCAATAGTGCCAAAACCGCTGTTGTTTTAATGCTGTTCTTTTTCATGGTTAAGCTCCTTGTTTCAGTTTGATATATTCTCTACTCAAACCACAATCTTGGTCTGTTTACCGTACTATCCCACCACCATGGCGAATTTTCGCTGGCAGCAGCTTTAGTGTCCTTTATATCCCAGCCCACTGCTGTCCATGCCGCCATGCCGGAATTGGTAAAATCCGCGCCGTCTTTTCGGTTGTCGAGGGCATTGTGGTCAGGGAAAGTCGTGTTGCCTACCGCGCCAGGTGCATCATGATAAGTCATCGTAGCCAACCCATGGTTGTTGGTAAGAGTGCCGCTGCTATCCCCAATCACACGGCCAAAGTTTGTTCCAATGACGCCGCTTCTTGTGATAGTCGCGCTCAAAGCCACGCTGTCCCGCACCAAGCCGTCTAAGTTCTGCCCCACAAGGCCACCGGTCATGTTGTTGCCTGTAACGCTGCCTGTGGCGTAGCTGTTCTGCACCGTGTTGGAGTTAAACCCCACAAGGCCGCCGAATGTAGCCCCCATAAAGCCGCCGACCTCGTCCTGGCCTGTAACGTTGCCTGTGGCGTAGCTGTTCTGCACCATGCCGTAGGATACATTAGACCCCACAAGGCCGCCGACCGTGTCCTGGCCTGTAACGCTGCCTGTGGCGTAGCTGTTCAGCACCGTGCTGTAGTTAAGCCCCACAAGGCCGCCGACATTGCTTGTGCCTATGACATCGCCTGTGACGCGGCTGTCCCGTACCGTGCCGCCGCTTTGATTAACCCCCACAAGACCGCCGACCCATTGCTCGCCGCTTACGCTGCCTGTGGCGTGGCTGTCCCGCACCGTGCCAGTATTAAGCCCCGCCACGCCGCCGACACCGACGGCGCCTGTAACGCTGCCTGTGGCGTAGCTGTTTTCCACCGTGCCACTGTTCAACCCCACAAGGCCGCCGACCGTTTCCTGGCCTGTAACGCTGCCTGTGGCGTGGCTGTCCCGCACCGTGCCGCCGCTTTGAACCCCCACAAGGCCGCCGACCGTTTCCTGGCCTGTAACGCTGCCTGTGGCGTGGCTGTCCCGCACCGTGCCGCCGCTTTGATTAACCCCCACAAGGCCGCCGACCGTTTCCTGGCCTGTAACGCTGCCTGTGGCGTAGCTGTTCTGCACCGTGCCGGTGATATTATTCCCCACAAGGCCGCCTACCCGGATCTGGCCGCTTACGCTGCCGGTGGCGTAGCTGTTTTTCACCGTGCCAGTATTAAGCCCCGCCACGCCGCCGACACCGTCGGCGCCTTTGACGCTGCCTGTGGCGTAGCTGTTTTCCACCGTGCCACTGTTCAACCCCGCCACGCCGCCGACATTGTTACCGCCGCTGACGGCGGCTGTGGAGTAGCTGTTTTCCACCGTGCCAGTGCTATCATTCTGCCCCACCACGCCGCCGACATGGTCTTCGCTGCCTTGGACTACGCCTGCAACGGATACATCTGTAACCGTGCCAGCGTTGTACCAAGCTACGCCGGCCACGTAACTCAAGCCGGTTATGCTTACGCCTTCCAGCTTGAGGTCTTTCACTATGCCGCCTGCGCCGACAGCGCTGAACAAGCTCTGGTCTTCGGTATCAGGCCGGTTGATGGTAAGGCCAGTGATGGTGCGTCCATTGCCGTTAAAGGTTCCGTTGAAGAGGTCCATCGGCCAGTTGCCTATGGGCGTCCAGTTGCTTCCGCCCGGGGGCGTTGCGGGAAGGGTGATGTCCGCTGCCAGTTCGTAGGATGCGTCAAGGCTAAAGTCGTCATCGCCTGTGCCTATTTTTACCAGGCTTTCAAGGCTTCCTATTATGAAAGGATCCCCCGGTGAACCGTCACCCTTGCCGTCATCCTCGTGGGTGACTATTATGGTGAATTGTCTTTCGGTGTTGCCAGCGGCGTTCGTAGCCCTAACGGTAAAGGCGAATTCGCCCATGCCGGTGAGTGTCCCGGTAATCGCGCCGTTTGCGGCATTAAGGGTTAAGCCGCTTGGCAAAACGCCTGAAGTAATGCTAAAGGTAATCGGCGGGGTTCCTGTGGCTACGAGGGTCTGGCTGTAGGCTGTTCCTACGGTGCCATTCGGTAATTCCGACGTCGTAATGGCAGGGCTTTGTCCCTTGTATTCGTTGTCGTTGGGACAGCCTGCAAATACAATGGCAATAATCAATACCGCCAAAACTGCTCGAGTTTTAAGAATTTTTTTCATAATTTCCTCCATGTATTTTTTTTAATTGGTGATTAGTGAAACTGTATCTCCTCAATCGCCACACTTTTTTTTACTGTTAACCGTGTCGGTTCCATAACTTGTTCCACCATCTGTTCAGACAAATGAAATGGTGACAGTCATTTCTTACTATTAAACAACACCAGCAGCCCAAAAGCAACACCCAAAACTCTCACACAATGGCATTGTTCACTGTGTGTGCTAAATAACGGCACCGCGTCAAGCGGTGTGGTTGTGTTAACGCACGGTTTTACATTCTAAATCAGGAAAATATTACACTTTTTTCATTTCATACTGTTGTTTTTTTAAAAAAAGTGATATATAATGTTTCGTAGAACTGAAGAAATATTGAATACTTAAAATGGAGTTTATCATGGCAGATTACAAAGGTAAAAATGGTTGGGCTTACGGTTCGATAGGCAATTATTACGGTAAAAATTTAGCTGTACCAGAGTGTTCTAATTGTAAGTTTTTGAAAACTGAATCCGGAACTTATGGTGGTTTCGCTGGCTTTCCCGGCGGTGATTCTACATATAAGTACAAATGTTCTGCTGATACCGGATGTGCAGCCAGTAAAATGGGACAGGGAGAAATGGTTGATAAATGTAAATCTTTTAAAGAAGCACCAGTTCAAAAAGAAAGTTCAGGTAAGAAAACCAAATTTTCTCTGGGCGGATTTATTATCAAGTGGATTATAGTTTCAATTCTTGCAACTGTGGGTATTTCAATAGTACAAGGTGGCTTTGAATTCCAAATCGCTGTTGGTGCGGTTCTTGGTGCTTTAGGCGGCTGGATACTTAGATTTATCGCATACAGGATTTTAGGAGCTAGATCTGCTAATTGGATAGATAAATTATTTTCAATTTTCCTGCCTTTATTAGCTGCTCTTTTCCTGGCTTGGTTCTTATCTGGTGGGCAGTTTTAATTTATCCGGAAACGCAAAGGTGACAGTCACCCAAATCCTCTGGTGTCGCTCGGCACAGGGGTACACCACCGGTAGTGTAGCCGTCTAAAAGGCGGACAGTGAAATTATCGTTGGATTTGATGTTGAACTTCCTGATTTTAAGGAAGCCAATGTTGTAAATTCTAGATTATACGCTATAGGATTCAAATTGACTTTCATACGTAAACTCTTGTATTGTAGGAAATAAGGAGAAAATATGAAATATGTTTTTACAGTCGTACTGTCAGTATTCTTGCTGGCAGTTTTGTCAGGCTGCTCGCAGCCGCTCGGTCCTACTTATAAGTATGATTTCAATTCCGATCAAAAGGATGCATCTGATTATACAAAAGAGATAATCAATCAATTCGGAAAGGATTTTTTGGATTTTACCGATGAACGGGATTTTGATTTTGCCACCAGAAACCAGATTGGAGATGCGCCGGAGTTGCTGGAAATACGTGATGCAAACGGCATCGTGATATGGAGCCAGGGGGCATACGCCTTTGTTCGTAATAACTCAGCACCCGATACCGTCAACCCAAGCTTGTGGCGCAATACCCAGCTCAGCCATTATTACGGGTTGTTCAGGGTTATGGACGGTATTTATCAGGTGCGCGGGTACGATATTACCAATATTACCTTTGTAGCCGGTGATACCGGCTGGATTGTTTTTGACCCGCTCATGAGCGTAGAATGTGCCCGTGCTGCCTGGGAGTTGTTCAACGGAAATGCAGAAATCCGCGGAAAGTATTATGGCACTAGCGGTACTGAAAAGCAGTATGCTGTCAGGACTGAGGATGCGGAGCAGGATTTCATGCCGATTACCGCCGTCGTGTTCAGCCATCCCCACGGCGACCACTTTGGCGGAGTGCGGGGTATTTTCAGCGATGCGGCTAACCAGGGCAGCTATCATATGAACCCGACTCCGGGCGGTATTGAAGCGTATATACTCAAATACGGTATCAATATAATCGCGCCCGACGGCTTTGAGGAACATGCTGCCAGCGAAAATATCTATGTGGGTCTTGCCATGCTCAGGCGTGCCGAATACCAATACGGCACCACGCTTGAACCGGGTATTAAAGGAACGCTTGCCATGGGTATCGGCATGGGCCAATCACTCGGCACGGCTTCTTATATATCGCCTAACGTTCTTGTCGGAAATCATGAGTCATCACTCAATTTTAACAACGTAAGCTCGATGCTGTACATAAAAGACAAGGAAGTAGTTACCATTGACGGCGTTGCCATGGAATTTCATATGACCTACGGAACCGAAGCCCCCATGGAAATGCACACATGGTTTCCGGGTTATAAAGCTTTATGGATAGCGGAAAACTGTACCGGGACTCTGCACAACTTGTATACCCTTCGCGGCGCCCAGGTTCGGGATGGCAACGCATGGGCTTTTTATGTCATGGAAGCCTTGGCCCGTTACGGCAAACAGGCTGATGTCATATTGATGTCTCATAACTGGCCGCGCTGGGGCAATGCGGAAATTCAGGATTATTTGCTCAACAATGCAGCCATGTACAAGTTTATCAACGATCAGACGCTCCTGTATGTCAATATGGGGTATACCGCAGTTGAAATAGCCCGCATGATAAAACTGCCCGATCATCTTGAAAAATCCTGGTACACCCGCCAGTATTACGGCACGGTGTCGCACAATTCCAGAGCGGTGTATCAGCGCTTTATGGGTTGGTACGACGGCAATCCCGTAAACTTAAACCCGCTTACTCCCGGCGAAAGCGCAATAAAAATGGTTGTGTACATGGGCGGCGACACACAAAAAATACTTGAAATGGCGGTTAGGGATTATAACAGAGGTGAATACCAGTGGGTAGCGGAAATTACCTATATACTGATTTATGCTGACCCGGAAATGAATGACCCCAATACCAGGAAGGCGCAATTACTGTGCGCAGACGCGCTTGAACAGCTTGGCTACCAGACGGAAAGCGGAACCTGGCGAAATGCGTACCTTACCGCCGCTCAAGAACTGCGCGAGGAGGGAAGAATTACCGGAGCAAAGATATTGCAAAGCAATGGCGACGCGCTGAGAATTATGGCGCCGAATTTGATGTTTGACCTGATGGGAATACGGCTGGATTCCATGGAAGCACAGAAGCTCAATAACGGTAATGATATAAAAATCGGCTTCATTTTTACAGATGCCGGCGTTGAGAATTACCTGGTAACGGTGAGAGGAGGCGTATTGCTGTATTACAGAGGCGATAACGTTTTACAAAATGAAACGGTAGGTTTGACTCTTACACTGCCCAAGGCTGCACTAGCAATGCTGGTGAACGGGAATGATCCTGAACTCACTCAATGGAAAGCGACTATTGCACTCGGTGGAATTACTGCTGCCGGAAATCAAAGTCTGATTGAGCAATTGCGCGGATGCATGAGATTCGATTTAACCGGGGATTTTGATATCGTCTTGCCGTAACTAGCTTGAGACATTCCAGAGGAAATTATCATGCAAAATAATAAAGGGTTAAAACCCATCATATTTCTTTTTTCACTTTTCTTTCTTCTCTTTTCTTTTGCCTGCGACAACGGCTCGACAGGCGGCACAGTCAATGCAGTTAAAATTGCCGAGGAAGCTTATACGTTCGGGCTTCCTCTGGTGCTTGTTGATATCACCCGGCGTCAGCGGCTGGACACCTGGTCACAGTTGGCGGCGCCGGTGGAAATGAATCAATTCCGCCATGATACCGTTCTTCCGGATCATGAGTTTAGAGACTTTGTGCGTCCCAATGTTGATACCTTATACTCAAATGCGTTTTTGGATTTAAGCGGCGGGCCGATTGAGCTTGAGTTGCCGAACATGGACGACCGTTACCATTTGATGCAGCTTATGGATGCCTATACCAATGTTTTCGGAGCGCCCGGAACGCGGACAACAGGAAACACCGGCGGCAAATTTGTAATAGCAGGTCCGGGCTGGACAGGCTCGGCTGCGTACCGATCGCTGACAAATTATGTGTGGATTTTAGGCAGGACGCTGGTAAACAACGGGGATAATGTTGCAGTGGATGTTGTGCCTCTGATGAATCAATATGCGCTTACCCGGCTTACACCTGACAGCCCCCTTGCCGAAGAAGGCGGTCCGGATATTTTGATGACCCATGACGCGAATACAGTGGTTGCGGGTATGCCGACAAATGTGTTCTTTAATTATCTAAACCATTTGATGCTCATCAATCCGCCTTCAGCGAACGACAACAGCATAGTAAAACGCATGGCAAAAATAGGCGTTGGTCCGGGCGCGGTTTTTAATCTGGCACAATTCAACTCCGAAGAGCAGGCGGCTATACTTGATATACCGCAAAAGTTAATACCCCATTTGATGATGAATGCGCAGCAATTTTTTACATCAGTAAATGGCTGGAGCAGTACAGCAGCGGAAGGCATGGGTAACTACGGAACAAATTACCAGATGAGAGCATCTGTGGCGCTCACCGGCATAGGTGCCAACCTTCCCGATGATGCCGTGTACTTCTCCGTGGGGCCATTGGACGGTTCCAAAAAGTATGTCCTGCGTTTTGAGGTAGGCGAGACCCCGCCGGTAAATGCATTTTGGTCGCTGACTTTGTATGCAGGACATTATTTGTATGATAATACGCTAAAACGTTATGCGATAGGCGACCGTAGCGGCTTGGTGGAAAACACGGACGAATCAATTGAGATTTACATACAACACGCCAATCCGGGAACTGACAAAGAGGATAACTGGCTTCCTGCGCCAGGCAATAATAATTTCAACCTGACATTGCGGGCGTACATTCCCAAACCGGAACTCCTTAACGGTTCCTGGGAAATGCCGCAAATATCTATTGCCGAATAAACCCCTCAGCACAAATAAAAAAGGAGGCAAAACATGAAAAACAAGGCAAAACCCCTCATCTTTCTCTTTTCACTTTTCACTTTTCTATTTTCTCTTTCCTGCGACAACGACCCCAAAACAGACACAGTCGATGCAGTAAAAATTGCCGAGGAAGCTTTTACCTACGGGCTTCCCCTGGTGCTTATGGATGTCACCCGGCGTCAGAACCTCTATCGCTGGTCGAATATGCCGCCAGAAATGGGGGGGCAGAAAGAAATAAATGAATTTTTCCATGCTCCCGTTTTTCCGGATCATAATTTTAGAACCACTGTGCGTCCCAATGTCGATACCCTGTACTCAAGCGCGTTTTTGGATTTAACCGGCGGGCCTGTGAAGCTCATTTTGCCGGATCAAAACAACCGTTTTCACATGATACAGATTATGGATGCCTATACCAATAATGTTTTGAATGCGCCCGGTACGCGGACAACAGGAGACACAGGCGGCGAGTTTATAATAGCAGGCCCAGACTGGACAGGTGCGGCTCAATTCAAATTACCGACTAATTATGCCTGGGTTTTAGGCAGAACTCTGGTAAAAAGCGATTTTGCAAATGTTTATTCTCTTATACAGCAATACACGCTTGAGCGGCATACGCCTAACGGCGCTCTTGCCGAAGAGATCAATCTTCCGAATATTTCGATGACGGACGACGTGAACAAGGTTGCCAAGGATATGCCGATAGATGTTTTCTTTAACTATCTGAACCAGTTAATGGTAATCAATCCGCCTTTGGCTGCTGACAACAGTATTGTAAAGCGTATGGCTACAATAGGTGTTGCACCGGGCGCAACATTTAATGTGGCACAATTCAGCGCCAAAGAGCAAGAAGCAATGCAAAATATACCGCAGGAACGAGTGGAGTATTACGACCAGCATGGGCAGGACTATTTCCTCAAGGTGAACGGCTGGAACAGTACAAACATACCGGCTATGGGTATCTATGGAACAGACTATGGGCTTAGGGCGTCAATAGCCGTTCCTCTCCTGGCCGCCAACCTTCCTGCCGATGCCGTGTACCTCTCCCGTGAGCTTGACGCAACCGGAGCGCCGTTAAACGGTTCAAAAAAATATAAACTGCGTTTTGAGGCAGGCCAGATCCCGCCGATAGACAATAGGGCGTTCTGGTCGCTGACCTTGTACGAAGGTAATTATTTGTCTGCTGCGGGTACCGCTTATCCTGGCGCAGCCCGTTATGCGGTGCAAGACAGCTTTTTAGTACCAAATACGGACGGTTTAAGTACCGGTTCAATTGAGATTTACATTCAAAACGACAATCCGGGATCTGACAAAGAGATCAATTGGCTTCCTGCGCCCAGCGGCGATTTCAACCTGACATTGCGGGCGTACATTCCCAAACCGGAACTGCTTAACGGTTCCTGGAGTGTACCGCAGATAACTACAGTTGAATAAGCGGTAGTGTCAGGGCATTATTCCAATTCTGCCGCTATCTGCCTGACGGTTTCCAGGAAGCTATCTACCTCATCCTCGGTATTGTAGATGCCGAAGCTCACCCGCACCATGCCGGGCATGGAAAAGTCGTCTTCATACATATCTTGTGTTATCTGATCATCAGGTATACCCAGGAGGCGGAAAACATACGGATGCGAACAAAAAGCGCCCTGGCGCACGGCAATGCCCCGGCGCTCGGCGAACAACTGGGCGACATTGGCGCTGCTCAGCCCGTCGATGTTGAATACGATGAGCCCAACCTTGTCGTCTATTTTTTTCACGTCATCATACAGGATAATGCCTGGTATGTTATTCAATCCGCCAATGATCCGTGTTAAAAGCCGCTGCTCGTGTTCGACGATATAATCAAAACCGATTTTGTTCTGCAATATGTCGATTGCCTTCAGCATCGCCACGATTCCCAGATAATTGGGCGACCCGGCTTCATAACGGGCCGGTGCCGGAAGGTATGTCTCGAAGCTGTCCGTCACCACGTCGACCATCGAACCGCCGAAGAAATTGGGAATATGCTGATTCAGCCTGTCCGTCGGCCCTATGACCGCGCCGCTGCCGAAGGGTGCATACATTTTGTGTGCCGAAAAAATGAAGTAATCTATGTTCTCGCTTTCATCCGCACCTGTCATGCTGAAGGGACGATGGGCAACAATTTGCGCCCCGTCAACAATGATCTCCGCACCATGGCGGTGGGCGATTCTTGCGATTGCATGGACATCATTTAAGTAACCCGTAACATTGGACGCTGCCGTGACGGAGAGGAACTTTATCTGTCCGCCATACTCGATAAGCAGACGTTCTACATCTTCCAAAACCAGGCGTCCCATCTCATCAACATCGGCATAGACAGTTCTGCATAATTTGCGCCAGGGAATGTCGTTGGCGTGATGTTCCATTCGTGACAACAGTACAATATCATTGGGGTTTTCGATCAGGGCCGATGCCAACTTGTTGATTCCGTCTGTCGTGTTGCCGACATAAAAGGCTGTGTATTTGCCGGGATCGGCGCCGACAAAATTCAGTACCGCTAATCGGCCTTCCTCGAATACGGCGGTGGAATGTTCGGATTTTTGCCCTTTGCCGCGGCCGATTGAGCCGTACCATTCCAGTTCTTTCTCAATTTCTTCCAAAACCTGCCTGAAGGAAGGCGTTGTGGCGGCGTTGTCAAAGCCGATGAAAGAAGCTTCCGTGCCGTCTGCCAGTTTTACTTTGGTGTCTGCGCCGATTATGGATGAGCGTATGAAAGCCTCATTTGTCCAGTCTTCCGTTTCCTGCCGGTTGCAGGCCGGAAAAAATACCGTCAGAAAAAGCAGTACACAAATCAGTAAAAAATGACGCAGTTTGTTTGAAATTTTTAGTTTCGTTTTCATGTGTTTCTCCTATTGTATCTCATACAGCGCACTATACTTGCTCTTGAGATAATCTATGTAATAACTTGCATTAAATCCTTCGTTCGTGAACTGCGCTAAAACCTGCGCCGGGGTAAGCAAGGCACCATGCTTGTGAATTTTATCGGTAAGCCAGCCCTTGATTGCGGTAAAATTAAGCGATCTTATGGCGGCGTTTACATCAAAATCTTTTTCCATGGCGTTCCAAATTTGAGCCGCGTAAGCGTTTCCCAGAGCGTACGTCGGGAAATACCCGAATTCGCCAAATGACCAGTGTATGTCCTGTAAAATGCCTTCCGAGTATGTTTGCGGCGTAACCCCCAGGTATTCCTGCATTTTTTGATTCCATAGCGCAGGTAACTCCGCTGCGGTAAGGTTTGGATCGTTAAAAATCATTTTTTCTATTTCATACCGAACCATTATATGCAGCGAATAGGTAAGTTCATCGGCCTCGATGCGGATTAAAGACGGAGTTACAATATTCACCGCCTCGTAAAGCTCATCAAGCGTAATACCATTGTAATGAATTCCCGTAGTGCTTCGAAAATCGTCTTCTATTCCCTGCCAAAACGCATAGCTTCTTCCTATCTGGTTTTCCAGAAATCTTGACTGTGACTCATGTATGCCCATTGAAGTTCCTGTGTCCAGTATAGTGCCTTCAAGTTTTTTGGCAACATTCTGTTCGTAAATGGCATGACCGCATTCGTGCATTACCGAGTAGAACGAAGAGAATAAATTGTCTTCGTCATAATGTGTTGTAATTCGTACATCGCTTTGTCCTATACCCAGAGTAAAGGGATGTGCGGATATTCCTAAAATGCCCCTGTTCAAGTCATAGCCTACGGTGTCCACCAGCAATTGTGATACGTCTTTCTGAATCTGAACAGGAATATTCCTTTCAAGGAAATCACTGCGGATAGTTTTACTGCTTCCTTTGATGCTGTTTAACAGTGGTACAATATTAGATCGTAGATCATCGAAAAATACATCCAGTATTGCGACAGTCATTCCGGGTTCAAAATCGTCGAGCATGGCATCGTAAGGGTTGGTATAAACCATTCCTGCCTTCTTTCTGTATTCAACAAATTTTCTTTGATAATCAATTATTTGCTGAAGGGTTTGAGCGAACAAAGTATAGTTGTTTGCTTCCCTCGCTTCACCCCATGTAATAAACGCATAAGCTGTTAACCCCGAAAAAGCCTGGTATTCATCGGCGGGAATGACCATCAATTTATCATGATCCCTTTTGGTGATACGGTATATGCCAAGGCTTATCTCATCAGCCTCACCTTTTTTTTGCGCCGCCTCAACAGCTCTGAAAAAGTTACGCATTTCATCGGAAGTGAGCATTGCAAATCTCTCGGCATCCAAAACAGCAATTGCTTTGGATCGTGCTTCCATAGCGCCTACAGGAGCACCACCTGTTTCCATTTCCCAGCTTAAAATTGATATAGCCTGCTCAAGGGCTATGAGTTTATCAAAAAATGCATCAAAGTCTTTAATCAGGGGAATATTCGGGCTTGGGGTGTGCGGCCCCGGGCAGGCTGTCAATACCGTCAGCAGGAAGGCAGTCAGCAAGGTTTTTAAGAATGATTTCATTTTTTTTCTCCTAGTTTAACGATACAATTTTGATACTTGATAGTCAATGAGAGTGAATAGTGGACATGGATAGAAAATTTTTGATACTCTTGTAGAAAAGGAGTGCGGCGGTGGTTGAAGATAATATTGAGTTGAATGAATAGTGAATATTTGTATAATAAAACTGCACCCACAGGAGGCATTATGAAAAAAATGTTTAAACTTTCATCAATTGTTTTGCTGGTATTGCTTGTTATACATTATACTGCCTGCAAAGGCCCCTACGGAAATAATAATGGTTCGGGTAAAGAAATCACCAGGGTAACCATTAGTGAAAAATCCGGAACTACAACAAACGATTATCCCTTAAGTTTCGGTCATGTTTTTAGAAGGGGGGATATTCCTCCCGGCCGATCTGTTGAGGTAGTATCCGGCGGCATAAGCTTGCCAAGCCAGTTTGATGTTAAGTCCACATATCCCAACGGCTCAGTGAGGCACGCTGTGATCTCTGTACGGATTCCTCAAATGATGGCAAATACAGATATGACTTTATCACTTGTGAGAGCTTCGGGCAGTAATGGGCAGGGCATGGATAAGACAGAAATTCTTGCTACAGACATCGGGGCACAAATTGAATTGACAGGATTAAGCGGCTCAGGGTATGGAGGCGATTTAACTGCAGACCTCCGGCAGGTAATTTCTGAATTGGGCTATTTAAATTATTGGCTCCGGGGAGATGTATGCTCCGAGATCATAGTCAGGCAGGATCTAAATAACAGCTTGAATGCTCTCTGGGAAGTGAGGTTTTATCCCGGCACTCCGTACATCCGGATATCTCACACCATAGAAAATATTAATGTAAATTTCCGCGGGAATATTAACTACACATTGTCGATAAGCCAGGGGAATACAGATCCTGTTGATGTATACGAGAAAACTGTCTTTCAGCATAACCACTCTTCCAGGTGGCGGAAAGTTTTCTGGCTGGGAGAGGAACCGCCGGAAGTGGAGATCCATTTTGATCTCCCTTACATGATCTCCACAGGGATGATCCTGCCATACGATACTTCCCTGACAATAAATGAATCTGCTATTTCTTCTTATTATGATACCTGGCTGGCTTCCAACAGAGATATAATGGGGAACGGAACTATACATAGAAATATGCCAGAAGGGGCGGGACGGCCGGATATAGGCATGCTCCCCAAGTGGACAGCCATGTACCTTTTGACCATGGATAACCGTATGCGGGAAATTATGCTGGGGAACGGAGAGATGTCCGGATCCATTCCCATTCATTTCCGCGAAGATGATCCCGGGAGAAGTTTCTACGGGCACACTGTTTCCATTGATGACCGTCTTGCTTTTTATTGGCTTAACAATTATGACCTTCCGTTTATTGGCACGACGAGCGGCACCGGCTGGTCCCCGGATAGGTCTCATCAGCCATCATTGGTTTATATCCCCTATTTGATCACAGGGGAAAAATGGTTCCTTGATGAGCTTTATTATTGGGCGGGATGGAATCTGTTTTACAGTTCGAACCGCAGTGCCACTTTTAGGCCGGGGCTTAATAACAGTTTTGGATTGTTGACCGGGCAGTTAAGGGGATTTGCCTGGTCATTAAGGACTGTTTCCGATGCCGCGGCAGCAGCTCCGGATTCAGATTTAGAGAAGGACTATTTCAGGCAAAAAGTAATCAATAACCTTGAATGGTTCGTATGGAGGAATGATCCCGTAAGAGGACATGGCTTACACGCAGTGATTTGGAGCGGTACCAATACCAGCGATGACTGGCCCGGCGGATTACTTATAGCCCCCTGGCAGCATGATTTTATGGTTCTTACCGTATCTCATATAGCCCGCCAACATGCTGACCTCGCTGATGCTGCAATCTTGCGTAACAATATAGGAAGGTTTACCGCAAATAGATTCGTTGAACTGCCTCCATTCCGGGCTGCCGGGTACTGGTGGCCATTGACCGATAAAGAAAGAGATTATTACACCGACGGCGATTGGGGGCGCTACTGGAGGGATATTGCCGAAATGACTAACAATGCCAATCATGGGACAAGTTTCAGCAGTCTAAATTATGCTTATTCCTATGCTGCCATTGCCATGGGCGCAAGTGCGCTGGTGTCGCATTTACCTAATGGAAGAAATACCTATAATTTTCTGATGGAAAATTTAAGCTATACTACCTGGGCAAGGAACGATCCCACCTGGGCCTTCGCACCTTCTCGCCAATAATAGTTAAGAGTTGAGTAGTTTTCAGATCGACCTATTATCGTTATCTAAACATGTATAGTGGTTAGTAGTAACCTCATAGTGACTGACACCGCATTGACATGATTAAAAATTTCCAACATTCTTAACTATATGAAAAGAAATTTACTTTTTAAAACAGCATCACTGTTATACCTCAGTACTCTGCTTGCGCTGGCCGGCTGTGCCCCGCGGGCTGCTGGAGATATAGCAGAGAATGCCGATGTCGACAGGAAAATTCTTCAACAATTAAACGAACTGGAAGAAAGAGTCTTACATTTTATTCCTTCAGAGAAACATGATGTGTTTGCAATAGCAGTCATTAGTGAGGCCATAAGCGCAGCAAAAAACGGATCTTACGGAGTCGGAGCTGTCCTTGTGAACAATGAAACCAATGAAATTGTGTATCGCGGACAAAACAAGGTATTTACAGAATTCAGAAGCGATTTACATGCAGAAATGGACTTACTGAACACCTTTGAGATACAAAACAAAGGCAATAGCAGAGATTTACTTGGAAACATTACGCTTTTTTCCTCCCTGGAATCATGCCCAATGTGTCTTTGCAGAATTATTACATCCGGCGTACAGGAAGTATACCACCTGGCCGATGATTTTGGCGGCGGTATGGTACACCTTTATGATCAATTGCCGCCTGTTTGGAAGGATATTTCCGAAGGGCGGACATTTAAAAAGGCTGAATGTTCTGAAGAATTATCTGAAATTGCAGAAAAAGTATTTCTGCTAACTGCAGATTTAGATAATAAACTAAAAACAGGAGAATAATCATGAAAAAAAACATTATTTTAATTCTGGCTGCTGCGCTGATTTTAAGCGCCGCATGTGACCGTACTCCCGCCGCGGCTTATTCAGAGCCGGAAGGGGATTTTGAAATACTGTCGGCTCTGCAAGAAAGATTTTTGCGTTATGTCTCCATCGACACACAATCCGATCCCGATGCGGAAATATCGCCAAGTGTAAGTAATGAGATGGAGTTTGCAAAGCTCCTTGCTGAAGAATGTAAAAGAATCGGCCTTACCGATGTTGCACTCGATAGATATGGCATTGTTACCGC
>Ga0099364_10006527_pt1 | contig 16955 bp, 13 predicted proteins | sample TergutTh196P3_FD_73070 | JGI IMG/M metagenome (GOLD analysis project Ga0099364, IMG submission 73070) | Microcerotermes parvus P3 segment gut microbial communities from Pointe-Noire, Republic of the Congo - Th196 P3 | ecosystem: Host-associated > Arthropoda: Insects > Digestive system > Gut ... | reverse complement strand
GAAAAAGTTTTTCCGCCACGCAAGGGGCGAAAACATATAATGGCTTTTATTATGGCGGCCCTCAGGTATCAAAAGAATGTTTCATATAATAAAAAAAATCTGTCGTCCTATCCGCACAGTAATATTGCTTTTGCACTTACCGGAGCGCAGAGGCTTCTAAAAAGGCGTTCTCTTGTTATTGTTATTTCCGATTTCTTTAGTATTAATTGGAAACAGGAAATGGGAAGCCTTTGCAGAAAACATGATTGTCTTGCTCTGCGCATCTGCGATCCTCCCGATTTGCCATGGCAGGGACTTGTTACAATTCAAGACCCGGAAACGGGAATAAAACTTGAAGCTCCGGCGGGTATGTCTTCTTTCAGGGAAAGCTGGTCGAGATGGCTTGCAGAACGTTCTGCGCAATGGGTATCCCAATGCCGTAGCAGCGGAGCGTCATATCTGGAATTGTCAACTACAGCAGAAGCATCTTCAGTATTGCTGAAGTTTTTTGGGAGCCACAGTTTAAGAAAATGAAAACGTTTATTATATTTAAACTATTTATTTTTATATGTGTGTTTTTATACCCGCAGAACAATGCAGTGCTTGTTCCTAGAAATGTATATGTGGGTGATCACGCAACACTAATGATTTCATTACCACCCTCTTCCAGTAATTTAACAGATATTATTTTAATGCCTAATTCTGCTGACTTTCCGTATGATACAAATATTGATTTTCACAGGATTGTACTTGAACGTAGGATTACCGGAAGCAGATTAATTATTGAATTTACGGCGTTTGTGACAGGTCTTCTACACTTTCCTGTTATTGCAATAGGAGATGAAAATTTTTCTGGCATAACTGTTACGATAAATTCAGTTATTAATTCTACAGCTTCGGGATTGGAATTATTTCAGCCTGCATCTTCGCTTGCAATGCCGGGAACTGCTATTATGCTTTATGGCATTATAACAGCTTTTATTTTTCTGTTTCTTTTGACAATCTGGTTCATTCTTAAAGGCAGATATTTAGTTGAAAAACTCTATGCAAAATGGCATCGCTGGAAGTACTTTAGATTTATTGATAATACTGATAAAAACTTGCAAAAACTTTTATTAAAAGGCGAAAACAAACGGAAAATACTTGATATTCTATCTGTTCAATTCAGGATATTCCTATCTTTCATTACCGGAGAAAATTGCCGTGCCATGACCGCCGGTGAATTTGAAGGAGTATCAGGGAATGATGCAGAATCTCTTGGAAGTTTTTTTCGCCGCTGTGACGAACTTCGTTTTAGCGGACGGGAAATCGGCAAAGATGATATCGTCTGTTTGTTAGATGATATGCGTATTTTTGTAGAAAATATCCGCAGACCCGAACAGATAAATAAATCAAATAACATAGAAGAGGCGGCATGAATCTTGATTTTGACAACCTTTTATTGGCGTTATCTGCAATTATAATTATTCCTCTGGCAATATTTGTTCTTTCATGGTTGAAAAACCCCTTTGTGCAGACTATTCCCCTTGGGGCGCCCGGCGGAGCTCCGTTTAAATCATCCCGAATGGATGGTCTTGTGAGATTTTTAAAAGCATTGGAATTTCTGGGAGTTGTTTTGCTTTTTTTAAGTGCTGCCGGCCCTGCCGTAAAAAAAACGGAAGTTGTCTGGCTTAATCGCGGCGCTGATATTGTTTTTATTCTGGATGTAAGTCCCAGTATGGCGGCTTTGGATATGGACGGCAAAAGCCGCTTCGCTGCCGCTAAAACATTAATTGCTGATTTTTCGCAAAAGCGGCAATCTGATAATATCGGTCTTATTGCGATGGGTAATGAAGCCGCCCTTCTAATTCCGCCAACTACAGATCGGGAGGCATTAAATATAAGACTGGTTCAGCTTCAAGTTGGTGAGTTTGGAGATGGTACTGCTCTGGGTATGGGATTATCTGTTGCCGCTTATCATCTTGATAAATCAGATGCAAGGCAAAAAATTGCAGTATTAATAACGGATGGCGAGAATAATGCGGGAGCAATTCATCCCGATACAGCCGCCTCTATGTTACGCGATATTGATGTATCACTATGGGTAATTGGTTTGGGTTCAATGGGTGAGGTTCCAATTGATTATATAGACCCGTACACAAAAGTACGCCGTACAGGTATTTTTGATTCCCGTTATGATACAGAAAGCCTCCGGCGTTTAAGCATTGTAGGGGGAGGTCTTTTCATTTACGCTCCCACCGTAGACAATTTTGTTTCTGCGTTTTCGCAGTTGGATGATGACGAATTTACCGTACGCAGATCACGTGTTATACATCGCAGGAGTTCGACCTCTCTTTATTTTTTAATTAGTGCAATATTTTTATTAACTGCGGTAAGGTTTATTAGGTGTAATTTATTAAGGGCTGTTATATGAGAGAATATTTATCATTTGATTTTCCGGTTATGCTAGTCGCTTTTTTTGTTTTTATTCCGGTTTTTATTTACGATGTTTTTAAACGTAAAAATATTGACAGAGAAAAACACAATTCATTTGCTCTTCCTGCGAACTTAAATAAAAAAGCAAAATTATCGGTTTTATTTTTCCGTTTATTTCTTTCTTTTTCAATAATCGCTGCATCCGGTCCCAGATGGGGAACAGGGCTTGAATTCGCAGAGTACCGCCGGGGATTGGATGCTGTTTTAGCAATAGACGTGTCACGCAGTATGGACATCCGTGATGCGCTCGGCATCGCAGAATCACATTTGGAGCAGTCGCGCCTTTCCAGGGGACTTATGATTGCAGGTGAGACTGTTATGTCTGTTTCCGGCGCACGTTTTGCAGCGGCAATTGGCCGAAGTAGGGGATACCTCACAGTTCCTCTCACATGGGATAATGAAGCGGTGTTAAGTTTTGTAGATACTCTTGACGGCTCTTCTATGACAGGAAGAAGTACAAATCTTGAAGCGCTGTTGAACGTAGCGGCTGACGCTTTTCAAAACTCATCTGCGGCACATAAGATAATTATTTTAATTTCTGATGGAGAAGCGCACGAAGGTATTATTGCAAATGCGATTAACAGATGCGTAAGAGATGGAGTCATTATAAATACAGTCGCTCTTGGAAGCGACACTGGGCGGTCTATTCAAGAATCCACAGTTATAAGCCGCAGAAATATAGTCGTTATGCGCACAGCTGCGGAAAGAACGGGAGGAATCTGCATTGACGGCAGCCGTAATGACGCATCTTCTGTTTTATCTGCTAATTTACTTTCAATTGCACATGAAATAGGGCACAGAAATACCATAAGAGAATCCAAAGAGCGAAGGAATTTATTTATTATTTTTGCAATTATTTCTTATGGTTTATCAAAATTTCTTTCAAGAAGTCTACCTAATAAACACTCTCCACATTTATTGTTATCATCAATATTTATTATTTTAACTTTTACTTCATGTTCAGAAAGCAAATTGCTTTTACTGGAAGCCAATTATCTAAGTTCACGCGGCAGATATGACGAAGCTCTTGTTCCCTATTATAAAGCATTGAATTCCGAAGATGCGGCCCCTTATGCTGAATTTGGATTGGGACTTACTTTTTATTTACTCGATGAGGGGAATGTTGCATTAAAGCGATATTCCAGTTCACAGCAAATGCTTGAAAATTTACCCGCTGAAGAACATCATGAACTCCGTTACAGAATTAGTTACAATTCAGGAATTATTTTTTTTGAAAATGGCGATTATCACTCTGCTGCTGCTGCGTTTAAAAATGCGCTTAGAGCAGACCCCAAAAGGATAGAGGCAAAACATAATTTAGAACTAAGTCTTATGTCAATTTTTCGCGAAACAGAAAAGATTAACAACCCCGAAAGGCAGCAGAAAAGCGAAACAAGGGAAATAATTTTTGAATATTTAAAGCAGAATGAGCAGCAGCAGTGGAGGAGCAGAGACTGGGAACCTGAAGAAAATTATACCGGATTGGATTATTAGTTAAACAGGAAACGTATAATGAAGAAATGTTATGCAACAACAATTATTTTAACTCTGTTGTTAATTAGTAGTGTTTATGCTGAAGATACCAAAGAAATTGTTGTTATAGAAACGTTTCCTGCAAATCCAACAATCGGCATATTATGGACTGTTGTCATTTATGTTGATCATCCTGTCCCTGAAGAAGTTACCGTTATTGCGCCGTTATTTGAATCCTTCTCTCTTGAAAGTATCTTAAAAATCCCAAGAAGAAAGGAAGGCACTCTGGATATGCAGACATTTGTCGAATATAAATTTATTCCAAATGCTGCGGGGCGGTTTGTTATGGAGCCGTTTACAATAATTACCCCGGATAATTTAACCCAGACAGACAGGCAAATATTTAATATAGACATTCACTATTATGAACAAAAACTATTGTCTCCTGGACTGGTCTGGGAATATACGTCGGCGCAAATACAGGCGGGAGATCAAATAATTATCGCGCTTTGTATATCAAATCTTCCTGTTTTTCGATTTCCGCCGCAGGAATTCTTTGCAATGGAAATTCCCCCCGGAGCAATATTCACCGCTTTATCGGTATCACCGGAGGAAAGAGCAGGCGGCATTATAACAAAATATTCACTTATTCCGCTGGAAGGAGACTTCCGTATTCCGGCACGTCAACTTAGGTACGAAGATATAGTTTTTGAAATCCCGGCTCTTCATATTCGTGTAACAGAATATATCAGTGATTCAATGAACCTTCAGGCTGTAATACAGGAAGGAATCAAAACTGATGTCATTATAGGTAAAACATTTCCCGAATTTAATTATTCTGATTTTGACAGTTCTGTATTATATAATTTTTGGAAAGAACAATGCGAAAAAATATATTTTGAAACACGCAAATTATGGGAAGATGGTAATTATGCGCTTGCTTTGGCTGAATTGCGGCGGAACGAACGGGATCATCCGGCAGGCGTTGTTTTTACACATATAAGACAGAAAGCGGAAGAAATTTTTGGAATTAACAACACTGTAAATGAAAGCAGATGGCGAAAAAATATATTTTTTACTTTAGCAGTATTTATTTTAATTTGTATAGTTATTATACCGGCGGGCTATTTTTTACTTTCAAAAAATACAGACAGGAATCATTTAATAAAAAAAGTGATATTAGTTTGTATCACCATTACTATTATAATTGCATCTTTTTATATTTTTCGATATACAGATAACAGGATTATTTTGGGCTTTTCAACCCCAGACAATTTTGGGATAACAAGAGAAACTGCTGTTCGCAGGCTGGCGGATTATGACGGAGAAGAATTATTTGTTTTTAAAGAAGGCCAGCCGGTAGTTATATTATTAAATTCCGGTGATGTTTCCAGCGGATTATGGGTATATGTAAGAACAAATGATGCAGATAAAAAAACAGGCTGGATACCTGCTGAAGCAGTAGTGTTCTATTAACACCGGAACTGGGCATCACGGATAAATTGGGCAAAGTACCCACTGGAAAATTATTTAATCTTCCGGTAAATTATAGATATGGCAAATACAGCTACAGAACTTCGTCCCAGAACATTTGACGAACTCGCCGGGCAGGAGTTTGTGGTTTCCACTCTCAAAAACTCTCTGCAAAACAGAAAGATAGCATATGCTTATCTTTTTTCAGGACCAAGGGGCTGCGGTAAGACCAGCGCTGCGCGTATCCTGGCGCGGTCTTTAAACTGCGAAAAATCCGGCACCGAAGGATATAACGGCAACCCATGCGGGGTCTGCGATAATTGTGTCGCAATAACTCAGGGTTCCAGCATAGATGTACTTGAAATTGACGGCGCAACAAATAAGGGAATTGACGACATCAAACAGATAAAAGACGAGGTGTTATTCCCCCCGCAAGGCGGGCGAAAGAAAGTTTACATTATTGATGAAGTCCATATGCTGACAATACAGGCATTTAACGCGCTGTTAAAAACAATCGAAGAGCCGCCGCCGTATATCGTTTTTGTTTTTGCGACAACAGAACTGCATAAAGTTCCTGCAACGATAAAAAGCCGCTGTCAGCAGTTTAATTTTAGGTTGATCCCGATAGAAACTATTCAGGCAATTTTAAAAAAAATATGTGTTCAAAACGGGATCGAAGCTGAAGATGATGCGCTGTTTTGGATAGCAAGAGAATCTACCGGCAGTATGAGAGACGCTTTTACTCTTTTCGATCAGGTGGTGTCTTTTTCCGCAGGCAGTATCCGCAGTGATGTAATCCGTGAAAAGTTAGGTATCACAGGGCTTGAGAAGCTGAATGCTCTTGCAGAAGCCTGTACGGCAAATGACACTGCCGCTGCATTTGCTCTGACAGATGAAGTCCTTGGAAATGGTGTCGCTATTGAGCAATTTGTGATAGATCTTGCCGGTTATTACCGCAGCTTGCTGCTGCTCAAAAACGGCGTAACAAGGGAATCGCTTTTGGGTTATAAAACCTCGCTGTTTTCTGAAAAAGTTTTGGAAGCTTATGATTCGATTCGCTTTGGACAGGCTCTGGACACATTGCTTGATTGTTACCGGAATATACGCTACTCAATTTCTCCCCGGTTTGAACTTGAGACCGCTGTATCTAAATTAGCTTGGTTAAAACATTGGGTTTCTCCGTCAGAACTTTGGGAAGCAGTCGAGGGTGCAAAACATCAGCTTACTGTCGGCAGTACCGCATCTGTTATACGATCTGCAACGCCGCTTACTGCATCAAATGCCAAACCTGATGTTGGCAATAACCGTCAGCTTCCAGGAGAGCGTTCGCTTTCAGAAGATTTTAAACGGATTCTTGCTGCAAGAGATACTGCGACATCACCTAATGCGGAGGAAGAGGATGCGGATGCTCCTTTTTGGAAGAAAGTTGTAAATAAAGGAACTGATGATATAAAAAATGATGTTCCGCCGCAGGTAGAAAGAGTTCGGGCTATTATCCCGGGATCAATTATATAAAATAAAAAAACAAACGGAGTGTAAAATGAATATTAATCCATTTGATATTTTAAAAAACGCACAGAAAATTCAGGAGCAGATGAGTGGTTTTCAGGAGAAGCTGGAAGCTGTTATGGTAACAGGAGCTTCTGGCGGTGGTTTAGTCGAAATTGATGTTAATGGAAAATTTGAAGTGCTTGCCGTACGCATTGCGCCTCAGGCAATTGAGGATAAAGATACGGAATTTTTGCAGGATCTGATTCAATCAGCTTTTACAGATGGAATGACAAAAGCAAGAGAAATGATTCAAAGAGAGCTTGGTACGATGACGGGCGGATTAAATATTCCGGGGGTTATGTGACCGCCTTAGACAGATTGGTTAACCTGTTTTCTAAACTTCCGGGTGTCGGGAAAAAAAGCGCAGGCAGAATTGTGTATCATATTCTTGAAAATGACCCTGCTTATGCAGCTACTCTTGCAAGAGAAATTTCCGGTTTACATCAGGCAATTTGCCGTTGCAGTATTTGCGGCGGTTTTACCGAGAGCGATCCCGCTCATCTTAAGCCTGTGTGTTCTATCTGCTCCAACCCTGGACGTGATCACTCAATTATCTGTATTGTGGAAAATGCACAGGATATGCGTACCATAGAGGAAGCTAAAGAATTTTTTGGAGTGTTTCATGTTCTCGGCGGGTTAATCGCTCCGCTGGAAGGAATGAGTGCAGGGGATCTTTCAATTGACAAACTCATATCCCGCCTGCAAAAAAAACCGTACCTGCTGGAATCCTGTACCGGATATGCAAACGAAAGCTTCTCTGCTGCTGCGCAAAGTCATGTCAAGGAACTCGTTATTGCACTTAATCCCACAGTTGAAGGCGACACGACCGCTTTGTATTTGCAAAAAGTATTAAAAGACTTTCCTTTAGAAATTACCCGCCTTGCTTCAGGAATGCCCGTAGGCGGAAACATCGAATACATTGACAAACTTACGCTGTCGCGAAGTTTCAGAGGGAAAACGCGCTTTAGTTGATTATCGGTGAATACGGTAAAATAAAATGGCGGTCCATCGCAAGCAGACCGCCAAAAACATCTCGTTACGCGACATTTATCCGAATCGCCCTCTTCTGAGCCTCGGCGCGTTTTTTAATTTCCAAATTAAGAACGCCATTCTTGAAAGCCGCATTCACTGCTTCCGAGTCGGCATTCTCTGGCAGCTTGAAAGAGCGTCCGAAAGAGCTCATCCGCCTTTCCCTGAGTAGGAATGTCTCCTCATCGCTTTTATCTTTCTTCTCTTTGTCGGTTTCCTGCTTGGAAGAAATCGTAAGGTTTGAACCGTCAACATGAACTTCGATGTCCTTTTCGTCATGCCCGGGCAGCTCCATATCAAGGACATAAGCGTTTTCGGTTTCCTTTATGTCTACTGCAGGAAGCTGGTTTAGCATCCTAGCTGCGGGCGCAAGGAACGAGCCCCCAAAGAAAGATTCAAGATAACGGTCAAAGTCGCTTAACGCACCCTGAATTGATACTGGTCTGTACATGGTCAAAGTTTTCATAATTTTATCTCCATTTGTCCAACGGGTTAACCGGCGGAACTTACAATCCAACGAATTGTCCCCCTTTCGGCAGGCTGTCCGCTCTCTCTCGTTGACATTCATTTAATAGCAAAAACTGTGCCAAGTGAAAAATAATGTGTATCAATGCCGTAAAAACTTCAAACTGACAAAAAAATGGCGTATATTATGATAAATTAAATAAAAGAGTGTCTACCAACTCTTTGAATAAGGAGCTAGCCTGATAAATTATACCAAAATAGTGCCAGATGCCCAAATATATGCGTCATTTTGCTATACAAAGATAAATTTTGATACATATTGTATCAAAATGACACGGTTGACATATTCTCCTTTGTGTTGTACGATTTTTTATTAAATTATGGAGGAAGCCCATGCAATATGGTTATTTTGATGACGAGGCGCGGGAGTATGTGATTACCCGCCCTGATACTCCGTACCCGTGGATCAACTATCTGGGGTGCGATGAATTTTACGGATTGTTTTCCAATACTTCCGGCGGTTACTGTTTTTATCGCGATGCAAGAATGTTGCGCCTAACCCGCTACCGTTACAATAACGTACCGGCTGATGCAGGCGGGAGATATTTCTATCTCCGTGACGGCGGTGATGTATGGACTCCCTCGTGGATGCCTATGAAATCCGCGCTTGACCGGTATGAATGCCGGCATGGGATGGGTTATTCAAAAATATCCTCCTCAAGAAACGGTTTGGCTTTTTCTCAAACATCATTCGTGCCGTTGGGTGATAACTGCGAGATTCATAAAGTTATTCTAACCAACGAATCTAAAGCTCAAAAGAATGTCGATATTTTTTCTTTTATAGAATTTTGTTTATGGAATGCAAATGATGATATGACCAATTTTCAGCGAAATTTTAGTATAGGGGAAGTTGAGGTTGAGGGTTCCCGCATTTACCACAAAACTGAATACCGCGAGAGGCGAAATCATTTTGCAGTGTGGGCAGTAAATGTCCCTATTAACGGTTTCGACACAGACAGGCAATCTTTTCTGGGACTTTACAATGGTTTTGATCAGGCAAAAACCCCATTTGAGGGAAAGGCGAATAATTCTATAGCATCGGGCTGGGCTCCTATTGGATCTCACCATATAAAAGCGGTACTTGCAGCAGGCGAATCTAAAACTTTTGTCTTTGTACTAGGATACTGTGAAAACCCTGCGGATCAAAAGTGGGATGCGTCATTCAAAGATTTTATTTCAGGTAAGTCCGGCAATAAAGGTGTCATCAACAGTAAAGTGATAAATAAAACACCGGCAAATGCCCTTCTTGAAAAATACAAAACAGCGGAAGCCGCAGATACCGCTCTCGCCGCGCTTAATGTGTACTGGAAAAATCTTCTGGCGCGTTTTACTGTCGATGCCGAAGACAAAAAAATGGCGCGTATGGCAGGAGTCTGGAATCAATATCAGTGTATGGTAACATTCAATATGTCGCGCAGTGCGTCTTATTTTGAATCGGGTATCGGGCGCGGCATGGGTTTCAGAGATTCGAACCAGGACCTTCTGGGATTTGTACACCTTGTGCCGGAAAGAGCGCGGGCTCGTATTCTTGATATAGCTGCAACTCAGTTTCCTGATGGAAGCGCATATCATCAATACCAGCCTTTGACAAAGAGAGGCAATAATGATGTTGGTTCCGGTTTTAATGATGATCCTCTCTGGCTCATCTGCGGGGTCGCAGCCTATATAAAAGAAACCGGCGATTATTCAATTCTGGATGAAAAAGTTCCATTCGATAACAACGAAGCGTTAGCCGACACTCTCTTTATCCATTTGAAACGTTCTTTTTATTATACGGTAACAAACAAAGGTCCTCATGGGCTTCCATTGATTGGCCGCGCAGACTGGAATGACTGTTTGAACCTCAACTGTTTTTCGTCCACACCGGGCGAGTCTTTTCAGACAACTGCTAACTTTGAAAGCGGTATCGCAGAGTCTGTTCTAATAGCGGCAATTTTTGTTTTTACCGGTCCTGACTTTGCAGAAATTTGCCGCCGCACAGGCAGAGCGGATGAAGCCGAATCTGCGGAAAAAGAAATCGCAGTAATGATAGAGGCAGTCAATCAACATGGATGGGATGGAGACTGGTTTCTGCGTGCATACGATGCACATGGTAAAAAAATCGGCAGCCGCGAATGTGATGACGGAAAAATCTTTATCGAATCAAACGGCTTCGCGGCTATGGCAGGGATTGGTGCCGAAGACGGGCGTGCGCAAAAAGCGCTTGACTCTGTTAAGGAGCATCTAGACACTCCCTATGGTATCGTGCTTCTGCAGCCCGCATACAAAGATTACCATCTAGAGTTAGGTGAAGTTTCGTCATATCCGCCGGGTTACAAAGAAAACGCAGGCATCTTCTGCCACAATAATCCGTGGGTTACAATCGGGGAAACCGTTTTGGGGCGGGGAAACCGCGCATTTGAAACGTATAAAAACATTTGCCCCGCTTACCGCGAAGATGACAGCGATCTTCGCCGCATGGAGCCTTATGTGTACGCTCAGATGGTAGCCGGTAAAGATGCGCCGCATTTCGGAGAGGCAAAAAATTCCTGGCTTACGGGAACCGCAGCGTGGACATTCGTCAGCATTTCCCAGTACATTTTGGGAGTGCGCCCGGTTTATGATGGTCTTTTAATTGACCCGTGCATTCCTTCAACCATGAAAAACTATACCGTTATGCGGCATTTTCGCGGCGCAGATTATCACATAACAGTTGACAATAGCGCAGGAATTGAAAAGGGGGTAAAGTCCATCACTGTAGACGGCAATGCTCTGGATGGCGATGTCTTGCCTGTCTTTGGAGACGGTAAAAAGCATGAAGTTATAGTGAAGATGGGCGTTTAGCAACGCTTATGAAATGTCTAATATTTTAAGGAGATAAACAAATGAATTATAAAAATTTTTTAACCGTAACATACGCGCCGGCTGGTTATCTTAATGATAACAGTATCGAACAAATTAAAGAAGATATAGAAAAGGTATCAAAGTACATAAAACTTGGTAAAATATATCTTGAAACTTACCGTTCCGAAGTTTTGGTAGACCGCGAAAAAATGGACGCAGTAAAAAAACTTTTTGCAGAATATGGTTATACTACATCAGGCGGGATTACAACAACTGTAAAAAGCACTTTGATGGGAAGTATGTGTTTTACAGATTCTGATAACCGCAAAAGGTTAGGTGAAATCGCAGCCTACACAGCAGAGGTTTTTGACGAGTTTATACTTGACGATTTTTATTTTACAAATTGCCGCTGTGAATCCTGCGTCAAGGCAAAAGGCAGCAAAGACTGGGCATCTTTCCGCCTCGCTCTTATGAACGATATATCAGAAAATGTTATAATTAAAAACGCCAGAAAAGCAAACCCCAAGGTAAACATAATCATAAAATACCCAAACTGGTATGACAGTTTTCAGGCTTGCGGTTACAATCTGGAGGATGAACCAAAAATGTTTGATATGGTGTATACCGGCACGGAGACGCGCAATCCGCATTTTACTCACCAAAATCTTCCGCGCTATTTAAGTTATTTTTTACCGCGCCTTTTAGAACATGTAAAACCCGGCAAAAACGGCGGCGGCTGGTACGATCTTTTCGAATGCAGTATCGAAGATTATTTGCAGCAGGCTTATTTAACATTATTCTCTAAATGCCATGAACAAATGCTTTTTTGTTTTCCGTTGCTTGTATACTTTCCATCCTATACGGCGGCAGTTGGCGCATTTTACGATGAAGCCGATTTGTTCATGGACAAAATAAACGAACCAACGGGTATTGCATGTTACAAACCGTATCATTCTTTTGGAGAGAGGCTTTTACATGAACATATTGGTATGTGCGGCATACCTTTAGACCCTTATCCCTATTATCCGCAGGATGCTAAAGTAATTTTTCTGACAGCAGATGCCGCCTGGGATGCCGAGATTATCGGCAAAATAAAACAGAGTTTATTAAACGGAAATAAAGTTTTTATTACAAGCGGTTTGTATAAAAAACTTGCAGGAAAAGGGATCGAAGACATACTACCAATGGAAATAACAGACAGAAAAATTACGACTGATGTTTTTACAAATAGTGTTTTTGGTCATAACAATGCCGGCTATGTAAAAGCTGCGGAAAAGGTTACTTTGCCTCATGTTGCATATAACGAAAATGATTTGTGGGTGCTCTCCTCTGCCCTTACCCCTTATGGCAGCCATCCGCTTCTGCTGCGCGGTACTTATGGCAATGGAAGTTTATATGTACTGACAATTCCTGATGCTGCGGCAGACTTTTATAAATTACCGGCGGAGACGCTTACATTAATAAGAAGAGAGATGAATTTGCACGTAACACTTGAAAGCATCGGACGTGTTAGTCTTTTTCTTTACAGCGACAACACTTTTATTCTGCAGTCATTTTTGGAAAGACCTGAGTTTATCCGTATATGTATAAACAAACCGGATGTTAAACTTGAACCGCTTGCAGGCATGCGATTTTTTGGGAAAAAACGGCCTCTGCCTAAATCCCGCTCAGGAGAAAACGAAAGTGTCTTTGACATTCATCTGATGCCGGGCAGATACGCAGCGTTTAAAATCGAAGAATAAAAAGTTGTTATCGCAACAGTTTTAAGAGCCAGTAGGCGGATAACTCTATGAGACAATTTGTATTTTTTGTTGCATTGGTCTTCATCCCGTATTGTGTTTTTGCCCAATTTTCAATGAGTTGGAAAAAAGTGTTGACTAATCAATTAAAATTTACTATAACATAGAGTAAATATATTGGACTTGTTCTGAAACTGAAGTTTCCGAACAACTCTATTATCTTAAGGAGATAAAAATGAAACGTGTCTTTTCCTTTTGTGTTTTGGTATTGTGCCTTGCTTTGATCTTTTCCTGTGCTTCTTCTCCTGCGCAGCCTGTTCCCGAACAAAGCGGGTCTTCGGTATGGACAATAAGCAAAAACGGTAACACTCTGTTTTTGGGCGGAAGCATACATCTTTTACGCGATCAAGATTTTCCTTTGCCTTTGGAATTTGACGCTGCTCTTTCACAATCAGAAGTGCTGGTTTTGGAAACTGATACGGATCTAATGGCTACTGAAGAAGTCTCACAATATCTGATCAGCAGAGTGATGTTAAGTGATGGTCAAACATTACAAACATTTTTGGATCAAGAAACTTATGAAATGCTTGCAGCAAAAGCCGGTGAATATGGGCTGCCAATAGAAGCGGTATCCAACTTTAAACCTTCGATGGTTATGATGATGTTGTCAATGTTACAAATAGAGGAAATGGGGTTAACCCAACTGGGGGTTGATTTTTATTATCTGGAAAAAGCGAGGGATGAAAATAAACAGGTTTATTTTTTAGAGCTTATAGAGACCCAGATCAATATGATTGCTACAATGGGTGAAGGATACGAAAACGAATTTATACGATATTCCTTGCAAGATATGGAAAGTACAGAACATCTTTTATTTGAGCTTTTAGATGACTGGAGAAGAGGCAATCCCCGAAGTACAGAAACAATGTTAATATCAATGAAGGAAGAATGGCCTTCAGTGTATAAATCGCTTATTACTGAAAGGCACGATGCGTGGGTGCCCCAGATTGTGGATTTCCTTAACTCAGATTCCACATTCTTTGTTGTTGTTGGTTTAGCGCATATTCATGGACCGGATGGCTTACTGCAGCTTTTAGAAAATTTGGGTTACACCACAGAACAGTTTATAGAAAAGAATTACAAATAAATATTTGATTATCTAAAATCCAATTCTTTTTGCCCCATTTGCTACTGCCCCTCAGTGCCGCCGACTGTCTGTAGAAAACGCTGTCGGTGACAGCTTGGTCGGTAGCGATTGACACACTTTTTCATACTGTATATATTAACAAATGTTTAAGGATTAAGGAAGGAAATTAATGTCAAAAATGAATGTTTTAGGAACAGAAATCAGTGTTGTAACCAACGATGAGCGTGATTTTATATCCCTAACCGATATGGTTAGCAGTATAGAAAACGGCACGGCGCTTATTGAAAAATGGCTAAGAAACAAGAACACTATTGAGCTTTTAGGCATTTGGGAAGAAATATATAACCCTAATTTTAATTCCCCCGAATTCGGGGGAATTAAAAACGAGGCAGGAACTAATCGCTTCCTTTTATCCGTCAAGCAATGGATCGCCAGAACCAACGCCATTGGCATACAGGCACGAGCCGGAAGATATGGCGGAACTTACGCACATAAAGATTTAGCATTTGAATTTGCCGCCTGGATTTCTCCAAAGTTTAAACTGTATCTGATCAAAGAGTTCCAAAGACTCAAAGAACAGGAATACAAACAGCTTGGGTGGGACATTCGCCGTAACTTGACGAAACTTAATTACCGTATTCACACAGACGCAATAAAGCTCAATTTAATACCCAAGACCATAACCAAAGAACAGGCAAGTTTTAAATATGCAGAAGAAGCCGATATATTGAATGTAGCGTTATTCGGAATGACCGCTTTAGAATGGCGCAAGAAAAATCCCAAACTTGACGGCAACATACGAGATTACGCAGACATAGCCCAACTCGTCTGCCTTGCAAACCTTGAAGCATTAAACGCTCATCTCATTAATGACGGAGTACCGCAAGAAAAACGAATAATAGCGTTAAATAAAACAGCCATTTCTCAAATGAGAATCCTAACCGACGAATACGGGATAAGGAAGCTCGAAAGCAAGGTAAGTAAATAGTAATTATGTTTTTGCTTCCTGCTACTGCCCCCAATGCCAACAAGTTATTAAAACTGTCCGCAGATTTATCGGATTTTCGCGGATTATACAAGGTTTTGATACGAAAAATCCGCGCCTGACTACTTGAACCAAGTAGTCAGGCGGACTCTCTTTTACAATGTTGTCCGCAAGCATAGAGTATTGACAACAAGCTATGCTTACAAACAACAATCTACACACTAATCACTCACCACTAATCACTAATAGGCTTAAAAAGCCCGGACGGCACGGACATTGAGGCCGTAGTTCTTGGAGTTGTTGCTGCCCCGAAAGCCACTGTCGAAATTCTGACCCCACGCGTAGTTAGCATTGTACTGAGACGAAGACCAGAACCAGCCTGATGTAATGCCGATGCCTGCAAGGTTCCTCTGTTGATACAGCAAGTTCAGTTCCCCCGAACTTGGCATGAACCAATCATTCTGACTGCCGAATGTTGCGGCGGATGCTATCTGCGCCGCTATGCCTGTTTCTAGATACGCCCCCGTAAGATAGGCAGCTATGGTTAGGGTATCTTTTCTGCCGTTGCCTATCTTGTTGTAATCCGCGTGCGAACTTGATGTAAATGTCGTTACCCCAGGTATCAGTATACCGTTAGCTCCCCACTGCGCAGTACCGGAGTCTTCAGGTGCCGCTTCAAGGTAATGAGCGGTGTAGCTTGCAAACGAGCCTGTTGTACCTGTGTAGCCCTCTACGGTAAAGCCTAACGGCCTGTCCGCCTGCCCGTCCGCTACATAAAAGATTATACCCCCGCCGGGTCCAGTGTCGCCTATATTATAATCGGGAACAAATTCAGGGTCTGTTGTCACCGATAGTCCTGCGCTTGGCTGTCCTGCATTGTGCGTTGTATTTTCTTTTGAACGCGCAAAGATGTAGTAAGTTGTATCTGCGTTTAAACCGGTGAATGTTATGCCGTCCTGCCAGCTTGCAGGCGCATTGTTTGCCGTGTTTCTGCCGTATTCAATGGTTTGATTGCCCGGATTGCCGGAAGTAAACACAGCGGCATTAACGGTAATGCTGTTGCTGTTTTTTGAATTCAGTGTAGGCATAGACACTGCCGCTCCTGTCTGTTTGTGACCAGAGTCGCCGTTACCACCGCCGTCATCACCTTCGTTACTGGGGCACCCAATCACCGCCATTCCCAATGCCAGCGCCAAGACCAGCAATCCAATCAAACTCTTTTTCATAATAACCTCTCTTTTGCGGCATTGCCGCACGCGTTTTATTGCCCGCCGGCATATTAACAGCCCTGCTGTCAGAGACAGCTTACGGGGCGTTTTTCCCTACTTTTCACTACAAGCCCTGTAGCCATTTCACTACAGCCACTGGTAACCGCCTTGTTTAACCACTGGTAACCGCCTTGTTTAACCACTGGTAACCGCCTTGTTTAGCCACTGGTAACTACCTTGTTTAACCACTGGTAACCACCTTGTTTAACCACTGGTAACCACCTTGTTTAACCACTGGTAACCACCTTGTTTAGCCACTGGTAACTACCTTGTTTAACCACTGGTAACCACCTTGTTTAGCCGGTGGTAACTATTAGATCTGCTCTATCGTAAAACGGCTGGTAATGACGCGCTGCCCTTTAAGAAGGGTACTGCCGCCGCTGAACTGGGTGCGCACTTCTACCTTAAAGCTAGACCAGTTGATGTTTTCCGGGAGTAAGCCGCTTAGTTTTGTGCTGGTGTTGTCCGAAAAACGGGTTATTTTTACC
>Ga0099364_10006526_pt1 | contig 16958 bp, 15 predicted proteins | sample TergutTh196P3_FD_73070 | JGI IMG/M metagenome (GOLD analysis project Ga0099364, IMG submission 73070) | Microcerotermes parvus P3 segment gut microbial communities from Pointe-Noire, Republic of the Congo - Th196 P3 | ecosystem: Host-associated > Arthropoda: Insects > Digestive system > Gut ... | reverse complement strand
TCGCGTGTGCGCGACCTGTTTGATCAGGCAAAGAAGCTCGCACCGTCAATTATCTTTATCGACGAGATTGATGCTGTGGGCCGCCAACGCGGCGCCGGCCTTGGCGGCGGGCACGATGAACGCGAGCAAACGCTCAACCAGCTGCTTGTCGAAATGGACGGATTTAATACAAATGAGGGCGTTATAATCATAGCTGCTACCAACAGGGCCGATATTCTCGATAATGCGCTTTTACGTCCGGGACGGTTTGACCGACAGGTATATGTCGGGCTGCCGGATATCAAGGGGCGCGAGGAAATACTTAAAGTCCATGCGCGCGGCAAGAGCATAGGGGAGGATGTGGAGCTTTCCAGCATAGCAAAAGGGACGATCGGGTTCACAGGCGCAGACCTTGAGAACCTGCTGAACGAAGCGGCTCTACTGGCGGCGCGTGAGAACAAACGCTTTATCACGATGGAAGATATTGAAAAGGCCACACTAAAGGTTATCGCAGGGCCGGAAAAGAAAAGCCGTGTCTCTACAGAACGCAGCCGGAAAATTACTGCGTTTCACGAGGCGGGCCATGCGGTGGCATCGAAATATCTCGAGAATGTAGACCCGGTTCACCTTGTTACTATAATCCCGCGCGGTGCGGCTGGCGGTATGACGGTCTACCGCCCTCAAGAGGACAAAGACTACACTTCCAGAAGCGAGATGTTTGAGCGAATAGTTTCGATGCTTGGCGGACGGGTTGCGGAAAAGCTATTTCTTGACGATATTTCCACAGGCGCGTCTAACGATATCCAGCAAGCCAGCGCCATAGCGCGTTCAATGGTGACTAAATACGGCATGAGCGACAGGATAGGCCCGATATCATTCGATGATAGTAGCCGTTCGGTATTCATAGGGCGTGATTTCTCACAGACAAAAAGCTATTCCGAAAAGACAGCGTCAGCGATAGATGATGAAGTAAAAGTCATATTTGACGAAGCCAGCGAGCTATGTGAGGAAATTCTCACCGAACACCGCGACCTCGTGGCAGCCACTGCCGGTTACTTGCTCGAGCACGAATCGATGGATGGGGAGGAGTTTGCCCGCTTTTGCGAAAACGGCGGAAAAATGCCGGCGCAAAATAAAAATGGCAGAGCAAGCCAGTTTGAATCGAAGGATTTTCCCGATGTACCTGACCTATCAGGATTTTTCCGGGAGAAAGACGAAGATTGACAATGAAAAAGCCGTTGCTTTGCGCGCTTGTTGTGACAGTGATGCTGATGATCGCGGGCTGTCAGGACGGGCGTCCGCCCAATGAAGTTAACTCGCTTGAGGACGTCCAAGGCAAGAGAATTGGAGCACTGAGCGGTACGCCATCTGCTCGTTTGGCAGAAGAACTCGGTGCAGCCGTGACTTTTTACTCAGGTGAAGAATTGCTCTATGCCTTAGCAGCGGGAATGGTCGATTGCGCTGTGTTGGAAGGCGTCGTAGCGAGCGAGCTTGTTTCGGGTACACAAGGTATGCGGATACTTGGCGAAACATTGCTCGAGTATGAGTTGCGATTTGCCGTGCCGAGGGAGAACGCGGAACTACTGGCGGCCGTCAATTCAGCGCTTACCGCGCTTAATGCAAACGGCACGCTCAGGAGTTTGCGCGACAAATATTTTTCCGGCAGAAACTACAGATACATACCACCCGAAGGAATTGATCAATTACCCGGAGACTTGAGGCTTGCCATATCAATTGACTCGCCTCCGTACTCATATATAGACGATGAAGGCGAGTATACAGGTCTTGACGTTGAGATTGCGCGCGCTGTCTGCGATTATCTTGGAGTTGGCCTGATAATAATAGAGGCTGATTCGAGGGAACTCGTAACGGAGGTATGGTTTGGAAGGGCGGATATTGCTGCCGGCTGGCTGCCGGGTGACATAGATGAGCAGGTTCGGATATCGGACGCCTACGCGGATATCGAACAAGTAATAGCCGTCCGAAGGTAGTCAGGAATAATATGAAATCAAAATCAGTGTTTTTCTGCGTTGAATGCGGAAATGAAACGCCAAAATGGACGGGCCAGTGCGCGGCTTGCAAGGCATGGAACACAGTTGTGGAACAGCCTTCGTATACCAGGCAAAAGACTTCAGGGACTTCGGTTCCCGTCCGCTCAGCGAGCAAAAACGACCCAAAGGCGCTGCAGCAACTTGACGAATCAAACGAAATGCGCTTCAAGACCGGGCTTTTTGAGTTTGACAGGGTGCTTGGCGGAGGGGCAGTGGTCGGATCGCTTGTCTTAGTTGGCGGTTCACCGGGAATCGGAAAATCGACGCTGCTTTTGCAAATATGCGGACTGATTGATAGCTCGCTCAAGACTCTGTATGTTTCCGGAGAAGAATCGGAACGGCAGATAAAAATGCGCGCCGCGCGCCTTGGAGTAAAAGGCAGCGGCGTGTTTGTACTTGCTGAGACGGAAATATCGCAGGTGCTTTTAGCAGTGGAGGAACTAAAACCGGACGTTGTTATCATTGACTCGATCCAAACCTTATACAACCCGGAGCTGACGTCGTCACCCGGAAGCGTGGGGCAAGTGAAGGACTGTACGGCATCGCTGCTGCGTCTATCGAAAGACTGCGGAGTCACGGTGTTCCTCGTCGGTCATGTAAACAAGGAAGGCGCTATTGCGGGGCCCAGGGTACTTGAACACATGGTTGACTGCGTACTGTACTTTGAAGGCGAACGGTCAATGAACTTCAGGGTATTACGCGCGGTGAAAAACAGATATGGTTCAACAAATGAAATAGGCGTGTTTGAAATGCTGGATTCAGGGCTGTCCGAGGTAATGAATCCTTCGGAAATGCTGCTTTCCGGGAGGCCGGAGAACACACCCGGTACGTGCGTGTCGTGCGTTATTGAAGGAACAAGGCCGATTATGGCAGAAATACAGGCGCTTGTCACGCCTAGCAATGCGAATATGCCTAGGCGCAACTCAAACGGAGTAGAGTATAATCGTGCCATGATGCTGCTCGCCGTGCTGCAGCAGCGCGTTGGACTAAGAGTCGGAGGATGCGATGCCTATATCAATGTTATCGGCGGCTTAAATATAGATGATCCGGGTGCGGATCTGGCGACAATACTGGCGCTCGCGTCTGCATACAAGGACAAGCCTATGCGCGGCGAAGTAGCGGCGTTCGGAGAGGTCGGGCTGACAGGCGAGCTGCGGCAGGTGTCGCAAATCAACCCGCGCCTTGCCGAAATCGCGCGCATGGGTTTTAGCGCCTGCATTTTGCCGTACAGCGCCAAAGGCAGCAGGGGAGAGCCAAAAGGGCTGGAGCTGATACATGTGAAAACGATATCGGAAGCAATCAGATTGGGGATTGGAGATTAGTGGTCACAGACCACTAACAAGCTCGATAGCATCAGGCAAGTAGTCGCCATATGTGCAGACTGCGGCGCGGCAGTTGCCGATACGATATAGTTTTGACAAAGACGATGTATCAGGTGTAATTATTTTGCCGCATTCACATGAAAAATGTATGGTTTTTACCATGGCCAAGGTTCCGCCAATGAGTTTTATATAGCTTTCCTTAAGCACCCAAAGGTCTAAGGGGTCAAAAAAAGACAACTCCATCGGGGTGCTGTAGAAACGGATGGCATGCCCGCTTATCGTGCGGGGCGATTCAATATCCGCGCCCACGGGTTGAGTGGACACAGCGCAAAGAACATGAGTTTTGGAGTGGCTGAGCGAAAAATGTATTTCAAGCCTGTCGGGGAAGTAAGGTTTGCCGTTGGGCGTCTTCTTTATTTCGGGCATAATCCCGCCGCACTCTTTTCTGAACGCATAATCAAGCAGAGAATAGACAGCCGCGGAACCGTTTTTACCGCAGTGGGGCGCATAGAAAATCTTTAACATTGTGAGTCCTCAAATGTGTATTGACCGCAGCAGACATTCATTATAGACTAAAAATCAAGATAATACTAGCGAAGCGCAATGTTTTATGATATAATAATTGCCGCGCAAGTACTATTTGGAGGAACTTATTGCCTTTGAGGAACGTTAAGCATAAATACTTCATAATCCCGCTCATTATTATTACGGTCTTGAACGTTACGGGATGCCTTCGCGTCACGGCGGACGATCTCTACCGCTTGCCACAGGTATCTGAGGAGTATCTCAGGCTGCAGGCGCAGATTAACTTAGTGCTCAGCCAGGGTGCAGAGTTCTCGCCGCCCACGGGCGGCCCTAACAGGCAGGCGGTCCAGCAAAAGGATCTCAGTGGGAACGGAATTAACGAGGTATTGGCATTTTTCTCCGTACCCGGGGAGAGCATGCTGAAAATATATATTTTTGAGATGATCGAAGGCGACTACTCGGTGGCTGAAGTCATTCAAGGCGTAGGAACTGAATTTGAAAGCGTCAGGTACGCTGACATGGACGGCGACGGAGTGATGGAAATCATTGTCGGATGGCAGATGGGTGTAGCGCTGAAGTTTTTTTCGATATACTCGATCAAGGACTTCCGGGGCGTATTGTTAGCCAGGGAGGAGTACAGCGAGCTTACCGTTTTTGACTTAAACGCAGATGGCAACGAGGACGTTGTTGCGCTCAGGAGGCCGACGCAGGATGGCGGAGCTGCAGCCCGGTTATTCACTTTGATGCCGGATGGGGAAATTGTCAACTCGGAGACGCGATTGTCGGGAGGCATCGAGGCGATAACGCGTGTTTTGACAGGAAGGCTTACCGACGGCGTACCGGCAATATTCGTTGAGAGTGAGGGCAGGTACAATGAAGGGAATCTCGTGACGGACGTCCTCGCTTTCCGAAATGGCGAACTTGCGAATGTTTCACTTAAAGGCCAAAGTGGCATTAGCGAAGATACTCTCAGGGCTCGTATATACAGTTCGGATATCAATAAGGACGGTATTGTAAAGATACCGATGCCGAGGCTGCTCAAGGCACAGTCGGAAACAGCATATCACGCAATTGACTGGTACGCATATGACAGCATAGGGATTATTCAGCTTGCATTGACGACATACCACAACAATTTTGACGAGTGGTACCTTATACTCCCTTTCGACTGGCGTGGAAAGGTCTCTGTCCGCAGAGAGGACATAGTTTCGGGCGAGAGGACTGTCATTTTCTCATACATTGCCGATGATGAAGGGCCATATGAAGACTTTCTGAAAGTCTTCAGGCTGACCGGCGATATTGGCGAAGAACGAGCAAACCTGCCCGGCAGAACGGTGCTGATGACGGAAGGCGCGTCAACATTCGCGTTTGAGTTGCTCGCTCCGCCAAACAGCTTCGGACTGACATTTGATGAGGCACTAATAAAAGAGAACTTCAGGCTGATTTATTCGGACTGGTTGGCGGGAACGGAGTAGTATTGATTATGGAGAGTGGAGAATGAAAAAGATACTTGTGCTTGAAGATGAGACGAGTATACGCAGCTTTGTGGTGATTAATCTCAACAGGGCGGGTTACGAAGTAATAGAAGCCGGGACAGGCGCGGAGGCATTTGAGCAGCTGAGGATACACCCCGATATTAAAGTTGCGATACTGGACATCATGCTTCCGGATACAGACGGTTTTGAGGTTTGCCGGAAAATCCGCGCGGCCGACCCGCATATCGGTATTATTATGCTTACGGCGAGGACACAGGAGATGGATAAGGTCACCGGGCTTATGACCGGTGCGGACGATTATGTAACAAAGCCGTTTTCTCCTGCGGAGCTGACTGCGCGCATTGATGCGCTTTTCAGAAGAACAGGCGCCGGCGGGCAGGTCGAAACGGGTGAGATAGTCCAGGGGCCGTTTAGGCTAAATACAAGAAATCGAACGCTCGAGAAAAACGGCGCGCGCATAAAGCTCACGCAAGTCGAATACTCGATTATGAAAATGTTCATGGACAATCCGGGAAAGGCTCTCTCTCGAGAGGACATACTAAATACCGTCTGGGGGCGCGACTATTTCGGCGAACTGAAAATAGCTGACGTCAATATCAGGAGGCTGCGCATCAAAATTGAAGACGACCCGACAAACCCGGCATATATCACGACAGTCTGGGGTTACGGGTATAAATGGGGGCTTTGACGCTTGGAAGGCATATTTGCTAGTTTTGCAAGCGCGATGCGGCAACGATGGCTTAGGGGCACCGTGTTTGTTGTGCTAGGAGCGGTTGTAGCGGCTGTGTTCCTGTTCGCTATCATTATATACAGCCACTATTACGAAACAGTCCGGACCGGCTTAGAGGCAAAAGCGAGGACAGCGACAGACTTTTTTGCTAATTATGTCGCCAGATCATATGCCGACTATTACAACAGCGCGTACAGATATACTGAGACATTTCGAGAAGGCGACCGTCTGGAGCTGCAGTTTATTAACACCGATGGAAGTATTATGATTTCATCATCTACAATTACATCGGGGACGACGCTTGATTCGCCGGACGTCTCGACAGCGATAGAGTCCCGCCGGATATCTTCGTGGGTGGGCAGGCGCGCGACTACGGGAGAGAGGATAATGGCAGCTTCCGCACCAATGATTTATGCGGATGGAGAGGTCATTGGGGTGATGCGTTACATAACGAGTCTTAAGCTCGTAGACAGGCAAGTGTTCATGAACATAGCGGCTGCCGTTGGCATAGGGCTCATTGTGTTGCTGCTTGTGTTCTCTGTAAACCTGATTTTTGTTCGCTCGGTTATTAAGCCGGTCGGTGAAATCACGAAAATGTCCAAGCGGATCGCCGAAGGCGGCTACGGCGTTCAGATAAACAACAGCTACCAATATGAAATCGGCGAGATGGTCGGCTCTATAAACGAAATGTCGCATAAAATAGCACAAACTGAGAAAATACAGGCTGAATTCATTTCATCGATATCTCACGAGCTTAGGACGCCGCTTACCGCGATAACCGGCTGGGGCGAGACGCTTATATATAACGAAAATCTTGACGGCGAATCAAAACGCGGGATTGAGATTATGCTCAAGGAAGCCAGGCGGCTTACAAAGATGGTTGAAGACATGCTCGAGTTTACAAGGATAGAAGATGGCCGGTTTACCCTCAATATAGAAATGATAGATATTGAAGCGGAGCTTGAGGATGCTATTTTCACTTTCAGTGAGCTTTTGTACAAGGATGAGTTGGAGTTCGACTATAATTCGGATATGGACGATGCGCCGCTTATTCCCGGAGACCCGAACAGATTAAAGCAAGTTTTTTTGAATTTATTTGACAATGCCGTTAAATACGGGCGCGAAGGAAAGCGCATCGAAGTCTCGATCAAAATGGCCGGCAGCGATTATATCAGCATAGCGATACGCGATTTCGGCACCGGCGCACCGGAAGACGAGCTTGAGATAATAAAAATGAAGTTCTATAAAGGCAGAAACTCGAAAGAGCGCGGAAGCGGGATAGGGCTTGCTGTGTGCGAGGAGATAATTAAGTTCCACAGCGGAAGGATGGAGCTGGCAAATGCCGAAGGCGGTGGGTTTCTTGTGACGCTCTACCTGCCGGTCAGCAGCAAGGCAAGCTCGGCGCCGCCGGTTTTCACATAAAAGTAATCAAGCGGCAGCAAGGGAAAGGCAAGGAGGCGTGCAAACATTATTCTTGCACACCTACCGGGAAAACCGGAATGAGCAATGACAAAAAAAGCAAGGAAATGCGCACTTCAATAGGCGGGCAAGCGCTTATTGAGGGGATTATGATGCGCGGGCCAAAAAAACAAGCAATAGTTGTCAGAACAAAAGACGGATTGGTTACTAAGACTGATGAACTGCGATTGCTAAAAGACAAATATCCGATAGTTGGCGCAGTGTTTATACGTGGAGTTGTAAACTTTATCAATTCGATGACTTGCGGCGTACGCGCACTCATGTTTTCGGCTGACTATCTGCCGGAAGAAGATCAGGAGGAACCATCGAAGTTCGAGAAATGGATAGACAGCCGTTTTGGTGCTGAAAAGGCGGAAAAGGCCATTGTTACATTTTCAGTAGTGCTTGGCGCCGCGCTCTCAGTCGGGTTATTCATGCTGCTGCCGACATTTCTTGCGGGACTGGGTTCAAGATTTATTGAGAGCAATGTCTTAAAAAACCTGCTTGAAGGGGTATTGCGCATTGTAATATTTCTCACATATATGTGGCTTGCTACGCGCCTGAAAGATATAAAGCGCATGTGGGCATACCACGGCGCGGAGCATAAGACCATATTCTGCTATGAAAAAGGGCTTCCGCTTACGGTCGAAAACGTAAGGGCGCAGCTGAGGATGCACCCGCGATGCGGGACAAGCTTTTTATTCATCGTTATGATAGTAAGCATACTGGTATTCTCGGTTATTAGCTGGAATAACGTATGGATGCGAATGGCGCTCAGGTTGCTTTTGTTGCCGCTCGTAGTCGCTATAAGCTATGAGATAATCAAGCTCGCCGGCAGGTACGATAACTTGCTGACAAGGTTAGTATCCGCACCGGGCAAAGCATTGCAAGGGTTAACAACACAAGAGCCGGACGACGAAATGATAGAAACTGCGATAGAAGCGATGAAGCTTGTCATACCCGATGATGTGAAGGAAGCCGAATGGTAGTTTAGAGTGTTAACTTATAATGACATTTACATGAATGCGCGCCGGAGGTTGCGCGCGGCAGAGGTCGGCGCGCATGACCTTGAAGCAAGGCTGATTGTTGCCTGCGCAGCGGGGAAAACGCGCGAGGAACTGTTGAGCCAGAGCAGATTTTTTGTCACAGACGATGCAATCGGCGATGCGGTGGACAAAATGATAAGCCGAAGGCTGAGTGGGGAACCCGTCGCATACATAGTAGGCGAGTGGGAGTTTTACGGAATACCGCTGGTTATCAATGAGGCGGTTCTTATACCTCGAGTCGATACAGAAATACTGGCGGCGGAGGCGATAAGGCTAATGAAAAAGCGCGTAGGGAAGACGCGCGCGCTCGACTTATGTACGGGCAGCGGAGCAGTAGGACTTGCAGTTGCTGCCAATGTACCGGATTGCCGGATCGTGCTTGCGGACAACTCAGAGCAGGCGTTGGCTATATGCCGGGCAAATATGCTCCGCAACCGGCTCAGCCGCAACGTAACAGCAATTTTTGCGGATGTGATGGAACCACCGCCGGCATTGCTTGGCACATTTGAGGCGATAATCAGCAATCCGCCATATATACCGACTGCCGAGCTAATTAAGCTGGATTCTTCAGTCCGCGACTATGAACCGGTCACGGCGCTTGACGGGGGCCGCGACGGACTTGACTTTTTTCGGTCCATAGCTGAAAACTGGCAGGCGCTGCTTAAAAAGGGGGGTCATCTGGCATTCGAGTGCGGAGAGGGGCAGGCCGGCGCTGTGAAAAAAATACTGAGGGACAATGGATTTGCACATGTGACGTCACACATTGATACGCTCGGCATAGAGCGTGTAGTGGTTGGGACACTGGAGTAATAGGCAATAAGTATTAAGGGACGGGGACGCGTCGCAGGGGCGGACGTTTCTGTCCGCCCGCAGCTGATCGAGTTGGCAGCCCCTGAGCAGTACCTGGAAGGAGTATGACACAATGGCTGAAAAGAAAAAATATGTGCCTGCCGCACCGGCGGAGGACAAAAAAAGGGCGTTGGAAACAGCGATTTCGCAAATTGAGAAAAATCACGGCAAAGGCTCGATTATGCGGCTCGGGGACAGGCAGGCTGTTAATGTGGATGTGGTATCGACAGGTTCGATCTCACTTGACTTTGCGCTCGGCATCGGCGGAGTGCCGAAGGGAAGAATAATAGAGATATTTGGCCCGGAGTCTTCGGGAAAGACGACTCTCGCGCTGCATATTATCGCAGAAGCTCAGAAAGCAGGGGGGGAGGCGGCATTTATCGACGCGGAACACGCGCTTGAGCCGGCTTACGCGCGCGCGCTCGGCGTCGATATAGACAATCTTCTTATTTCGCAGCCGGACATGGGCGACGATGCGTTAGCAATTACGGAGCTGCTTGTGCGTTCCGGCGCGGTAGACGTTGTCGTTGTCGATTCCGTGGCAGCTCTTGTACCGCGTAGCGAAGTCGAGGGAGATATAGGGGACGCAAGCGTTGGCGTTGTGGCTCGGCTTATGTCCCAAGCCCTGCGTAAGCTTGCGGGGTCAATATCGCGCACAAACTGCATAGTGATATTTATAAACCAGCTCCGCGAGAAGATAGGAGTTGTGTATGGCAATCCCGAAACGACTCCGGGGGGGCGCGCCCTGAAGTATTTTGCGAGCGTGCGCATAGACGTGAGGCGCTCCGAATATATTAAGTCAGGAGCGGAACACATCGGAAACCGAACAAGGGCAAAAATTGTAAAAAATAAGGTCGCGCCGCCGTTTCGTGAGGCGGAGTTCGATATAATGTTTGGAGAGGGAATATCAAAATACGGAGAGCTTATTGACCTGGGCGTAAAACTCGGCCTCATTGAGAAAGGCGGAGCATGGTACACAATAGGCGAAATGAGGTTTCAGGGACGAGATAACCTTAAAGAACACTTGCGAGAAAATCCTGATATAGCAGATGAACTGGAAGCGCAAATCCGCCGAGACTCGCAAAGGCTTATGTCTCCGCAGGAAAAGGCGGCAGCAATAGCAGCAGGCCGCGCGGTAGAAGTCGATGCAGAAGACTTTGATGGTTAGAAACTTGGGCCTTAGCCCCAGACTCCATAAAATCCTTTGGCTTTCGTCAAAGCCTCAAAAAAACAGGGGAACTGAGAGTTGAAAATTGAGAGTATTTCAAAATTAGAGAGAGCTGCGGACAGATATATTGTGTTGTTTGACAACGGAGCGGAAATCAAGGTTAACGCGGGCCAAATAGCCGATTGTGGGGTTTATTCAGGGCTTGAACTGTCGGAGGAAGAATACTCCGAACTATGTAAAAGCTTGGAGCTAGGTACGGCAAAAGCGCGCGCATTGCGTATACTGGGCAGCCGAAGCATGTCAGCGCGTGAAATGGAAAAACGCCTTGTGAGCAAAGGCGAATCCGCCGAAACAGCCCGCAGGACAGTTGAGTGGCTGGAAGACGTCGGTGCGGTAAACGACAAAGAATACGCAGGATCGATAGCGAATCATTACTACTCAAAAGGTTATGGCCTTGCCCGTATTAAAGACGAACTGTACAAGCGCGGCATAGATCGTGAAATGTGGGAAGAAGCGCTCAGCGGCATTGGTGAACCGGAAGACGCTGCACTTAATTTTATTGCAAAAAAACTGAAAGGAAATACCGATAAAGGCGAACAGCAACGCATGGCGAACATGCTGTACGCCAGAGGATTCAGTTACGGCGAAGCACGAACGGCCATAAACAGATATATTGAAAGCATCGAAGAAGCGGAGGATGCCGTGCTATGACCGTTAGGATAGGAGTAATATCGCTTGGGTGCGCGAAAAATCTGGTCAACAGCGAGCAGATGATGTATCTCATAAAAGCGGCGGGATTTGAAGTGTCGTCCGAAGCAGAGGGAGCAGCAGCAGTCATAGTAAACACCTGCGGATTCATCGAGAGCGCAAAAATGGAAGCAATAGAAGCAATAATCGGACTTGGCCGCATGAAAGACGAAGGGCGGATTGGAAAGCTTATTGTCGCAGGTTGCCTCCCGCAGCGGTACAAAAGTGAGATGCTATCCGAAATACCGGAAATTGATGCTATTGTCGGCGTTGGCAGTTTTGATGATATAGTCGATGCGATAAAAAATGTACTGGAGGGTAGCAAGAAAACCCTTTTCTTAGGAGACATAAACGAGCCGGTCAGCGAAACGGGCAGAATAATCACTACTTCACCGGCATGGGCATATCTGAAGATAGCTGAAGGGTGCGACAATCGTTGCACTTACTGCATTATACCGGACGTCAGGGGCCGTTTTCGCAGCCGCCCGTTCGGGAACGTGGTCAACGAATCGCGCGAACTTGCCGAACGCGGTATAAAAGAGCTGATAATAGTGGCGCAAGATGTAACAAGATACGGGCTCGACCTCTACGGAAAACGCAGTCTTGCACGGCTGCTCACAGAGCTATGCGATATTGAACCATTGAAATGGATACGCCTTCACTATCTATATCCCGATGAAATAGACAAAGAGCTTATTGACGTTATCGCAGGACATGATAAAATACTTAAGTACATAGACGTACCGATTCAGCATATTGATGACGTCATACTAAGGAACATGCGCCGCAGGGGTACGGGTGAGGGGATACGTTCGCTTCTTAACCTTTTGCGTGAGCGTATACCCGGCGCCGTAATTAGGACGAGCATTATCGCAGGGCTACCCGGTGAGGGTGAAAAGGAATTTTGGGAGCTTGGCAAATTTCTTCGGGAGATGAAGATAGAGCGCGCCGGCATTTTCCCCTATTCACCGGAGGAAGGGACGCTTGCAGCGCGAATGGACAGGCCGGACTCAGACACTGCGGCAAGGCGGGCTGAAATTCTATGTGATATACAGTCGGTAGTTATGGATGCATTCAATAAAAGTCGGATTGGGAGCGTTACGGAGGTTTTGATAGAAGGTTTTGACGGCAGGCGTTACTATGCGCGCAGCTTTGCCGAATCACCCGACGTGGACGGGTATATTTCCGTCACAGGCAATAATCTCCCGCTCAATGAGTTGATTGACGTCCGCATCACAGGGATCGAAGACGGCGGGCTGTGCGCAGTACCCGCCGGAAAAAGGGAGAATGAATAGTGAGCAGTGACGGCCATCATAAACTGCTTGCATTCTTCAGCAGGACGCGATGCTGACGTCGCGCTGTAATACGGAGGAGTAACCTGATTGAATACGGCGAATAAGCTAACAATGGTAAGAGTTGCGCTCATACCGATTTTTCTGGTAGTGCTGTATATCGGCTTGCCCGGAGGAAACTACGCGGCAATGGCGGTCTTTATTCTAGCCGGACTTACAGATATAGCTGACGGATATATAGCCAGAAGCCGGGGGCAAGTGACTGATTTTGGAAAATTCACTGATCCTCTGGCGGACAAAATCCTTGTGGTATCAGCCATGCTTTGGTTTGTAGAGAACGGCGTTATGCCGGCATGGGCAGCGTTGCTTGTAATTATGCGGGAATTTATTATAACGGCTATCCGGCTGATTGCTATTGGCAACGGGAGGGTCATAGCCGCTGCGATATCGGGAAAAGTAAAGACGGTTGTGACAATGTTCTGCCTTACGGTAATGTTCTTGCAGTTGCGGCAATGGATGGTTTACATATGTATAGGGGCAATAATCGCCACAACGCTCATATCGGGCGTGGAGTATTTCATAAAAAATAAAGATATACTAAAAATGGACAGATAAACTAAAAAGCCGGATAAAAGCTATGCAGCATAGAACAAAGGGGATCAGTTGGTTTTGGAATTCAGAAAGCTTACATTGGATTGTCTAGAAACGCTTAGGCCGTATTTTGCGGACAATAAATGCAGAATATGCGATTGCACGGTAGGCGGGACATTCATATGGCGCGACTACCACAATACCGAGTTTGCGGTTAAAGACGAGACGTTATACCTTAAAGTTTTGTACCCGGAGCAGGCATTCACACCACCGCGAGGCAATGAACTTAGCGGGGTGTCATATGAGAGGATTGTCGATTACTGCAAAGCAGGAGGCATACCGGCGCGGCTTTGTGCTGTATCGGAGCCGGTTTTACAAAGTGTGCTCGAATTGTATCCAAATTCAAGTGTGCGCACAGACAGGGACTGGTCGGATTATCTGTATCTGAGCAGTGATATGACCGGTCTGGCGGGCAGAAAATTCGCCGGGCAGCGAAACCATATAAACCGCTTTATGAGAGAATACCCCTCATGGTCATTTAGGCGCGTTACCGAAGATATCATTGCCGAAGTTGGGGCATTCATCGAAAAATACGCCCGGGAGCACATTAAGGACTCCCCGGCGTATATTGAAGGCAACAAGAAAGCGCTTGAAGTTCTGGACAACCTTGAACTATACGGGCTATACGGCGGCGCGCTCTATGTAAACGGAGAAGTTGTAGGGGCGTCGTTTGGCGAAACCGTTGACGATACATTGTTCATACACACTGAAAAAGCTGACACAGCATATCACGGATCATATCCGATGCTTGTAAACCAGTTTGCCGGTATGTTCGTATCAGAACACACAGAGTATATTAACAGAGAGGAAGACGATGGAGTCGAAGGTCTGCGAACGTCGAAACTCTCTTACCACCCCGTTGCGCTGCTTAGCAAATATACCGTGGATATCAAATAACCAGGTTTACGGCAGCGTTCTGACTCGGATAATGCTGTCGATTTTTTTTAGCGCATCTTCTATGCCGTTAGGCATGGTGCTTACGTCAAGCATAGTGTATGCATGGCGTCGCCTCTTAGTGCCTGCGTTTATCATGTTCTCAATGTTGACGCCAAATGAAGACACAACGCCGGAGATTTTTGCGATCATTTCCGGCACGTTGTCGTGTATAACACATATCCGCGGATCTTCAGTGCGCGGCATAGAAGCGTGAGCCATGTTGACGGAGTTGAGAATATTGCCGTTTTCAATGTACTCAATTATTTCGGAGCACGCCATGCTGACACAGTTATCCTCGCTCTCCGGCGTAGACGCTCCGAGATGCGGGATTGCTATAACACCGGGCGCGCCTGCGGTCTTTTCGTTCGGAAAGTCTGTAACATAACGCGAGACATGACCCGAAGCCAGAGCGGGCAGCATGTCATCGTCGCACACGAGTTCCGCGCGGGCGAGGTTAATAACACGAACACCCGGTTTCATTTTTGCAATGCTCTCCTCATTAATTATGTGATGCGTGGATTCGAGGTACGGCACATGTATTGTGATATAATCGGCATTCTTGAAAATAGTGTCGAGATCGCCTGCTTGTTTGATATCAGACGACAGTTTCCAGGCAGCTTCGACTGATAAGTACGGGTCATAACCGTATACGCGCATACCAAGCGCGGTCGCCGCTTGCGCTATTTTAGCGCCTATGGCGCCGAGCCCTATAACGCCGAGAGTCTTTCCGAAAATCTCAGGCCCGATAAACCTGGCTTTTTCTTTCTCAACGAGCGCTGCAATGCCCGAGCCGCTTGAAGCAATGGATTTTACCCAGTCGAGGCCTGCAAGTATATCGCGCGAGGAAAGGAGCAGCCCGCAAAGAACCAGTTCTTTCACGGCATCGGCGTTAGCGCCGGGTGTGTTGAATACGACTACGCCATTTTCAGCGCAGCGGTCGACAGGGATATTGTTGACCCCTGCGCCTGCGCGTGCGATACAATGCAGCTCCGGATTAAGGTCCATATCCAGCAGATTCGCAGAGCGGACGATAATAACTTCAGGGTTTTCAATATCGGCTGACACGGCATACTTTGTGCTGTCTAGCTTGTCAAGCGCCGAAGACTTAATGTTGTTTAGTATTTTTACGTTATGCATCGGTATTAATACCCCTCTCAGTGATTAGCGGCTTCAAATTCCCGCATAAACCCGGCAAGCGCCTGTACGCCCTCGGCCGGCATTGCATTATATATGGATGCCCGCATCCCGCCGGCAATGCGGTGGCCTTTAAGGTTGTCGAAACCCGCGGCTAACGCTTCCTTTATGAATTTTGAGTCAAGCTCCTCGCTTAAGGTCCTGAAAGTAACGTTCATATCGGAGCGCGCGTCTTTTTCAGCGCATCCACTGAACAGCTTGCTATCGTCCAGCACATCGTACAGTATCTTTGCTTTTTTAGCTTTGATTACTTCCATCCCCTCTATGCCGCCTTGCTTTTCGAGCCATTTGAGCACGAGCCCCAGCATATAAATCGTATAGCACGGGGGTGTATTGTGCATTGAATCTGAGTCCATCATGACTTGGTAGCTCAAAAGTTTAGGCGTAAACGATAGCTCGGAGCCGGCGAGCGCCTTATCGATAATAACAACCGCCATCCCGGCGGGCGCCATGTTTTTCTGGACGCCGGCAAATATTGCTCCATATTTTGACACGTCAATGGGAACAGACAGGATGTTTGACGACATATCGCAAACGAGCGGCACATCGCCGGTATCCGGTATATACTTCCATTCTGTTCCGAATATCGTATTGTTGGAGCAGTAATAGAAATACGAAGCATTGCAGGAGACTTTTATGTCTTCCTGCGCCGGTATGTATATATGGTTTTTATCTTCGGATGAACACGCTATTTTTACCTCGCCGTACTTCTTTGCCTCTTTCATAGCCAGGCTTGAGAAGTTGCCTGTGACAGCATAATCAGCCTGTCCGGTTTTCCCGATTAAATTCATAGGCACAGCAGAAAACTGCAGCGTTGCACCGCCGTGCATGAACAAAATCTCATGAGTATCCGGAACGCCAACCAATCGCTTCAAATCTGCTTTTGTCTCCTCAAAAATATCAATATAGATACTGCTCCGATGGCTCATCTCCATCACCGACATACCCGAGTTTTTGTAATTCGTCATCTCAGCGGCGGCGTGCTCAAGTACGGAAAGCGGGAGTATCGACGGTCCGGCTGAGAAGTTATAGATTCTATCTGTTGACGACATTTGCGTTGCCCCCCCTCTATCAATGCTTGATTATATCCCACACCGGCTTGCAGTGTCAATTCACTACACGCGATGCAAAAGCCAAAAATGAACGCTGAAACCCGCAAATCACAATGCACAATGCACAATGTCTAGGAAATCTCGCCGGTAACAATCCCGTCAGCAATACCGGTAATTTGCACAGGGCAGACAGCATTCTTAGCCCCGCCTTCTCTGACGGATATTTCGATGTAGTTGCCGGAATGCCCGGACAGGCAGCCGCCGCGCTCGCGCTCAAACAGTACATCAACAATTTTGCCGACTTGCCCAATCCTGAATGCAAGCGCCATATCTGCGGCCAAAGCCGAGGCAGTTCTCGCCCTCTCAAGCCGGATGCTTTTTCCGACCTGCTCCGGCATGGCAGCAGCTCGCGTCACGGAGCGCGGCGAAAACGGGAAAATGTGCATATCCGAAAACGCGGCG
>Ga0099364_10006525_pt1 | contig 16959 bp, 12 predicted proteins | sample TergutTh196P3_FD_73070 | JGI IMG/M metagenome (GOLD analysis project Ga0099364, IMG submission 73070) | Microcerotermes parvus P3 segment gut microbial communities from Pointe-Noire, Republic of the Congo - Th196 P3 | ecosystem: Host-associated > Arthropoda: Insects > Digestive system > Gut ... | reverse complement strand
CCTATGCATTGAATCTCTCCACGGGAAAGCCCTGGTTTGATCATGTTGGAAGCGTCAACAGTTCCCTCTGCACCGCCTGTGCCTATTATTGTATGAATCTCATCAATAAAAAGTATAATATTTCTGGCTGTCTTTATTTCCTTGATTATTTTTTTAAGGCGCTCCTCAAATTCACCGCGGTACTTTGTTCCGGCAACAAGCGATCCCATGTCAAGCGATAGTATCCTCCGCCCCTTAAGAGCATCAGGAACATCGTCATTGGAAATAAGCTGTGCAAGCCCTTCTACAATGGCTGTTTTACCAGCACCTGGTTCGCCTACAAGGATGGGATTATTTTTTGTTCTGCGGCACAGTATCCTGACCATTCTGTTTATTAGTTTTTCCCTGCCTATAACCCTGTCAAGTTTTCCGGATAGAGCCTGATTTGTAAGGTCTCGCGCAAACTCATCCAGAAAAGGTGTAAGAGCTGGATATGAGGCAGGCTTTATTTTTATTGGCTGGGAATTTCTTTTTCTTGTATTGCGTGATACAGGCCTCTGATCAAAGTCTTGATTATCCTGTATATCACTTTTTCTTTCCCGGTGTATAAAGTAAGGCTGATAAACACTGCCAAGAAACGATCCCCTTCTAAACGAGGTCTTTATTGCCATGCGTAAAAACTCAAGCTTTAATGCCCGTTTATGAAGATAAGTTTGAGCAGGGGATTCATCTTCACGTAAAGCAGCCAGAAGAAAATGCTCTGTGCCTATATAATCAGTTCCCATTAAGGAAGCTTCTTCAGAGGCAAGCCCTAAAAGCATTACAGTTCTTTTGGAAGGTATTATTTCCCCATGAAAAAGAAGATTCCCTGACTCTGGCAAAGATTCTTCCATAATATCGCGGAATTCAATCAGTTCTATTCCAAATGAAACTAAAATCCTGCAGGCAGAGCCTGCTCCTTCATTCAATAATGATATGATAATATGTTCAGGCAAAAGCTCTTCGGAATTAAACCGCCGTGCTTCATCCTGTGAGGTGATACACAAAATTCTTTGAAAACGCTGTGAGTAATTAATTACAGCCATAATTAATCCTATTATAAACCATCAAGTATAATTCTGTCTCCAACTGTTATATTTACCCTTGAAAACCAGCCTTGAGGCACTTCCAAAGCATAACGGACAGAACGGCTTGAAACAATTGGTGTCAGATTACCTGGTTCCATATCCCTTATTTCCACAATCCTGCCGTCAGACAATATAAAAGCTATGGAAAGCGGGATAAGAGTGTCCTTCATCCAAAATGATAAAAAATCATCCCGTTCAAAAACAAAAAGCATGCCCTCCCCGTCAGGGAGCTCAGTACGGAACATTAGACCCTGGGCTCTTTGTTCACTGGTACTGGCAATTTCTGCATTTATAAATGCTGAACTCTCAATGCCTTCAATAACAAAATCCCTTGTTTCAAGTTTCTCTATTTTTTGAGCCTGGCAGCTAACAGATGTACAGCCGGAAACAATGAATAAAAGCAGAAAAAAGAAAAAATAATACCTGTTTATAATTGTCCTAAAAACCACGCAGGAATTCCTCGCGGAGTATTAAACCCTGGTTTTCCCTTAATCTTGATTCTTCCAGCAAATTATCAAAAACAGTTTTATCCAGGTATTTAACAGTTAATGGCCGCTCTAAAGACAGACGGGTTTCTTCTGATTCCCAGACTGCTTCATGAGGATTAAGTGAAAGTGGCTCACCGTATCTTCTTACAAGCGAAGTATAAACAGAATAATGGTCTACAAGCCTTGCATTAAGTGAAAAGGACATTATATAAACGATTTCTTCCTGCAGCTGAAAAAGAGCCCTGCGTACAAAAGAAAGACCTGTTGTTTCAATAATGGTTTCTTCGTAAACAGGCAGAAAAGACACATCCCTGTCTCCACGGAATGAAAATATATCATCCACTATAAGCGCTTGTTTTAGCTCATCAAGATCCATGCCCAGAAAGAGTTCCCTGAACCTGCGCGGTACTTCTTCCGGATTTTCAGGCGCCAAAGACGGCCTTTGGGGGCCGGGAAGAAAAAAATCAAAAGTTTCCTGGCTATGGACAGGTGAGAGAAGTAATAATACTAAAAACATGCCAGTTAAAAAAATTGATAGAGGTTTCATCTTATTAAAGTATCGGTAATTTATTTGCGGGCGTCTTCGATCTTTTGCATTTTCCGGTAGAATTCAGTCTGCTTGACAATTTCCATTACATTTATTGTATGGATTTTATCAACATGAATCTTGATATTCTGATTTTCCAGCATTTTTTTAAGTATTAAATTTGCCTCTTTTTGCTCAAGACCCACCATATTGGCCAGTTCTTTAGGGCCAAAATCAAAGGTATAGGGAGTTTTTTCTACAAAAGCTATGCGGTTTTTCTCCAGCTGAATATGCAGGGCATCATACATACGGCCAATAGGATCCTGTAAAAGGGTATTGGCAAGCTGCTTGTAAATAAACCATATACGTTCTGCAAGTAAAATTGTCAGGCGGGCGATCATCTGGGGCTGGGTGCTTATCATTCTGACAAAATTGGCATGGTTTACAGCCAGAACCTCACAATGTTCATAAGCTATTGCAGAAGCAGCCCTGGGTTTTGATTCCAGCAAAGCCATTTCACCAAAAATATCACCTGCTTTTAATACTGCAAGCAGTATCTCCCTGTTATCAACAATTTTAGCTATTTTTACAGAGCCTTTTTGAATGATATAAAGCTCTTCCCCTGGCTCACCTTCAGCAAAAAGCATGGAATCCTTTGGATAAATCCGTGTCAAACTCTCTGGCGGGCGCTGTGGGGCAGCATTATTAATATATGGGGCTATTTTCATCATTCTCTCTCTGGCTGTATTGATATTGGGCCCCTGGGGACAGTTTTTCATGTATTTTTGGTAAGCATAAAAAGCTTCGTTATACTTACTTTGCCGTATATAATACTCACCAACATTAAAAAGGTGGGAGGGATTTATTTCTGCAGTATCATTTAAAGTCAGTCTTGACAGGTGTTCGTCAAGATAGCGCAGCCTTCTGGAGAATTCAAGGATTATCTTCATGGCTACAGGAGTGTTATTCTGGATTAGCTGGCTGTACTGGTCTTTTAATACAGAAATGAGGGTAACATCCGTAACTGCCTGGGCTGTCTCAATATGGCTGTGAGAAGACATTGTTGAAATAACCCCGAAAAAATCCCCGGGTCCCAGAATATTCCCCTTTTCCTCTGCCACTACTTCTACAGCTTTGGAAATTCTTACCTTCCCGTCACGGATAATAAAAAACCTATCCGCATTCTGTTTGCCTTCAACAACGATATACGAGTCTTTTTTAAAACTAACGAAGGTCAGGTGGAGATTGGACATTATGTTAAGTATAGGTAGGCAATCAGGGATTTGTCAACCCGACCACTTAATCTTGTATCTGTTCAATCATTAGCAAAAGATAGCTAATAAGATTAAGTGGTCGGGTTGGCTCTTTTAAGGTATGGATTAAATGCCCAGCACCTAAGTTCTTAGGTGCTGGGCGGACGAGTCAAGGCAAATCAAAACTTGAGCTCGTAAAAGGGCTGGCTCTTAACGCCTTCGCTCTCCCTGAAAGAACCAAGCTTTTTAGCAGGAAAATCAGAAAGAACTTCCATAACAGAATCAGATACTAAAATCTGGGTGTGATAACGCGAATTAAGGTTAGCAAGAAAACGTGAACGTACAACTGGCCGGCCAAACACAGAATATCCTGATAAGGCGGACCAGGAAAAAGCACATAATCCAAAATCAAGGCCAAAGGTCCATAATCTCCCGTCATTTGACTTTATAAAATCCGCTAAAAAACCTGCTGCCCTGTTTACAGGAGCTCCTTTTAAGGAATGATCCGATAAAACAATTTCATCTTTTTTGGATACAATATGTTCCAAAGGAGAACCAAAACAGGCAAGTACAAGATCACCTCCGTTTCCAGCTATAATGCCTCCGGCGTTTTTAAAGATTAGGGCTGCGGAATCCTGGAAACTAAGGACAGCTGCTGCAGCGGAATTGCATTTGTCCATGTCTTCCTGTAATGTCAATTCCGGATTTTTTATTGAAATAATGGCTGCATTTTTAACAATAATATCCTTTGGTTTGGGCTTCCCCTTGCGTATAAGAACCTTAAGCCCCTGAGAATTTATAAATGGACCGTAAGAAAAGCGAAACTTGCGTTTAAAGCTGAAACGCAAAACATTGACCCAGACAAAGGATATTAAGGTAACTATTCCTGCAGATGCAAAAGGTATAAAAGGATCAAGCCAGACCGCTGTATAAATAAACCATAAAGAAAAACCAAAACAAAAAATTAATGAAATAATAAATCCCAATAACAGGCAAGAAAAAGGTTTTTTAAAACGCAAGAGAAATGCACATAAAAAGGCTGCAAACAAAGCTCCGCATAAAAGCAACAATTCTTCACCGGGTCTTATGGAATGGCCTGTAAGAATGCTGTTTGCCAATAAAGCAGAAACTTCAACATCGCTTAAGTTTTGGTTTGAAACAAGGTTTTTAAAAACCATATTTCTTATGGAAAATGTATTGCTTATACTTAACAATAACTGCTCAAGGCGCGGAAAAAGCATGCTTGCCGGAATTATGTTAAAAAAAGCTGTGGACTCTGCCCTAAAACCCGGCCCAAGTATGCAAAAGGAATTTTGCAAAGCTTGACTTAAACTTATTCTTAAATCCAAAAGCTCAAGATATTTTTCATACAGATCGCCTTGCCTGATATTTCCTGTTATATCGTAAAGGAAAAAGTTTTCCAAAGAGCTGAAATATTCATTCCTTGCCCTTAACCACAGCATTTTTTTATCTGTATCCGGATATTCAAATAAATCATCAAGCAAAGCAAGAGCATAATCATATAAAAACAAAGGATTTTCTTCTCCTTGTACATGCGATAATAACCCGGTACTCTGGGCTTCACTTAAAAGCCTTCTTAGGTTTTGGTTTTCTTCATCATACTTAAGGATTAGATCCATATTAATTCGTCTAAAATCATTGTTCCGGGGAATCTCAAATAACAGGGCTCCGTTTAGATCAAGGTAATGATAAAAATTATCAGAATGCGGCTTAAGAGCACTGTAAATAATATGCTCCTGGACACTATCAACCATTATGCGCACTGGCGCTATACGGCGTATTACACCATCCCTGTCAGGAAGCGGCCTTGAATATCCTCCGCTCTCTGCAAGAGCTCCTGGCCGGCCTGTCTCTCCTGTACTTATAACCTGAACCATTAAATCCCGTGGCTGCCGTACATTACCAAAAATCATGGCAGCTGTTTCAAAACGCTTAAGTCCTTCTTCATCCCTTATAACAAGGGTATTTATTAGCCTTTCTTTTCCCCTTTCATTAAGTTCTGTTAATTCCCTTATAAACATAAAGGATTCAGCCGGACGTATAGAACCAGTACGAATGGCATCAAAAAAGTTTGTGATATTTCTGTTTATAAGCCCAAATTCCCTGTTAAAATGATAGCGAATATCTTCTTCCCTTGAAGAACTGCCGGCAGTCATGCCCAAAACAGGTACCTGAACAATAAGGGATGATGCTTCAAACTCTGTTATTGCAAGAATAAGCGATGCTGCTGCAGACGGTTCAAGTACATTTTCTGTTTGATCTGCTCCCTGGGGAAGTGTATTTATTATTAGTATTTCCTGTGCAATTGGAAACTCTGGCCTCCTTGTTAATAGGAAGTCATAAAGAAATCCAAGCTCAGGCCCTCTTGATAAAATTAAGAGCAAAATAGCAGCAGCAGTGCCGATAATAAAAGATATAATAAACCTTAACAATGATTGCTTTGTGGAAATATAGGGAGGCCTGTACTTCATTGTTTAAATTTCGGCATATATGTTATTATAATAGAGGAACATTGGTCTTTGTTTCACAAAGCCCTTCGATTTACATCGCCGCTAGAAGCGGCGTAAAAAGAGGTTATAATTATGAAAAAGATAATATTTTTAATTACAGCCGTGTTTATCCTGTTTTTATCCTGTGAAAGACCTCCTGAAGAAGAGATGAACAGGGCCATAGAGGCCTTAAACCGTGCAGAAAACGATTATAATGCAGTAAATTACGGAGGAAATCTGCTTGACCGTGCAAGAAGCGCGCTGACATTGATGCATGAAGAAGCCAGCTCAAAACGCTTTGATTCGGCAAGAAATTTTGCTGCAGAAGTTATAAATTTTTCAGATAGAGCCATTAGCGAAGGCAGATTAAATGCAGACAGGGCGCGGTCAGAAGCAGCAAATCTGGTATTGAGTCTTGCTCAAAGTTTACATGAAACAGAAACAGCCATTAACTCATCAAGAGTAAGCAATATGGTTTTGGATTATAATGAACTTGACAGTCTTTTTGATTCTGCAAAATCAGAACATGAAACAGCAGAGCAAAATATTAATGATGGAAGATTCCAGGATGCATTAAACAGGGCACACAATGTTCGCTCCTTGCTAAGCTTTATTAATACACGTATAAGCGAAGCTGTAAGGGCTGTATCCGGCAAGGAATAAAATTATTCCATAACAGAAGAAAAAATCTCCCTTACTGCTTTATCATCCAATTCCATAAAACCAGGCACAATACCTTTATTATGATTTATGCATCTCTCGACCATTTTATACAAATCTTGTTTTGGCACGCCAAGCTCTTTAAATGTAAGGGGCTGGCCTATGGACTTTAACCAGCTCCTGAAAGCTTTAATGCCTTCTAATGCAATATCCTTGTTATTGGGCAGATCCGCATTTATTCCAAAAACCTTAATGCCAAATTGCGCAACCCTTGCAATCTGCTCTTTACTGCCATTTTGTGCAATGTAAGAAAGCCAGGCAGGCATTATTACAGCAAGGCCAGCCCCGTGCGCTGTGTCGTAATGGCCGGAAACCTGCGACTCAAGGGCATGCTCCCCACCGCGCGGCCCGGAACGTCCCATACCCATAAGGTCGCTGTGGCTAAGGAAAGAACACATCATCAATTCAGCGCGGGCTTCGTAATCTTGGGGTTCGTCAATGGCAGGGGAAGAGAACCGGATTACAGTACGCATAAGGCTTTCGCAGAACTCATCCCCTATATGGCTTACAGGCGTATCTTTAAAAAAATAACGGCTTATTGTGTGTGCAAAAATATCAGCAGCTCCAACCCCTGTCTGCCAGGCAGAAACAGTATAGGTAAGTTCAGGGTTTAATATGGCAAAAGCCGGCCTGCAGGAATCATAAAGAAGGCTCATTTTACGGCCTGTTTCAATATCATCTTTAATAACACAGGAACGGCTTGTCTCGCTTCCGGCAGCAGCTATTGTCGTAATTGCTCCCAAAGGAGCCATTTTTTCCGGTTCTGTACCGTTTAAAAACTTCCAGTATTCTCCGTTATTCGCAATTGCAAGCGCAACAGCCTTGCCTGTATCTATAACACTGCCGCCTCCTATTGCAAGGACAGAGTCCAGGTTTTCCTCAAGCGCAAGTTTAACGCCTTCTTCCACAAGGGATCTCCTGGGATTGGGCTCGACTCCGCCAAGCTCCAAAAAATAAATGTGTTTTTGTTTAAGCGAATCCAAAACACGATCGTAAAGACCTGTTGTTTTTATGGATCCTTTGCCGTAGATAATAAGAACCCTCTGCCCTCCATGCTTTTTAAGCATGTTTCCGGCCTGATTTTCAGTATCCTTGCCAAAAAGAATATCTGTATAAAAGTGAATATTGTAATTTGTAAAGTGTTTCATGTGTAAATTCTGGCAATGAAAGCTCTTTGTGTCAAGTTACTTCGTAACTTGGCTCTTTCGAGTCAACCAAGCACTTGTCCTACTTGGTTTTTTTTGCCATAATCTTACCATGTCCTTTAAAGAAGCTTTTTCCTACGATGATGTACTTTTAATGCCGGGATATTCTGCAATACTGCCAAAAGACTGCGATATTACAACAACATTGTGTAAAGACATAAAACTCAATATACCTGTAATATCCGCTGCAATGGATACCATAACAGAAGAAAGAATGGCCATATCCCTGGCTCTGGAAGGAGGAGCCGGAGTTATCCACAGAAACTTAAAACCGGAAGAACAGGCAGCGCAGGTTGCTTCTGTCAAACGATATTTAAACTGGATCATCGATAACCCCCATACAATAAGGTATGATGCAAAAGTACGTGATATTAGAAAAATGATAGAACAGTACAATGTCTCCGGCTTTCCTGTATTGGACAATGACGGTAAACTTACAGGGATTGTAACAGGCAGGGATCTTCGCTTTTGCAAAGATGATAATTTGTCTGTCATGGATATAATGACAAAAAACCCTGTGGTGGAAAAGGGAATGCCGTCTGTAACAAGCGCCAGGGAAAAGTTTGCCAAACACCGTATAGAAAAACTGCCTGTTGTAGATGGAGACGAACGCCTTACAGGGCTTATTACTTTTAAGGACATGGAAAAACACGAGCTTTATCCCAGAGCTGCAACAGATAAAAAAGGCCGCCTTATTGTAGGTGCTGCAGTTTCTCCCCAGGATTATAAAACAAGACTCCCTCTTTTGGACAATGCAAAGGTTGACTTTATTGTTCTTGATACTGCTCACGGTGATTCCAAAAATGTAATGGAAGCAGTAAAGGAAATAAAAAAACAGTTCCAAGTTCCTGTTATAGGCGGAAATGTTGTTTCTGCAGAAGGGACAAAAAGGCTCATTGACGCAGGAGCAGATGCGGTTAAGGTATGCATAGGACCTGGTTCAACATGTACAACCCGTGTTGTTGCAGGCATTGGAGTTCCGCAGTTCTCGGCTGTATGGGATTGTGCAGAAGAAGCTGCCAAAGCAAACATACCCATAATTGCAGACGGCGGCATAAAGTTTTCCGGGGATATTACAAAAGCCATTGGTGCAGGTGCAGATGTGGTTATGCTTGGCAACCTGCTTGCAGGACTAAAGGAATCTCCTGGAGCAGAGATAATTTTTGACGGCAGGATCTACAAGGAATACCGCGGTATGGGAAGCATGGGTGCCATAGAAGAGGGCTCCGGCGATCGTTATCAAATAAGCAAAGACGAAACCATTGCCCCGGAAGGCATAGAAGGCCGTGTTCCATACAAAGGCGAGCTCAAGGAGTTTCTCCACCAGATGATCTCAGGGCTGCGAAAGGGCATGGGTTATTCAGGCTGCAAAAATATTGCTGAACTTAAAACATACCGCAAGTTTGTAAAGATAAGCGCCCAGGGTCTTAAAGAAAGCCATCCTCATGATATAAACATAACACATGAGGCGCCCAATTATTCACGTGTCTATTAAACAAGTGAATGACAAAGATAAAGCAATAAAAAAAAACCTTGAGCTCTGGTATAAAAAAATAAATAAAAAAGAATTTATCCAACATGATCCTGTCCAGTTTCCTCATATGTTTTCTGCATCTTTGCATAACAGGCAGCAAAATACAGAAATAGCTGCATTTATTTCTGCAAGCATTGCCTGGGGCAGGCGGGATCTGATACTGCGTTCGTGCAACAATATATTCCAGCTTTTAAAACCAGACCCCTTTACTTATATTATGTCAGGTGATTACAGCAATCTAAAAAAAAATAACATACACAGGACTTTTTTTGAAAGCGATCTGCTTTATTTTTGCAGGGGTTTAAAAAAATGTTATACGCAATACAACACCCTTGAATCCCTTTTTGCATCTGTTAAAGACGTCTGGAATGGCCTTGTACTTTTCCGTGAAACAATGGCCGGGGGAAACAAAGGTCTTTATACAAAACATATAGCTTCAGCCCTTTCCAACTCTGCATGCAAAAGATTAAACCTTAGTCTGCGCTGGCTTGTGCGCAAACAAGGCCCTGTAGACCTGGGTCTGTGGAGCAAAATCTCCCCTGCCTCACTTTTTATTCCCCTTGACCTGCATGTAGGACGCATATCAAGACAGCTTGGGCTTTTAGATAAAAACCGCATGGCAAATGATAAAAAAGCTGTTATTGCCCTGACAGAAAGGCTGCGCGCTTTTTGCCCTGAAGATCCAGTTAAATACGATCTTGCCATGTTTGGTATGGGCATTAAGGCTTAGTATAAGAATCTTGCAAAAAGCTTGCTTCCAAGACTAACGTTTTTGGAAAAGCCTAAACCTAGCTCTTTAAGCCTGTTGTTGAAATCCCTTCAACTATATACTTCTGGAAAAAGAAGAATATTAAAAGCGATGGTATCAATGACAGGGTTCCCATGGCAAAGATGGCACCCCAGTTAACCTCTCCTGTGGGATCAGCAAACAAGCGCACAGCAAGGGATACAGTAAAGTTCCTTGTACGGGTTAGATAGAGTAAGGGGCCCAAAAAGTCTTCCCAGCGCCAGTAAAAACTGAATATTGCAGATGTCATTAATGCTGGTTTTATAAGCGGAAAAAGGATATAGCTGTAAATGGTAAATTTATTACAGCCGTCTATCATGGCAGACTCATCAAGTTCCATGGGTATGCCGCGGAAAAACTGCACCATCATAAATATAAAAAAAGCCTGCCCGCCCCATTGGGGAACAATAAGAGGTAAAAATGTATTAACCCAGCCCATCCTGTGAAAGAGTACATACTGGGGAACCATTATTACCTGGAAGGGCAGCATTAAGGTCATAAGCATACAGCTGTACCAAAAATTTCTGCCTTTAAAACGTATCCTGGAAAAACCATAAGCTACCATGGAAGACATTATGACAGCGCCCAATGTGGAAAGAATGGTTATTTGCAGGGAGTTCCAGTAAAAAGTTGTAAATGTTGTGGTTCTGTTAAACTGCCAGCCCACTATATAATTTTCCAAAGATAAGGTTTTGGGAATAAGGGATAGGGTTTGCTCAAATATTTCTGATGTGGGTTTTAAGGAAGCAGAGAACATCCACAGCAGGGGGTAGAGCATTAGTACACCTATTGCAAGTACTACTAAATGGAATATGGTTTCATTACGAATATATCTTATTTTACGTATTTGCATATTAGTCATGTAATCCCCCTATGATTCGTAATAAACCCAACGGTCAGAAGTTTTAAATATAATTACTGTCAACACTGCGATGATTAAAACCATTACCCATGCCAGGGCTGAACCATAACCCATCTCAAAGTGGGAGAAGGATCTGATATAAAGGTAAAGGGCATAAAAAAGTGTGGAGTGCTGGGGATCCCCGCGGCCAGCAGAAATAACAAAAGCCTGGGTAAAAGCAGTAAAACCACTTATCAACTGCATAATTAAATTAAAGAATATAATGGGTGTCATCTGAGGCAGTGTGATGCTAAAAAATTGATTAAACCAGCCAGCACCGTCAATGGATGCTGCTTCGTAATATGTTTTGGGTATCTGTCTTAAGCCTGCAAGGAAGATTAACATGGAAGAACCAAATTGCCATACTGCAAGCAGTATGATTACCCACAGGGCTGTACTTGTATTTCCAACCCAGCTTATATCAGTTCTGATCCCTATGGAATTTAGAACAATATTTAAAATACCATCATGTAAGAATATACGGCGCCACATAACTGCAACAGCAATACTGCCGCCTACAAGGGATGGAATATAAAAAGCTGCCTGGTAAAAACGCACCATTTTGGAACCTCTTTTAAAGAGGCTTGCAAGAAAAAACGCAAAAATAAGGCGCAGAGGTACAGCAATAAATGCATAAGTAAATGTAACTTTAAGGGATTGCCAAAAAAGCGGATCTCCCAGCATACGAATAAAATTATCTATGCCATTAAATGCAGGAGAACCAAGTATATTAAAATTAGTAAAAGAAAAGTAAAGTGACCCACCTATGGGGATAACGGAAAATGCAAGAAAACAAATGATCCAGGGACTTACAAACAGATAACCTGCGATGTTCTCCTTCATCTGTCTTTTAGATGAATATTGATTCATGTGTTTTCCTCCATAAAACCCAAACACCTGTACCGAAGAAAAGCCTTAAAAAAAAGCTGCTCCGGAACAGGTGATCAGGTTATTAGATCAAAAGTTAGGGTCTTGTAAGAATAGCACCAGCTTCCTGGATCATCTGGTCGACAATTGTGCGTCCAGGTGTGCGGGCATTAAGACCGCGATGAAGGATAGTGCGAAGCATATCTTCAACTTCAATTGCTCTTGTTGGAGCAGGAGGATCTGCCGGGGAAGATACTGGAGTAATTTTTGTGATGTAATCAAAGATATACTGGTTGCCTGCATCTACGCGCGGATAGAGGTCTGACCTTACATTTGTTGGAATGGGGACGCCGCGATCTGCAGCGAGTATGCGGTTTCCTTCGATATCATTGATAAAGAAGTCAATAAATCTTGCTGCAACATCTTTATTCTGTGAATGTACTGTCATGGAGATAAACATGGAAGCTCTCATATAAAGGCCAAAAGGTGCTCTTGCAGGAGACTGTACTGTGGGGAGCATGAGGTAAGTAAGTTCACGTCCTACAGAGTTCTGATGTGCAATATGCTGGTTGCTCCAGTGATCGCTGTTCCATACCTGGCCGCGGCCCAAGGGTGCTTCTGCCATTGGTCTGTTTGCAATAAAGCCATCATCAATATTATGGAGGGCTCCTGCTTGATTGATTCTGTGATACATATCAATCCAATCTGCATAGGCATTTATGGCCTGCTGGTTTCCTGCTATACCAAGAGCTCTTTCGTTAGCAGTAAACAGTGGTGCGTTAAACTGACGGCCAATATGTTCCATTGCCTGCCTGTATTCAAACGGAGGCATGGTTCTGACTTGAGTTCTCTGGAAGATCTGGATGGCAATTCTTTCAAAATCCTGCCAGGTCCAGGTAGCGTCATTAATGGTAACGCCTGCTCTCTGAAGTACACCAACATCTGCTCCTGTACCCCAGGCATTTGTTCCAAGTACAATGCCGTAAAGACCATTATTAATAGTACCTGCGCTAAGACCGTCTGCAGACCAGTTTGCCAGATTGATAAGCCTTCTGCGTACAAAGGGATTTAAATCTTCAAGGAGATTTGCCCTGACATGCTGTAATATTACAGATGTATCATGCTGCATTACATCAGGAAGATCTCCTGCTGCTGCAAGGGTATTGATCCTTGGCCAATAATCGCCCCAGCCTACTGTTTCAGCTTCTATAGTAACCCCAGGGTTCCTTGCTTGAAACATTTCAATGACTTGGTTAGTTCGCTCATCTCTTGTGGGATTTCCCCACCAGGCAAAGCGGATATAACCGCTGGACCCTTGCTGTCCGCCTGCAAAAAGCATTGCCGGCAGCATTAAAATAACAAGCACGATAAGTAGTTTTCTCATGAAACTCCTCCAAATAAAATATTGTTTATAGAATTATAACCTTTATAATTTATAATGTAAACAAAAAAACAGTAAAAAAAGGCAATTTTTAGCTAATATTGGCTTAATTATTGCGCTGCTTTAAAGCTTCGCAGTTTGAGTAATTCCACTCCGGCAAGCAATACTATCCCTATTCCATGGGTATCATTAAGCCGTGGGAGCAAGTGTTCAGCATAATACTGCGGGTTAAAGGCAAACTCCGAGCCGCGGCACACACCATGCAGGTTTCCTTCCTTGTCAATGGAGTATTTTTCAAGTGCCTGCCATGCTTTTTCAGCAGCAATTTGATAAGGTTTTGTATCTATGGGCGCAGATCCCTTGTCAAACCAGCCAAAACGTATGCCTCGGGAAAAAGCACATATAAACATGGCTGTACAGGAGCTTTCTATATAGGATGATGGCATATCAAGCACCTGATGCCACATGCCGTTTTCATCCTGGCAAGCCAAAAACCCTGCTGCAAGAGAAATAAAAAAGTCTATTAGAAAGCTTGTTTTGGGGTGATCCTTGGGGAGTACCATCAAAATCTCTGTAAGGGAGAAAATAGTCCAGCCATTTCCACGGCCCCAGGGAATGCCTGTATTCATATTTCTTTTAAAATCAAAAACATGAGCCATCAGCTTTTTCTGTTCCATAAAAAGATATTTTTTAAAACCCTCAAACTGCAAGGCAGCAATATCCAGAATTGCAGGATCATTTTTATAAGCAGAATAACGGCATAAAAATGGCACGCTCATATAAAGGTCATCTGCCCACAGGGTCTGGTTATGGAAATGATGCATCATGTCCCTGCGCCAGAAACAACCCTCTTTAAGGCGATCCTGTTTTTTGAGTATATGCTCTGCTGTATAATCTGCAGGCAAAGCAAAGTTCCCTATATCCAGGTCTTTTGACAGTTCAAGTATAAGGGAACCAAAGGAACCGCAGTCATCAAGGCTGTCAATGGAAGTTAAAAGATGATGAACTGCTGTAGCTCCGCCAAAATGTTCCTTGTCAAAAAGCGCATATTCCAGGGTATGCACAGATTTGGCAGCATGTGCCTGTACATAAAAAGCTATTGCTTCCCCCAATGCTTTTGTTGAATTAAAAGTATTAAAATACCTTGCTGTTTCTATAAGTCCATAAAGCGTTACGCCCAGAGGATAATTCCAGCGGCCGTAAAGGGGATTGTCATTGTAAAGCCTTACCCATGCACCCGGCATATCAAGACGCCAGAATGTCCTCTCCCCTCCCTCACCGACAAGCAGCTCACGGTCAAAGCCAGGCGCATTATTGCCCGCAAGTTTTTCTGAAGGGGTCTGTGTAAAAGGCCCGGCATATATCCAGGGGAGCTTTTCATGTTTAAAAAATGGATTTAAAAGTTTTATGGAATCAGCTGGAATGTGCTTTTCGCATAACTTTATTAAAAGTGAAAAATCCCATTCAGCTCCCTTGTCAGCATCTTGTTCCTTAAGTTCCGGTTTTATAGTTATTACAGTTAACAGAGTTCCGCCGGCTTCAAGCTTATGTTCAAACTCAAACTTCCCTGCGCCCTTAAATTGTTTTACTAATGTTTTTCCGGCATAAAGACTGCAATCACCTTTATAAAATCCGGATAAAACACAGGTTCCTGAAACAGGAAGAAAAACTTCGCTTAAAGCCATAACCTGACTTTTGACCCCGGCATTTGGAAATATCCTTTCAAAAACACCAAGGGATAGCTCTTTACTGGTCCAGGCTGGCAAAGGGAGACAAAGCGGGCTTAGGTTTTCTGGCAAAGGGTTTTCCAGGGGTTTGAGCATGGGTGCTGTTATATCAAAACCTTCTATTAGAAAGCTGTGTTCTGTTTGGGTACCGCCTTCTGCAAGGCCATTCCCTGTAAGACCCCGGAAAAAATAATAACACAATTTGCCAAGCCAGGTTCCAAACTCTGCGCCAAAACCAGTTTTTGTTTTTGTAAAACGCAATACAAGATCATTCCAGCCTTTTTCTAAAGGCAGGTTTATGGATATAGGATCATTGTCATAACGCTCGGATTCAGCTGTGGTGCCATATAAAACCTCTCCGTTAACCCATAGCTTTACAGGCCCTTTTGGTATAAGAAGGAATTTTAATTCACCTGAAAATTCAGAATAATACTTACCCCAGCAATATACATAGGAAAAAAAAGGCGCGTCAGGAAAAATTTTATTAAAGTCTGCTTCGTAGCGGTAATCCTTGTTTCTTTTTATTTCGCCTGTAAAAAAAGGCCGGGGGATATAGTCGTAACGGGGGTTTGCACCAATATAACGGTTTGACATAAGTTCAAGCGCTGTCTCGATGTTTCCACAGGAAAACAATGACAGGGATTTTTCTTCTTCAAAATACTTTGCCATTATGTTATCCAGTTATCCAAAATACGTTTTTACGTTTTCAAATGAAATGGCACGGACTATTTCAATAAGTTTTTCGTTATGCGGATATTCCCCGTTTTCTGCCCAGCCTCCAATAATATTACAGAGTATGCGGCGGAAATACTCGTGCCTGGGATATGAAAGGAAACTGCGGCTGTCTGTAAGCATGCCTATAAAAGCCGCCAGCACACCTGTATTTGCAAGAACACGTATCTGCTCTTCCATACCGTCTTTTGTATCACAAAACCACCATGCAGTACCCAGCTGTATTTTACCTTTAACACCCTTATTCTGAAAACCGCCCATTATTGTAATCAAAGGATAATAGTCTTTGGGGTTAAGAGTATAAAGTATTGTTTTTGGAAGACAGGTTTCTGCATATGATGATTCCATTACGTTTAACAGGGCTGCAAGATTAACACTTTGTTCCCTGTCACCTATTGCGTCATAACCTGTATCAGGTCCAAGCTGCTTGAACATTCTGTCATTAACATTACGTATCGCTGCAAGGTGAAGCTGCATGACAATATTTTTTTCTTTATACATTTTTGCAAGACCCAAAAGTATTTTTGTTTTATAGGCATCTGTTTCCTGTCTTGATACTTCCTTCCCGGCCATAACATCCTTAAAGGTCTTATCTATATCACTGTCAGGAGCAAGTGCAAAGGGAGCGTATTCCAAAGCATGATCAGAAGCCTGGCAGCCAAGAGAGACAAAAAAGTCAAGGCGTTTCTCAAGGGCTTTTAAAACATCATCTACAGTATTTATTGTAATATTGCTTGCTGTTTGGAGGGCATCAATGTATTCGGCAAACCCTTTAAGGTTAATATTTAATGCCTTGTCAGGACGGAAAGAAGGAATAACCTTTGTCGTGATCTTTCCTATTGGAGCAGTACCATTTAAAATGGCAGCGTGGTGTTCAAGTGTATCTATGGGGTCGTCGGTAGTGCCGACAGCATATACATTAAATTTTTCAAATATGCCTTTTACGGATAGATCCGGGGTTTTTAAAAGGGCATTTGCTTTTTCCCATATTGACGGAGCGCTTTTCTCTGTCAATGGTTCATATATATCAAAATAGCGCTGTAACTCAAGATGAGTCCAGTGGTAAAGAGGATTCCCGATAAGATTTTCCACAGTGCGCGCCCAGGCAAGGTATTTTTCGTAAGAAGGAGCAGAACCTGTTATAAGGGATTCATCCAATCCCATGGCGCGCATCATGCGCCATTTATAATGATCCCCGGAAAGCCAAACCTCTGTAAGGTCA
>Ga0099364_10006524_pt1 | contig 16963 bp, 7 predicted proteins | sample TergutTh196P3_FD_73070 | JGI IMG/M metagenome (GOLD analysis project Ga0099364, IMG submission 73070) | Microcerotermes parvus P3 segment gut microbial communities from Pointe-Noire, Republic of the Congo - Th196 P3 | ecosystem: Host-associated > Arthropoda: Insects > Digestive system > Gut ... | reverse complement strand
GACAGTGGCTAGTCGTTGGACGATGACTAAGAATGATGCGGGCATATTTTATCTGCTTTTTTTCTGATTATCTTACAGTTACTCACCCAGTGACCGTGAATAGTAACTCCATCCGGCCATCGGCAAAGTTTTTTCAAATTTTCCGTTGACATCCGTGCCGGCACATGGTATATTATTTTCGTGGACGATGGTTGCGTCCTCCTTGGGCAATTGTAGCCCCCCGGACTGACGCAGCCCATCGGCCTTTTTTTCGTCCATGTAAATAACATTGCCCTTCATTTTTTCGCGTTTGATGTATTTTTCAAAATTATGCCTTCCATATATGCTTTTAATTTCGTTTACCCTTTTTCGTTCAAACTTCCGGTTGCAATGTATGGCTATTATCACCGGGTTTCCCTGATAATCGTTTTTATCCGTGACGATGACATATGCATTTTTGCCGGGATTCCCGATAATCATCACGGGATTTTCAAGTTGCCTCTTTATGTCCTTCATTATCTGCCTTGATATGCCGTGGCCCACCACACCCTCGCCGCCAGGCTGTGTGACTTTCCGGGCAACGCGCTGGGTCATTTGCATGGAAAGGGCGGGCATTCCGTTTTCCCTGAGAAAATCCGGTGTCATCCCCAATTTAAAAACCTCGCTTTCCTTCATCTGATTCCTGTAAAAACGACTCAACTGCTGTTTGTAATTCATTCCCCCACCTCACCATTGCGGCAATCCATAACCAATGACGACACTGCTGTCCAGGGCATAGGCCTTTATCCGCACCGAGTCTGCGGAGTTGCCCTCGACGGTGTAGACATTCTCCGCGTCGCGTCCGATGACCAGACCGACGTGGTCGCTGTGCCCGTCGCCCTGCCAGTCAAAGAAGATGACGTCTCCGGGCGCAAGGTCAACATACGGGGTGCTGACGTACAGCCCGCGGGATTGGAACCACGGAATGCCCTGCCGCTGGACGGCGGCGAACCTTGGGGCGGAATAACCCGCCTTGTCAAAGCACCAGGACACGAAGCAGGCGCACCATGGCACGCGGGACGAAAAGCCCATGAACTCCCAGTACGGCCGCCCGCCCGCCTGTCCGAGTTGCGACAGCGCAATGTCGATGATTGCCCTGTTCCCGGCGCGGCTGCCCGTGACCCAATCCACGCCGTCCAGGTCGGCCGTGCCGCCGCCACCGAAACCGTACCTTTCATTAACCTCGGCCAGGAACGCAAGAAACATGTCATGGCTGTCGATGAGACCCACGAGCCTCCGTTCCTCTTCCTCGGTCCTCGGCGAAAGGTTCGCAAGATAATCAATGGGGTCGGTGTAGTAGTGTGCCAGCAGCGCATATATCCCGTCCATGCGCACGGTAATCGCGAGCACGCGATGGCCTTGGCAATAGCTATAGCCGGTGCAGCGGAAACGTCTTGAGGCATTGCCGCAGCTTGTGGCCATTTCACCGGGATGCGACCATTCCTCGTAGCAGTCATCCGTGTGGCCATGGTTTTCATCCGTGCATTCAAGTCTTTTGTGTCCGGAACAGAGATAATAATACGCGCAGCAATCCGTCTCGACATAAACCGTGTGCGTTCCCGTGACCACATTCGGGCAATCATCGTCGGCATGATGGTTCCCGCAGACGGCGTGCAGGCCGCCGCAATACTCAAGCGGCAGTTCCTCCGCCACATAGCCCGCCATGATCCCCCACATCTCGCGGACGAGCGCTACGGCTTCCGTTTCGCGGAAAACCAAGTCCCTGTCGAATGCCGCCGTCCAGAAGACGGGCTGCATTATCAGGACTATCTGATCAACGGGATACACGAGGCTGTCAATCCGGTCGCCGGGAATCTCCTCCTCGTCGTCCTGGGAAAATATGCGGACAAAATGGTAATCCCCGCCGTTTTCCATGAGGTTCCGGTCATGCTCCCGCCTGATTTCCTCAATGAACCCGGCCCGCAGGGGCGGCACCTCGCCATGGAGGTAATCGTGCATTTCCAGGTCGGCCCCGTCGCTGCCGTCATCGTCGGCGTCGGCGGCGAGGACAAAGTGGCCGCTGAAAACAGTTGCCATGGACGCGGCCCCCCCGATGACCACACCGATGACCGCGGCGGCGACGAGGACAACGGCAAGCACGATGATTTTGACGGGCAGCAAGGAGACGGAAAGCGGCAAGGAAACGAGTTTCACGGTTGCCGCCGCGGTCGCCTTCAGCGTTTTTTTCAAGGCGGCGCCTGCCGCCTTGCCGGCTTTCGAGGAAGCGGCGACGCCTTTTTTTGAAGCGGAAGCGGCGGCGCGGCTAGTGCCGCGGACCCGCGTTTTAACGGTTTTTCCGGTCACGGGGTCCGCTTTTTTCGCGGCACCGGTCCCATCCGTGTTTGGCGCGGCGCCGGGCGCGGATTTCGCGGAATCCACCGTCTGCGTCCCCGTCCTGGCAGCACCCTTCCCCTTCTTCGCCCCGTCGCACAAACCGGTGGCCGTCCTCACGCCGCCCCGGGCCGTCCGCAACGACTTCAATGTCTGCCCGGCCGCCTGGCTGCCCGTGTCATCCTCGGCGGCGAAAGAGTCCTGAATGCCACCGCAGAGCTTTCCCGCAGCCGCGGCCGAAGCAGCCGCCAACGCCCCCGGTCCAGAATTATTTCCGGAAGCCGCGGCACCGGGCTTGAATTTCTTCCGTCCCCGCAGCGCCTCACGGGAAAGACCGGCATGTGCCTTCTTGTCCGCAAAGCGTTCGCCATGGCTGACCGCCCCGTGCAGGACACCCCGGTGTTCCCTGCCCTTGCCGGTCATCGGGCCATATGAGGTACGGCCTTCCGTTCCCACGGAGCCGGGCGTCCTGTTGCCGTAATCCGCCGGAATTGCCCCGGCCACGGATTGCAAGGGCGGCGCCCCGGGGCCCATGCCCGGGGGCACAACGGTTCCTGCCGCCGGCTGTTGCGACGTCGCAACGGAGGCCATGACACCTTCCCCTGTATGCAATTTTTTCATCTCCCCTGTCCGTGCCCCAGCGGTCCCCACGCTTGTGCGGGCCCCCGTGACCGGGGATTTAAGAGCCCCGGGCCCCGCCATTGGGGATGCCGCGGTCTTCACCGTTACTTGTTGCGACGTCGCAACAGTGCCGGGCGTTTCCCTGCCGGCCCTTGCCGGATCCGCCTTCTTCCCCGTCGCGGCCCTGCGCACATCGGGCATCCGCACCGGATTTTCCTCCATGCGGTCGCCGTCGCCCGGGGCGGTGTTCAGGCCCCTGGCCGTCCTCCTTTCGCCCGCCTCCGCCCTGCGGCCTATGGCCGGCCCGTCCGCCCCGCCGCGGTTTTTCCCGTCACGCTTTCCCATCACCGGCCCTCTTTTCCTTTTGCGCCACCTCATTGAAATTGGTGGACATCAGCCCGTAAAGGTAACTCTCGGGCGGGAACTCATCAACGAAGGGCACAATGGTACCCTGCGCCCTGAGCAGCCCGCTGCCGGGCGGGGAGTTTTTAAGGTAGTCCATTTGCGCGGGCGATATGTTCAGCATGGCCGCGAGGATTTTAAGGTCCTCCGGGCTCTGGTTGAGCATGAGCAGAAAGTCCGAGTTGCCAATCATGCCCCTGGCCATGTCCGACCGCAAAAGCTCCTCTATGTTCTGGGTGACCCCGGTAATCACCAACCCGTACTTGCGCCCGCGCTTATACAGCTGCCGGAGGAAATAGGCACTGTTGTAGCTGGCGAACATCGTGTGTATCTCATCGCAGTAACAGTAGGTACGTATGCCCCTGGCCTTGTTGGCGACCATCCTGTTCCAGATGAAATCGAACATGATCATCTGCCCGATCGGGCGCAGCTGCTCCCCGAGGTCGCGGATGTTGAAGACGACCAGGCGTGAGGCGGTGTCCACGTTCGTGAGGTGGGCGAAAATGTCCATCGAGCCGCGGGTGTAGTACTCAACGGCGTCGGCAATCAGCGCGGCGGCCGCGCTGCCGTCCTTCTCATGTTCGAATTCAGTCTGGAGATCCGAAAGGGTGGGCGTGAGTGACGTGTCGAAGTCATGCGCCAGGTAATCCTTGTAACACCGTTTGACGCAGCGGTCGATGATGGTCTTCTGCTGGGGGGTGACCCCGCCCGCGTCACCATGCTCGTCCTGCGAAATCATCTTCTCAATGAGCGACATGATGAAGTCCGATTTTTTCCTTATGGCCTTGGACTTCTTGATGTCCAGCGGCGTCTCGTCGCCGTCGTCCTCGTCGAGCCCGTAATCGGGCGGCATGTCCATGGGATTTATGTAATTTAGCGAGTCCGCGCTTATTTTTATGACCTCGCCGCCAAATGTCTTGAGGAAATCCCCGTATTCGTTCTCCGGGTCGATGATGATGACCCATGTCGTGCCGTCCTTCAAGATGACGTTCAGGATTTCCCGCTTGGTGGCAAAGCTCTTTCCGCTCCCGGCGGTGCCCAGGATAAACCCGGAAGGCGTCTTCATCGCCGTGCGGTCGCACAGGATGAGGTTTTTGGACACCTGGTTAAGGCCGTAGTAAAACCCGCCCGACTGCATGAGCTCCATGTTGTTGAAGGGCATGAAGACGGCCGTGGATTCCGTGGTCAGCGCCATCTCGACCGAGAGGTGCGCCGGGCTGTAGCCCAGCGGCAGCGTGAGGCGGAAGCCCTTCTCCTGTTGGTAATTGAGGGTGCGGAGCTGGCAGGAGTACATCCCCGCCACGCCCCGGAGGGTCTTGCAGTTGGCTTCCAGCTCGTCCATGTCCGCGCCGTAATCCTCGGCGAAGCACCCGGCAAAAAAATCCAGGTCGGAATCCCTCATGTCCTCGTCCTCCGGCAGCTCCAGCATGGCGATCAGGTCCATGACGGTGTTCATGTTGCACTCGTCCGGGGGGAAACCCCGGGCGGTGAAGAAGAACATGGCCTGGAGGAAGAGGCGTTCGGCCATCGGCCAGAACGGATCCGACCCGCCCCCGGCATCCTCGCCCTTGGTGTTTTCGATGAGCGTCTCTATCAGGGAAAGGATGCGCTCCTCCCAGCCCTCCCGTTCCATGTGGACGTAGGCGAAGGGGTTGTAGCCACAGGAGCGGGAGAGTTCGTCAAGGTTGAGCGCGCGGATTCCATAGCCCCGCGACTCAAGGAATTTCCCGCTTTTTTCCAGGATCTCGCCCTTCGGGTCGGTAATCACGTAGCTGGAGTGCGCCTGGAGTATGTTCGGCATGACATAGGACCTTGTCTTGCCGGAGCCGGAGCCGCCGATTATGAGGGTGTTGTTGTTGATCTGGAAGTTGTAAATGCTCGTCCGCTCCGTGGCGGTGAGGATCATGTCGGCGTCGCGGTATTTTTTGCGGATTGCCCTGATTTTTGCCCTCCGTGCAGACGGCCGGGAAAAAACCCGCAGCCGCTCCTTCCGGATCAGCCCCCGCGCGATGTTGTCGGCGAACAGGCCCTTTATTTCGGACGCGGAGCCCCAGCTGGCGGTGCCGTATTCCTTGCCGCGGATGTACTTGCCCCTGCTTGCCAGGGCATAGATGACGATGAGGAAGACGGCCCCCGCCGCGGCCGCGGCAAAACCGGGCGAGTGTTCGTTCACCTCGAACGCGAAGGGTGCGTCCTCCACCCTCCGGGTCGTGCCGCGCAGGACGGCCCCAAAGTCCACGTTCCCGCCGGCGCCGGCCGGCGCCTCACCGTAGACAACGGCCATGTGCAGGGCGATGAACAGCGCGAACAAAAGCACGGCCACGGCGAGCATGAAATTGACGGATGATTTTTTTTTCGGTTCCATTTGTTCCTTCCGTTGCGACGTCGCAACCACTACCGCGCGGGCGCGGTAGCGGCCTTGGCCATGTTCCCCGCCGCCCTTGCCTGCTCCGGTGCCTGGCCCTTGGCGGCGGCGCTTTTCCTTCTCGCAATTTCCGCCTTGTACTCAGCCATCGGTCGGCGGCCGTCATTGCCGCGTGCCGCATTTTTCCCGGCATCCCTCCCGGCCCTGGATTCCTCCGCCGCTCCGCGATCATCACGCCCCGCCATCCTCTCGCGGTTCATGCGGTCGGCAATTTCCTTGACATGGGCGGTATCGCGCTCACGGTGCATCACGATGAGCGTCTTACCCCCGTCAAGCCCGTCGTGTTCGGCACACGTATAGACAAGGCCCTCGCGCTTGGCAATCTCGCGGAAACGCGCCATGTCCTCCCCGCGGATCCCGTCCGTGTGGATCAGCGGGTCGCCGCTTTTCATGAGTTTTTTGGCGGACACGTAGCCCGCCGTGTGGTCCAGTTTGTGGTCAGCCAGGACCTTCCCCAGCTCGATTTTTTCCGCCTTTGCCCGGTCTTTGTTCAGCTTGTGGTCCTCACGCTCCATCAGGTGTTTCAGGAACTTGACAATCAAAGTCCCCATGCGCTTCAGGACGCTTGCGGACAGATTCATCGTTGCCTGCGCCGCATCATTCCCTATTTCACTCATCTTCCATCTCCTTTCTCCGCCTTGCGGTCTTTTGCGGTTTCCCCGCGTTCCCCTTCCTCGCGGTCTATCCTCCCCAGATTCCCGTGCACGAGCCGGAGATCCGCGAGTTCCAGCATTTCCCCCGCGTCGGCGGAGCCGTCCTTTTCCTTGGCGGCAAGATTGGCAATCCTGGAGGCCAGGTCTTCCCTGGATGCAAGGCCCCGGTCGCGCATGATGCCCAGGCATTTTATGTCGGCATTGATGCAATCAATCAGGTACTGCGTCCTGCCGAGATTCCGCAGCGGCGCACCGGCCGTTGTCTGCCTCCACTGCCTCCGGAGTTCAGAGGCCTTTGCGTCGCCGTCCTTCACGACGGCCTTCAGTGCATCGGGAAAAGCATTGGGCGGGGAATCACGCATGCGGATTTCCCCTTCTTTCCCATACGCGAGCCCCTTAAGGCGGCCCTCCTCCGCGAGCGCAAGGGCCTTCTTCCTCGCCGCTTCCCACTCCACATCCATTTCAGCCATGATTCCCATGGGTCTTGTCATCATTGTGTCCTCCCCCGCCGACGCCGCAGGGCGTTCCGGCCCCAATGCTTCCGGCCCCGGCCCCGGTGCTTTCGGTGCCAATGCATCCCTCAGCCTTTCCCCCGCCGGCGCCGCAGGGCGTTCCGGCCCCAATGCTTCCGATTCCGGCCCCGATGCTTTCGGAGCCAATGCATCCCTCAGCCTTTCCCCCGCCAGTGTCTCTATGGTCCTCGTCAACTGCTCCCTCGTGTAGTAACCGCCGTCGTCCAGCTTGTGATCCCTCGTGGCCTTCTGCTGCCCCGGCGCCTTGAATGACACGTGTTCCATCCAACCGCCGTCCTTCTTCCTGGCGCGGACCTCGTAGCCGGCAGCGCGGAGGGCGTCCAGGAGTTGCTCGTAACTGGACACTTCGGTGACGAGGCGGTCTATGTCGCCGGCGATCCTCCGGCGATTCGTCACTCCGTCCGCCTCCAGGGCATTGTAGGCATCCGTGTCGCGGTAATCATCGTGTTTCGCATACTGCTTTTTTTTACTGGTTTCACGCTTGCGTTCGGTCGGTTCGTAAAAACGTGTCCGGCCCGTTCCGTCGGTCCATTTTGCCAGCTTGACATCGCGGGTCGCGTCCATGACATTGAGCCCGTGTTCGTCGCAGAGCCGGTCGGAGACGCGACGCAGCCTCTGGTAAAATTCGTTCGAGTTGTTGTGCTTCTTCCCGTCCATGCCCCAGGCGCCGATGACGATGTGATTGTGGACGTGCGCAGTGTTCGTGTGCGTGCCGACGACACAGGGGAAATCGGGAAACAACTCGGCCGCCAGGGCGATCCCTATCGCATGTGCTTTTTCCGGTGCAAGATCATCCGGCGACTCCTTGAAGTCCTGCTGGAAATGCCAGCCAATGATCTCCTCCTTGTCTTTGGTCCTCACCGCCCTTGGCCCCCGGGCCGCCTTGCTCGCCAGCTCCAGTGCCCGGCTCACTTCCGGGGCAGTGGCGACGGCGCAATTTATCGCGCTTGACAGCGTCCGCTTCAGCTCCCCGCCCTTGCCTTTTTTGTCCTTGGCCGCGTACGCGAACGCGAGGCCGAGCGTTTGTTTTATCTTGCAGTCGCTCACGTATGCCATGCGTGTCACCCCGCCCGGGCCATGTCCGTATTACCAACGTCCTTTTTCGCGGGGCGGGCGATGCCGTCCAGCGCCAGCATTATGTACTTGTCCAGGAGTTCATCATAGAGATTTTCAAGCTCCGTGAACTCCGAGCGCGAGACCGCGCCGACCTCGTTGACGTGCCTGGCGATCTGGTTCATGTTCACGCCGACGCGGTTGATTTCGCCGACGGGTTTTTTCAGGTCGGCGAGTTGGTAATTTATGATGAAACCGTCCGTGATCTGCGTCCGGATGAACTCGCTCATGTTCACGCCGAGGTAGGCCGCTTTTTCCCGCGCCAGCTCCAGCTCCGAAGCGCTAAGGTGTACACGTATCTGTCTGTCGCGGAAGCGCGTGCTCCTGTCCATCGCCTGCTCCTTTTTCCCCTACTTCCCCGGCGCTGCCGGGACGTTCCCGCGCCGCCCGGCGCGGCCAGCGATAACGTCCGTTATCGAAAGGGGGTCTTAGGGGGTCCTCCCCTAACAAGCCGGGTACTGTCCCCGCGCCGGAAAATGGAAGGGGCGCAGCCACTCCATTTTACGGTGTGGGGGCATGTACCCTGTGCTTGCTATTCACCAAAAAGGTGTTTTTGTCCAGACATAGTATCACATCCATGAAAAAGTTTGGGTGACAGCTTTTTTGAAATTTCTGTCGCCCAAATCTCGTTTTCGTTGACAACAAATTCGGAAATCCTGTCACCCAAAAATGACAGAAATTCTTGCAAAAAGGCAGAATGAATAACGCCCGTAATATTATGTGGCTAAGTATCAGGAATAGGAATGAGGAATGGGAGGGAACGGGAGGATGATATGATGGCAAAGATGGCAAAAATTACGGAAAACAACAGGCCGAAAATTATTTTGTGTGTTATTGTCGTGTTATATTTAAAGCATCGCAAATAAAAAAGGCCGGCAAACCCTGGTTTACCGACCTTTTCCTAGCGAGAGGGGGACTCGAACCCTCGACCCTACGGGTATGAACCGTATGCTCTAGCCAGCTGAGCTATCTCGCCATAAAACACGAAAGAATGTAGTGCGTACAACACAAAACATTCGTTACTGTTCACGGCAACGCCACAAACAGTAACAAAACATTCCTTCTGCGGGGAAACATGGTTCTCCACCATGGGACCTGCAGGGCTCGAACCTGCGACCCTCTGCTTGTAAGGCAGATGCTCTCCCAGCTGAGCTAAGATCCCTTTCGTTGCTTTGACGGTTAAATAATGAATATGATTCGAAATTTGGCCATCGGAGCAACCATGTCACCACATATGCCAGTATACAATCCCTTAACCATGCTTGTCAAGCACTTTCTTTACGACTTTCTTTTGCGTTACCGGTTGCATTTATAATGAAAATCCTGTATAGTTAAACACATAATAATAACAAACAAATAACACGCAATGATTCCGGCATAATTTTGCAAATATACCGAAAGGGCTTGACAATTATGATGATTTGTGCAACATTTTTCATAGCAAGCAAGCAAGCAAGCAAGCAAGCAAGCAAGCAAGCAAGCAAGCATCTGGCAGCTAACAGCTCAGCCTATTTTATATGCCTTAACACACCGGAACCACATCACGGGCGGTTTTCCCCATCGCGGGGATAGCCGCCTTTTTGTATTTCAACTGAATGAGGAGGTAAACACATGAACAAAAAAACACTCACCAAAACTGTTGCATGGCTATTAACGTTCGGCTTGCTGGCCGGCATCGCACCCCATGCGGCTTTTGCCGCGGAAGAAGAAACGGGCGGCGGATTGTGGCCCCTACAGGAGTCCGCCGAGGAGGATGACGACACGGAGGGGATTGCGCCCACGCAAAGCGTGGGAACTCATGACCGCAATGACAATGAGCCAGACAGCGGCGAGATAATCGCTTTTTCGCCCCTGGATGATGAAGTGGACGATGATGTGCCCAATAATGCCCTGTTCGTGCCGACCGCGGATGGATTGTCAAATATTTGGGGCATAAGCCCGCAGGTGGCCCTGCGCCGCAGCAACCCACAGCCCAGCGACCCCGCCACCGCACTGTCCTCGCCCACATTGGCCCAGTCCACCAGCATAGGCTACGGCGGTTATCAATGGGTGGTCATCGGGTGGAACGGCGCCGGGGTGGCTTCGGAAATCGGCACGGCCACATTGCTATTGCACGGTGACAACCCGAACAGACCTCCCGTTAGTCCATTTAATACAACCAACACCAATGCATACAATAATTCAACCCTGCATACCGCAATGAGCAGCTTTGGGAATACAATTCCCGAACAGGAAAGAACGTTTATCGTCCAGCGGAATTTGACGGGCGGCAGTGCAACTAGTAATTATTCTAGCTCGAGTCCTGCGGTCACGACCAGCTTTACTGCTGCCGCGCTTAACGCGGGTACGCAGTATATGGACTTTGCATATTTAGATATGAACGATAATACATTTGACTTTTATGCATATGATGCCATGCGGAGAAGCGGCCAAATCGGCGGAGGGGCTTACAGCGGCAATTTCCACCCCGACCGTGTAAACGGTGCTGATGTTTCCAACCAAAATTTTTGGCCGCTATCACTTGCGGAAGCGAGTTTATTGAGTTCTTCTGTCAGCAGTTATGGACTCGGGCCCGCAGCGGGATCCGTCCCCGGATCCAATTACGCATGGTGGCTGCGTTCGCCTGGTGGTAGCGCAGCTGGCGCTCCTTTTATTAAAAACAGTCTCCTCACCGTAACGGGTACTAATGTCCAGGAGAACTACGACCTAGGCCCCCGCCCTGCCTTTAATCTAAGCCTGGGCTCTGTCCTCTTTGCGTCGGCTAACCACGCCATCAACAGTAAAGCGGCGGCGACAGTGGGCGGCGGCTTTATCCCGGCTTCAACTGTTCTTTCAACACCGCAGAATGTAAAGCTGACCATGCAGAGGAACGACTGGGTGCTGGGCAGCGTGACGCCAACAGCGCGTTACGGAAACACGGTCACGTTTAACTACAGCGGGGCGACCACGGGCAAAACCTTGTCGGCACTCATCACCCGCGCCGATTCGGAACTGCGCCATTACGCCAAATTAGTTGCTTCCACCAGCGCAAGCGGCAGCGGCCTCACGATGGTTCTGCCCGATGATTTTAACGATGGCATCGATAAAGTGCATGTCTTTCTTGAAGAGGCCAACGGCGTGAATCAAACAGACTTCGCCAGTGCCTTTATGCCATTGGACGTGCCGGCAGACCCCGAGGAACGCCTGCGTGCGGCAGCGGCGGCACAAATGGATAACACGTTTAAGCTCACAAACGATTTTACCGGTCTTAGCGGCGGAGTACCACTGCTCACAACGCAGCTGGATGTATCAAACAATTTCACCCTGGATTTAAACGGGCACACCCTAAAAATTGACTTACCCAGCGCTGGTGCAGTCGGGCAAAATTCCAACGGCATAAGCATCGCCAGCGACAAAACATTCACGATTATGGACAGCAGCCAAGGCCAAACAGGTGTCCTGGAGGTCATTAACCGCTCATCGACGGGAACAACCGATGGCAACGGAGCGGCGATTAACACCACCGACGCGACTCTGGTCATAGAAAGTGGCACGGTCACGGCCACCGGCGGTTCTAATGGTGCGGGCATAGGCGGCGGCTCCGGTAAGGATAGCGGTACGATTAACATACGCGGTGGCACGGTCACAGCCACGGGCGGCCGAGACGCTGCGGGTATCGGCGGTGGCATGAGAGGTGCGGGCGGTATGATTACCATAGAGGGCGGCATAGTCACGGCCACAGGCGGCCAAGGAGGCGCAGGCATTGGCGGCGGCGGTATCGACAACCCAACCGGCACTGGCGAAGGCCCAAGCGGCACGATTAGCATAAAGGGCGGCACGGTCACGGCCACAGGCGGCAATAACGGCGCAGGCATTGGCGGCGGCGGTACATCGGCGAACGGTACGGTTAACATAAGTGGCGGCACGGTCATGGCCACAGGCGGCCAAAGAGGTGCGGGCATCGGCGGTGGCGGCAGCATAGGCTCCGGCACCAGCGGTGGCAACGGCGGTATCATCACCATAAGCGGAAACAGTGTCACGTATGCCACAGGCGGTGCTAATGGCGGCGCGGGCATCGGCGGCGGCGGCGCAGACGGCGACAATCGCGGAGGCGCAAGCGGCACGATTATCATAGAGGGCGGCACGGTCACGGCCAAAGCAGACGGCAATCCCACCTTCGGCGGCGCAGGCATAGGCGGTGGTGGCGGAGGCGTAAGCGAAACGATTACCATAAATGACGGCACGGTCACGGCCACAGCCAGTGCAGGCATCTTAGTCGGCGCAGGCATCGGCGGCGGTGGCGGCGATGGCAATAACGCAAATAGCACGATTACCATAAATAGCGGCAGGGTCACGGCCACCGGTGGACAGTCCAGCAATCCCAATCAGGGCAGAAGCGCTGCGGGCATCGGCGGCGGCGGTAGAGATCGTAATACTACCGGCGCCGGGTCCGGCGGCACGATTGCCATAAATGGCGGCAACATAGACGCCATGTCGGGCAATGATTCTGCTCACGCAATCGGTCCCGGACAAGAGGGAAATACAAACAGTACGGCTAACTCTGTCACCGTAGACGGGGGCTTTAGCTACTCAACGAGCACGACCGCATCCTCCCCTACGATGAGTCCGATTTCACAGTTTTTTGACAGCGACAACACCACCTTCGCAGTGCCCAATGCTTTCCGCTATATCCAATTTAAAGAACTGCAAATCTCCACCGTTTCTTTCGACACAGACGGCGGCAGCCCTATAGAGGATATGCGGACACTCAACGGCAACACAATCACCGCGCCCACGGCACCGACAAAAGCGGGCTTTATTTTCAACGGGTGGTATAAAGAAGCAGCTTTAACTAACCCGTGGAATTTTGACACGGACCTGGTAACCGGCGATATCACGTTGCACACAAAATGGGATCCGTTGTCTGACGCTGCTATAACCGTAACCATAAACAACGGAAATTCGCCTACTTACAACGGCACAAACGATTATGCTGTTAGCGCCGCAGCGGTTGACGCCGCTAACAGCGCGCCTGTTGCGGACAGTACATTTACATATTTATATGAAGGAATAGACAGCACAAGCTACGGCCCCAGTGCCGAAAAACCCACCCACGCCGGCACCTACACCGTGACAGCCACGCTCGCCAGCGCTACCCATATGGGCAGCGTCAGCGAAATCTTTAGCATCGACCGGGCAACACTCACCGTCTTGCCAGATGAGGGGATGTGGAAATATTTCGGCCAGTCAGACCCGCTACTCACCTATACGGCAAACGGCGTGGTAACAGGCGAAACACCCAGCTTTACGGGCACACTGTCCCGCACGGACGGTGAAGCAGCGGGACATTATGTCATAACCGTGGGCACACTGGCCCTCGCGGATGGCACGGGCGCTTTCCGTGCCGCCAACTATGACCTGGCCCTGGCGCCCGTGAATTTTGAAGTAAAAGCATATGACGCGCCACCAGCGACCCTCACACCCAACGGTGACAATGGCTATTTCAAGGCAGGCTTTGGCACAATCAGCCTCCATGCGCCGGATGGACATACAATAAGCGCGACGCAGAGCGGCCCATGGACAGCTTCCATGGCGCTGGACGCTGCGGACGGCGAAAACAAGAGCGCCCAATATTATTTACGCAATACAACCACAAACGCGATAACGGACGAAATGACGATTAATTACCACGTGGACACCAGTGCCCCCACGGCGCAGCTGCAATTCAGGGACCAGCCTGTCCGCTCGTCCGCAAACAGCATCACCTTCAACTTATTCTTCAAAAACACGCTGGACGTGACGATAACGGGCACGGACGGGGGGGCGGGCGTATCCACGCTGGAATACTACATGGCGGCGGCCGAAATCACCGACACTGCCACCATTGAAGAGGACGATTGGATCACATATGCGGGAACATTTGCCGTCACGGCAGCGGCCGCGGAACAATTCATTCCCTATGTCCGTGTCCGCGACAGGGCCGGCAACTCGGCAGTTTTATTTTTCGACGGCGGGGTCCTCTATCCGGCAGCCACGGCGGCCAAGGATAGCTTCATCTTCCATAAAGATAACGACGGCGACCTGGACGTGGACATTGAGTTAAAAGACGGTAATAGCTTCGGCCAACTCATGCTGGCGGACGCTGTGCTGACAGAAAACACGGATTATACCTGGCACAGCGGTATCCTGACGATAAAAGCCGCATACCTGGAGAGTCTGCCTTTGGGTGAACAGGCTTTTAAGCTCTTCTATCTTCCGCTGGACAGGACCTATATGGGCGGTGCCGAGGGTGACGAACCCGTGCTGGATATAAACGTGAATATCGTAAGCGCCTCACCAGTGAGCGTGAGCGTGAGCGTCCCCGCTTCCATCACATACGGTGAAACCCTGGATGTCAGTGCGGTGGCGGACGCGGGCGGCATTGACTTCACATATCTCTACGAAGGCACTTTGGCGGACGGGGCGCAGACAGCCTACGGCCCCAACGGACACAAACCCACAGCTCCCGGCACATACACGGTGACGGCCGAGCTGATAAGCACCACCCACATGGGCAGTGACGAGGCCGCTTTCAGCATCAATCCCAAGCCCCTCACCTGGACCCCGGGCACGGCGGAAGACAAGATATTTAATGACAGCACGGATGCCGTCATCAGCATCTACCCGACACTCTCCGGCGCGGACAGCGCAGCCGGCGTGATTAACAATGACGACGTGGTCGTCTTGCCCGGCGCAGTCGCTTTTGCCAGCGCGGCAGTGGGCCTCCACGACATCTTAGTGACAGCGGACTGGGAAATATCAGGGAGCGATACCTGGAAATACGGCCTCCCAAGCGCACAGCCGGCATTTGCACAGGCGCGGATCACCGACCCGCAGACAACACCCGTCACCGCCATCGGCCTGAGCCCCACATACCAGACCGTGCGCACGGGCGGCTCCCTGAGCCTGGTCCTGCAGATGGATGGCAGCCTGCCGGCGGCGGGGTCGGTGGATTGGGATTATGACAGGACTGTCTTCAAACCAAAGGAAGGCACGGACGCCACCACACCCACCCTGAGCCTGGACGTCCTGCCCGGGGCCGTGGCAGATACCAGCTATCGCATTACTGCGCGGCTAAAGGTCGACGGCAACACATACGCAAGCTTTGCCGAAGTGTATGTCCATGCGGGCGACGTCGCCACCGATGATCTGGACAAATTTAGCATTACTCTCCTGGAAACCACCGTCCGCATAAACCGCGCCCAGGAAAACGGTGCCCTGTTGCCGGTCAAGGTGGCGGACAGCGGCGACGGGGGGATGAAAACTTTCTCTGACAGCTACGTGACCAATGCGCTGCTACGCGATATCATCGAAAAGCACGGCGTGGCCCTGTACACGGACTATGACCACGCCACCAGGCCGGCGCAGGAGCTGACCGCGATAGGCATCGGACTCTCGGAGCGTGACCCCCGCAGCCTGGAGCTGTCCATTATCCCGGGCAAGGAGGCGGAGGCAAAAAGCACCCGCAACGTGGCGGTTGTGGTCGGCAAAGGCGAGCAGGCCCTGGAAGTGGGGCGCATCAACATCACGGTGGCGGAAAGCTACCCGAAAATCCGCATTAGCGCCAGCAATAACTTAAACCTCTTTGCCCCGGATGCGGGGATGACCTTCAGCGCCACGGCGGCGGACGGGACCCGGGTGACGGTGGAGGCCGTGACCCCGACAGGCTCCAATGCGGGCATGGTCATACCAGGTGATAATGTCGCGAACAGCCTGAAACTGAACATGGCCAACGCCCAAAAGAACAAGACGGTAGGTGTGGATCTGACGTTGAGGCTGGATGGCTACAAACACGCCGTCAAGAGCGGCAATGTCCTGCGCTCCGGCGTGCGCATCGTGGACAGTGTGCCCCGGCTGAAGCTTAGCCCGGCCACGGTGTTGGTGGAGCTGAACCGGCCCTTCACTGTGGGCTTGCAGGGCGTGGATCTTAAGCAGATAGAAATGCTTAAGTTCCAAGGCATGGAACTGACGGGCGATAAGCTGGAGCAAGCACGGGACACGAAAAACAACAGACTCACGCTCACGGCCACTTCGGCCGTCGCCAAATCCCCGGTGGAGCTGGTGATGGCAGGCAGCAACGGTAGACCGCTCAGCGCCAACCTCCGGGTAAACGAAGCCGACATGAGCAAGAAGACGAACCTCCGGACACCCACCAAGTCCGTGAGCATCCACCAGGCCTACAAAGGTGACATTGTCCATATTCAACTGGTGCCGCAGGTGGCGACGGTGGTGTTTGACAGTACCACGGATTTGGAGGTCACAATCCCGGAGGAGCTTGCCGTTGCCGGGGTCACGGCTGCCGTGAGCGATAATACCGTGACCCTCACGAAAGCAGGCAGCGCTCCTTTGACCCCCGGCACATACAACATCACCATGACGCCGCAGGGTGACCCGCGCTTTGCCAACATCCGCCCCCTGAACTACAAGCTGCGGGTGACGGGTGCCGACAAGGCCAGCTTCACCCTGGGTCAGAAGGGCCGGATAAACGTGGCCGTTGCGGACAGTGCCGTGAGCGTGACCGTGCGGCCAAACGGCACGGCAGCGCCGCTCAAAGAGGATGGGATCACGTTGCCCGTGGCACTCAGGGAGCTGTTCGACACGGAAATCACCGGCGACTTCACTTTTGAGATCCGGGCGAAGCAGGAAGCCCTGGATGCCGTCCAGACCACAAACCCCGCCGAACGCATCATTCCCGGTGTGCGTTATAATCTGAGCGGGCTGGTGATACAGATGAAAAACGCCGAAGGAATAACCGAAGATATAACCCTGGAGCGCGACTTTTTCATCTCCCCCACCACCGCCGTGCCACGCGGCCGCCGCAGCCCGGCCAGCTTAACCCTCTATAAGTC
>Ga0099364_10006523_pt1 | contig 16966 bp, 18 predicted proteins | sample TergutTh196P3_FD_73070 | JGI IMG/M metagenome (GOLD analysis project Ga0099364, IMG submission 73070) | Microcerotermes parvus P3 segment gut microbial communities from Pointe-Noire, Republic of the Congo - Th196 P3 | ecosystem: Host-associated > Arthropoda: Insects > Digestive system > Gut ... | reverse complement strand
GGCACAGAAAAGACGATAATAGACAAGTAGTGTCAAGTAGGGAAAGCCCGTATTCTGTACGGAACGTCCGGATTCTGTAGGGAACGCATTCATTCGTTCCTAATTCAATATTGAACCCAACAGAACTCGGAACGAATAAATGCGTTCCCTACAGGATTTGGGGCGTTCCGCGAATCATTTCCCGTAGGGAAATATGATCGGTAGAAACGGATACCCCCCAAAAAACCTGCATCCCGTAGGGATGCAACCAACAATATGCGTAGATTGTTGGTCGCATCCCTACGGGATGCGGTTGGTGTGTGTCTCCGTTCCTACCTTACACATACCTACGGCATGTGTAAGGTAGGAACGAATAAATGCGTTCCCTACAGATATGAGAATTAGGAACGAATAAATAAAATTGAAAACAAAGAAGAGGCAACATAATGAAGAACAAAATTGCATTAGCAATGTTATTTTTGTTATTTTTAACATCGTGCGACATATCTCCCCGACAAAATGTCCTACGCATAGGGTATATGGATTATAGTTTTGACCGCTCTGTAGTCCATGTTTTAAAGGGAATATTAGATCAGCAACCTAGTTTAGATGTCCAATTACTAATGGTACCGGACTCCACAATGTTCCGACAACTTTCAACGGGTGAGTTAGATATAGGCATTTCAGCATGGATGCCGGTAACGCACAAGCATTACTTTGATTTATATCCTTATGAAATATCGAATTATAGCATGATAGTTGATAGTTTAGGAGTATACTTAGCAGTGCCCGAATATTTAGAAATAGACCGCATAAGTGAATTACGAAATTATGCCTCTTCGCTTAACAACACGATATTTGTACCGGATGGGAACAATGCCGTTTATGAGTTTGCGAAAGATTTAATTGAAGATTATAATTTAGTCGATTTTAGATTGCATGAATCTACATTTGACAACATTATGTACTTTGTGGAAGAATCTTTGCGTGAAAATATTCCATTTGCAATTGTAACTATCCGACCACATCATAGTTTTAAGAAGTATGGGTTAAAAATTTTAACAGATACTCGCCACAGTTTCGGAGATTTTGAACAGGCGTACATAGTTGTGAACTCAAATGTCCCTGAAAAAATGCCTGTTATTGCGGATTTTTTAGCGCAGATACGTTTTACTTTAAGTGATATAGAAGAGTTAATGGAGTTAAATCAGGTTCTTGGAACGGAACTTTATGAGAATGCATTACGATGGATAAGTCAGAATACAAGACGAATAAATACATGGTTATTAGGAAATTAATGTGCGGAGCTTTTTTTTATCCGCAGTAAGTTAACGGCAGGGATGTCGTTGTCAAAATATAAATGGAGGCATAATGTCCGATTTGAAGTTTTTAATAGTCGACGACTCGCCAACTATGCGGCGTATCGTCTTCAACACTCTGAAAAGATTGGGGTATAATGAAATTGAAGAAGCTGAACATGGTTCTGAAGCTCTTGACAAACTGAAAACCATTGAGGGAATTAATTTCGTTGTTACAGACTGGAACATGCCAGTCATGGATGGTCTTGAACTTGTTCAAGAAATAAGAAGTTCCGCAAATTATTCAAAATTACCGATTTTAATGGTAACAACACGTTCGGTAAAGGATGATATTGTAGAAGCGATGAAAGCAGGTGTTAATAACTATATTGTTAAACCCTTTACACCCGAAGTATTGAAATCTAAAATTGACATGGTTTTATCTAAATAGGGAGAATTTAAATGCATGACGAAAAAAATCTGGGTGTAATTTCATTAGTTGAGAAGCATCTTGCAGACATTCGTGCTCTGTTAGATGAGCTAGGACCTTTGTTCGATTTCAGATGTTTTAATTTTGGTGGGGTAAAAAAACAAATTGAGAATTTTCTTGAGACAGGAAATTTACTTGAGGACAGAGTAAACCTGACCCACACCTTGATTCAGGGGATTATTCATTCTATTCATTCTAGCAGAAAAGAAATGAAAAAATCTGTTGATGGATTGTTAAAACAAACTGGCGTACAATTAGAAAAGATTACAGCTACTACTGAGGAAGCAACGCAAAAAATAATGGACGAGGCTATGAAAATAGAGCAAGAACAGAACATTATTCTTGGTAAATTAGAAGAAGTTCGAACTCTTGACCCCACAGTAGAGGACATGGATATAAAGATTGAAGAAATTAAAAAGGTCGTTTATGGTAACCAAGACGCTGCTTTTATGATAATCAACTATCTACAATTTCAAGATATTACAGCACAGCAGATTGCAGGTGCGTACTCTTTATTATCCGATACAGAAAAGACGTTGTTATATGTCTCAAATCTGATGAAAGAATTTGATTTAGGAGATAATTCTCCTGAATTTTTACTTCAAGATCTGGACAGAAATGCTTTCAATGCAGAAGCTAATTTTAAAGATAAAGCCGATATTCAACATGTAATAGACGACATATTTAATACTGGAAATACGAATGTAGATGTGCCTATAGTAGAGCATACAGTTGATGGAAATAAGTTTGCAACATCAAATGCTCGTGTTGAAGAAGAAGAAGAATTTGATATTGATGCTTTGTTTGGGAATTAATATTATAACAAAATATTACAAACTTTCCACGGGGAAATAATGAGCGAACAAAAAAAACTTTTATTAGTAGATGATGACGATGATCTTCGTTATGTAATGGCAGAATATTTCTACGAAAACGGGTATAATATTGTTTTAGCAGCAGACGGGCAAGAAGGTCTTGAACTTTTTTCTAAGCAAAAGTTTGATATTATAATTACAGACGTACGCATGCCAAGAATGAATGGTTTACAACTGTTAAAGGCAATAAAAACCCATTTTCCTTCATTTCCGGTTATTTTAATGACCGGTTTCGAGTTAAGCAAAAATGACCTTGCCAATATAAGGTACAATGCTGATGCTTATATAACTAAGCCATTTTCAATGGATTATATGAAAAGATTGATAGAAAATCTATTAAAATAAACACTAGTAGGTTGTGCTATGCAAAAAATTATTTCGCATTACGAGATTGAAGAAACAGATGATGTGAACGAGCATCGATATCAGGAAGCAGAATCAATAATTAAGATACCAATCTTCAAGAACGAAGAAAAACGTATCGAAGTTTTTGAAAAGAAAACATCAATTGAAGAAACAGAAGCGGAAGAAATTGAAGCAGAAGCAGAACCAGAAGAACCACCACCTCCACCAGAACCAGTAGAACCGGTACTTAAACTCATCAGAAATGAAGATGGTATAGTACTAGGTATTGAAGTTCATTGTGGCTGTGGTGAAAAAATATTAATAAAAATGGAATATTAAAATGAAAAAAATTTTAGTTGTTGATGACGAATTATTGTTAAGAAATGTGTTGTTCGATTTTTTGACACAGCAACAATATGAAGTCTTATTAGCACCAGATGCTGAAAAAGCATACGAGCTACTTCGTGATGTAAAGCCAGATTTAGCTCTTGTTGACATTCAGATGCCAAAAGTTAATGGCATCGAACTTACCTTGAAATTAAAAGAAATGTACCCTGATTTGATTATTATTATCATGACAGGTTACCCAAGCCTAGATACGGCAGTTAATGCTATGAAGAACGGAGCTTCAGAGTATATCATTAAGCCGTTTAGGCTTATTGAACTTAAAAACATGATAACAAAATATGCAGGCTAACGAAGTAAAAACTGACATCGCTTCTTTGACTTCAGCATTTCATAATTTTTCAGATATAATTGAAAGATTTGAAAATACTTTTGCAAATTTACAGGAAAAGATTGATATTTTAACCGAACAAGTTGAGATTAAAACAAATTTTCTGAACAATATTCTAGAGAATACATACGATGGTGTTGTGGTTATTGATACTTTCGGCAAAATTACAAATTTCAATAGAGCCGCTGAAACTATTACTGGATTCACAAAAGATGAAATTTTAGGTAAACCGTATAAGATATTTTTTGACGAGAATACTTCAGACTATTTATCAGCACTTTACACTCTTTCTACAAACAAAGAATTGTATCGTATGCAGAAAACTATTCTTACAAAAGATAAAGCTCAAAAAGAGGTTGAGTTTAGTTCTACTTTATTAAAAGATAACGAGAAGAAAATTTTAGGGGTAATTGAAACTTTTAACGATATTTCTGAGATTAAACTATTAAGAGAAAGAATGACTCATATTGAAACGCTTGCTGCTCTCGGTGAAATGTCTGCTTCGGTTGCTCATGAGATTAGAAATCCTTTAGCTGGAATTACTGGATTTGCAGGTTTACTTGACAGAAATATTGATGAGGATGATTCACGGAAATCATTAGTAAAGTCGATTCTTGCGGGAACAACAAGACTAAATGATATTATTTCCAATCTGTTAAAACTAACACGTCCTCAAAGTTTGACATTAACAAAAATAAATTTAAATGATTTTTTGACCGAATTAACTGGAATTTTCAAATCAGAGATTGGCAATTCTACAGCTGAAACGATTTCAGTTTTAGTAGAAATAGAAGATACAAAAACAAATATATTTTGTGATGTTCAATTAATGCAACAGGTGCTAATTAATATATTACGAAATGCTTACGATGCTTATATGGATTTACAAAATGATATTAACAAAATTAATATTATTGTTAAAACATATGATTTTGATGATGAAATACGGAAAAATTTCTCCTATGTTGAAATTACGATTTCAGATTATGCAACCGGAATGTCAAACGAAGTTATTCAGAAAATTTTTAATCCGTTTTTTACCACAAAACATGATGGTAACGGCTTAGGGCTTGCTATTTGTAAAAAAATTATTCAATTACACAAAGGCGATATTAGTGTGAACTCTAAATTAGGCAAAGGTACAAACTTTGTTATTAATTTACCATTATACAAAATGTAGGGAACGCATTTATTCGTTCCTAATTCACCCCCCTCTTTGAGGGGGGCAGGGGGGAGTAAATTATATATATATTCATACCTTACACATGCCGTAGGAATGTGGATTTACGCATACCACCCCACACCGAAGGTGTCGATTTATATATAAATACCGCCTCACATCGAAGGTGTTGATTTATATAAAAATACCGCCTCACACCGAAGGTGTTGATCGCTATGTAGAAAACGATGCCCCACTAACCATCACCACCCCGAAGGGGTGGAACAATCGTTTAGGTTCCATACCTACGGCATGGAAATCAAGGTGGGGATGTCGTTTTCTACATAGCGATCGATCCCTTCGGGATGGTATGGATTCATATATATAAATTCATACACCAAATTAACGAGGAGTATTAAAAATGACAAAACGCATATTAGTCGCCGATGATGAAGGTTTAATTCGCGATTTTTTTATTAGTTTTTTCAAAAGCATGAAGGATTATGCAAATTATAAGATAGATATTGCTGTAAATGGGGAAGAGGCAATAGCTAAAATCAAACACAACACTTACGATCTTATTTTCACAGATTTAAAAATGCCAATTAAAACAGGTATTGATGTGCTTAAATTTGTTGCAAGTCATTCTCCCAGAACTGATTCTGTTTTGCTAACTGCCTTCGGCGGTCCGGAAGCTGCTGCTCAAGCTATGGCATATGGTGCATACGAATATTTGACGAAACCTGTATCAATAGAAGAATTAGAAATGATTGTGAAAAGAATTTTCGAACGCCAAGAACTGATAAAAGAGAACGAAAATTTACAGAAAAAAATACATGAAAATACTCATTATTCTAAAATTATTGGAAAAAGCAAACCTCTTGAAGATATAATGGATCTTGTAAAACTTGTTGCACCTACAAATTCTACTGTTCTTGTAGTTGGTGAATCCGGAACCGGTAAAGAACTTATCGCTGAAGCTGTTCATATGTTAAGCCCAAGAGCAAAAAATAATTTTGTTAAAATTAATTGTGCTGCAATTCCGGAAAGCCTAATAGAATCTGAACTTTTCGGATTCGAGAAAGGTGCATTTACTGGCGCTATAAAGACTACTAGGGGTAAATTTGAGCTTGCCGACAAAGGTTCTATTTTATTAGATGAAATTTCAGAAATGAATCTTGATCTACAATCGAAATTATTAAGAGTGATTCAAGAGAAAGAGATTATCAAAATTGGTAGTGAAATGCCGACAAAAGTTGATACAAGAATAATCGCAACATCGAATAGAAATCTGGCAGAAGAAGTGAAAAACGGTAGATTTCGTGAAGACTTGTTCTTTAGATTAAATATAGTGCCAATTTCAATGCCACCATTAAGAGATAGAAAAAGTGATATTCCTTTCCTTTCAGAATATATTTTAAAGAAAGTTTGTTTTGAACTTGGAATTGCTAAAAAAGCTCTTACTCAAGAATCTTTAGATTTTTTAATGAACTATGATTGGCCCGGTAATATCAGAGAACTTCAAAACGCTTTAGAAAGAGCGTGCATAACTTGTAGAGATGCAGCACTCCCTGTTAATGTTTTTAGTTTTATTACAGGAAATATTAACCAAAATGTTAAAGAAATATCCACAACATTAACAGAAAATGAAGTTAAAAATGATTTAGACTGGATTAACTTTTCTGGTAGAACTATAGATGATATTGAGAAAGAAATAATACTGAAAACTTTGGAAAAAACTAACAATAATAAAAATGATGCTGCTGAAATTTTAGGAGTTACTACCAGAACTTTAAGAAATAAATTGTCATTATACGAAATGTAGGGAACGAATAAATGCTGTAGGTAAACGGTTCTATATTACAGATTATTTCTATGCTTTTGAACATAATTTTCTAATACTTCATTAATCATAATCTGATATTTTATATTATTCTTTTCAGCATGTTCCTTAAAAAAGTTTATGCTATCAGTATTTAGAGATATAGTTATCTTTACTCTATCTCTATTGTTTTCAGACAAAGTCGTTTTTTTTTCTACCCTGACTATTTTTTCAGGAGGTGGTAAAAAATCAATCACTCTTTTTCCTGTGGACAATGCCATTGAAATCTTTTTCGGTGCTTCAGCGTAATGAATGCTCTTTCTCATATATATCCTTTCCTTCGCGCCAGTATCCAGCTCCAAATATACGGATACTGCCATTTCTTATAGTAAACCTAACTGTTATGATACCGCTTCCATCATTTCCAATACAGAAAAACCTTTCTTCATTTTTTGAATGTTTCTCGTCAATAATGATGATACGATTTGAATCAAAAAAAGCTTCTTGAGCTACTTCAAATGAGACTTTATGCTTATCTATGTTTTCGAGATTCTTTTGATCGTCCCATTCAAATGTCATTTCATAAATTCCTTATTCAGGATGACAATGTAATTTTGTTCCATCTCATTTACTCCTATAACACAATTCAAACAATTTTAAATCCTTTTTTTTGTCAAGTAAAATATTTAGGGGACGCACCTAAATCCTGTACGGAACGCACCCATTTTCTGTACGGAACGCATTTATTCGTTCCTAGTTCCAATCGCGTTCCATATCGAATTAGGAACGAATAAATGCGTTCCGTACAGGATTTGGGTGCGTTCCGTACAGAATTTATCAAATAATGAAATTTACCAATATTCTGTTTCAATAAAATCTAAATTTAAAAAATGTTTATCTCTAGTAACCAAAATAAAATCGTGTTCTTGAGCAATAGCTGCTATCCAAATATCGTTATCTGGTATAGGTTTTCCTAAAGATTTTAGCTTCAATCTGAGGTTTGAATATTGATACGCTACCGTTTTAGTTACATCAATAATGTCAATATTATCAAAAAACCTATAAAGTAATATCATATTTTTTTCTTTATTTTTTGAATTATTGAATCCATAGTGTAATTCCCCAACAGATATAGTCGAAATACAGACATTAAAATGGTTATACATTTTTGAAACAATAGCTGGGTCATTATTCAAATAAAGCACGGCAATATTTGTATCAAGTAAATATTTCATCCCAGTCCTTTTGATTGATATTTTTACAATCTTGTATTGAATTTAATATCTCTTTTGCATCATCATCTGATATACAGCCAGCCAGATCTCTTAACCTTTCTTTTCTTTGCTCATTTTCATCAAGTGAAGAGACTACGATTTTAACTTTTTGGTTCACGAATTTTTTTAAGTTATCAAAACTGATATTTAAACCTTTTTCTGTGACAGTGTCATATAGACTGATTGCTTCCATATATTACCTCTTATTTCTTATGTGATACATTATTTTTAAGTCCCTTTATTTGTCAAGTAAAATATGTACGGAACGCATTTATTCGTTCCTAATTCATTCTGAAAATATAAAATCATACCTTACACATACCTACGGCATGTGTAAGGTATTATTTTATATATAATTATTATTATGGAATGCACCCATTACCTACAGAAAATGGCTGCGCACATGTCCAACATCAGTTACAATTTTATACCCAGCATCTGTTACTCTTTTATCTAGGCAGTTTTTACATTCAGCGGCTTCTTCATTTGTGCAGATTTTATTATCATATAATTCATATTTTTTTCTATAATTAATAGGAGAAAGATTTGGCATAACAACGTTTGCCCCTGCTTTAAGTCCCATTTCTCTTCCGTTTTTGTCAATAGTACCCAGTGCAGTAGTCGCAGGAATTAAGGCATATGGAAACATAATTCTAATAATAGCAATAATTCTTAAGCACATGTTAAAATCGCCGTTAGGAAAATCTTTAAATGGAGTATATTGATGTGACAAAAACGGACCAATACCAATCATATCAGGTTGAAGTTCTTGCAAGAATCTAAGATCTTCAATAATATTATCAACGGTTTGAAACGGAGTACCCACCATAAATCCTGAACCAACTTGAAATCCAATTTCTTTTAGATTCCAAAGTGCTTGTTTTCTAGTTTCAATGCTCATGTTTTCTGGATGTAATAATTTGTAATGTTCATGATTTATGGTTTCATGGCGAAGCAAATATCTGTCTACACCTGCATTAAACCATTCATAATAAGCCTCATATGATTTTTCGCCAATGGATAGAGTTATAGCACAATCTGAGTAATTATTTTTAATTTCTTTAACAATTTCTGTAATTTTATTGACAGAATAATAATTATCTTCACCACCTTGTAAAACGAAAGTTCTAAAACCCAGTTCATAGCCTTGTTTACAACACTCCATAATTTCATCTTTACTTAATCTATATCTTTCCACGTTTAAATTGTCTTTTCTAATTCCGCAATAATAACAATTATTTTTACAGAAATTGGTAAACTCTATAAGTCCACGAATATAAACATCTTTGCCATAATACAGCTGTCGTATTCTATCTGCTTCAATCATAAGATTGTTTTGTTCGGTGTCATTTTGAATTAAATTTTTTAATTCGTTGTTTGAAAAATTATTCATTTACATTCCTAAATATTCTGTATATATAGATTTAGCATTGTTTTCATCAACAGCGTTTTTAATTATTGCTCGTCCGTCTTTAAAAACTGTTATTTCATATTTACTGTCGACAAAAGTTAATGTGTATTTATTAAATGCGACAGAACCTATTCTTTCTAGTCGGTCTGCTAAAATATTGAAATCAACATCAACCGTAACCGAAGGCATTATTTGAACAGAATTTGTTCCGCAAAGATTTATAGTGTTTGAAGCTGATATTTTCCTAAAATAATTATAGTTTTTATGAACACAAATCGGGCATTCATTATTCTTCTCAAATTTTATAACAGCAGAATGGTTTGTCCACAAATCAATTTTAAATAAATCATGTCTTACTGCATCGGATCCTATTAAAATCTTCAATGCTTCAGCTGTTTGAATAGAAGCTATTGTACTGGTTGCCATGTTTAAAACACCAAAAGTACTGCAGGAATGGTTGAAATTTATGACAGAATCAGGAATGAAGCATTTTATGCAAGGTGTATTAATGTAATTCTTTGTTTTATTAAAAAGAAAGTTCATCGTCATTGCTTCGCTACCTATTGCGGCACAATATATCCAGGGAATGCCTAAAAATAGACATGCCTCATTTATTAAAAACCTAATCTCCCAGTTATCAGTTGCGTCTAGAACAAGGTCGACATCATGTATCAAATCTTCAATATTTGCGGAGTTTACATCTTTAATATGTGGTTCTATAGTAATCTCAGAATTAACCTTTGTAAGATTATTAAATGCGGCAATTGCTTTTGGAAGTCTTTGAGTTGCATCTTCTTCGGTGTATAGGTTCTGTCTTTGAAGGTTAGAAAGCTCAACATAGTCTCTATCAATTATTTTGATATGACCTACACCAGACCGACAAAGGTTGTTTGCGGAAACGGTACCAAGAGCCCCTAAACCTATTATTGCTACTTTTGAATTTAATAGCTTTTGTTGACCTTCTATGCCAATTTTAGAAAATACGGTTTGTTTTATATATCTATTCATTTTGTAAATCATATTTTATTTATAATCATACCTTACACATGCCGAAGGTATGTGAAGCTATGTAGAAATGTATGCCCACACCACAAACCTGCATCCCGTAGGGATGCAACGAAATGCGTAGATTGTTGGTTGCATCCCTACGGGATGCGGTTGTGTGTGTGTACCCGTTTCTACCTAGCTTCACATACCTTCGGCATGTGTAAGGTATAAATATATATTTAATGGACTATTTAGAGTAAATTTTATATATATAAAATTTACATTTTAGAGCAATCCACACACTCCCTAAAACAGATTAAAAAATCATCAATTTCTATTTCTGTATTAAAATAATTAGGGCTAATTCTTAACGTGCCACCTTCACTCAATGTTCCAATTGTTCTATGTGCATCAACCGAACAATGCAATCCACTTCTTACATATATATTAAATACGCTATCTAGCATCATCATGATATTTTCTGAGGGAATGCTTTCTGCTATCAAGGAAGCTATATTTCCGCGATTTACATACTGGTCGCTCGGCACGAATAACTGTACACCTTCTATTTTCTGCAAGCCTTTAATAAGTCTATTAGTTAAATTAGTTTCATATTCGTTTATTTCAGAAATCCCGGTTTCTAATATAAATTTTACACCAGCTAAAAGACCCGCTAAACCCGGTGTATTCATTGTGCCAGCTTCAAATCTATGCGGCATAAATTCTGGTTGTAGAAGCGTTTCGGACATATTTCCCGTTCCGCCTTCGATTATTGTGTTAAGATTTAAGCCGCTTCTAATGTAAAGTCCTGCCGTACCTTGAGGACCGAATAAACCTTTGTGACCGGGAAAAGCAAGAAGATCAATCCCCATTTTTTGAACATCAATATCTTTTGAGCCAGCAGATTGTGCAGCATCAACTAAAAACAACAATCCATTATCTCTGCAAAAATTGCCAATAGTTTTAACATCGTTTACAGTGCCCGTAACATTAGATATGTGGTTGCAAATAATAAGTTTAGTGTTTGGTTTAACTGCTTTTCTTATGTCATCAATGCAAACGCCAAAGATAAGGTCGGTGTGAATTTTTGTTATTTCACATATTCGCTTGGTTTCTAGATTGTGTAAAGGACGCGAAACCGAATTGTGTTCTAAACTACTGGTTATAACATGATCGCCTTTTGTAAGTAATCCTTTAATTGCAATATTTAAAGCAAGTGTTGCATTGTATGTGAAAATAATGTTTTCTATTGTTTCTGCGTTAAATAGTTGTTTACATACAAATCTGGTTTCATCAATTATGTTTTTCGCCAACTGTGAAGGTTTATGCCCTGAACGTCCTGCATTGCCGTAACATTCTCGCATTGTTTTGTTGATAGCAATGTAGACTGATTCAGGCTTGGGAAAAGATGTGGCTGCGTTGTCAAGGTATATAGATTTTTTTTTCATTATGGTTAATGTAGGGAACGCCACGTGTCTGTAGGGAACGCATTTATTCGTTCCTAATTCTGTTGGGTCCCATATCGAACTCGGAACGAATAAATGCGTTCCCTACAGAAAACTCCCCCCTACTCAGGAATTAAAATTACCGACAGCATTTTGTCAATATCGATATATTTTTTAGCAATCTCTGCAATTTCTTCTCTTGTAGCGTTATTGATAATGTTTTGAATATTCAAAATTTCGTTAAAATCTGTATTGTTCAGAACCGAACTTGTAAGTTGATTTATCCAAAACGTATTATTTCTTAGGTCAATTTCATTAGCTTGTCTGTATGTTTCTTTAACATTATTTAGATATTTCTCATCAAACTCATTATTAATTAACAAGTTAATCTGATTTATGGCTTCATTCATAATATCGTCAATATTTTCAGGATTGCATTCAAAATAAACGACTAGAGCAATTTCTGGCACAATATCATTTTTTAGCATAGTGTGAGCATAAATATGGTAAACTCCGCTTTGAATTTCGCGTACATTTTCAAAGAGCATAGAAGTTAAAACCGCACCTACTCCATTTGCAAGAAGAGCTTCTTTTTGATTGAAATCAAAGTCGTTAGCAAACACCATATCTACAGCAGCTCTGTCGTCCTGACCTTTTTGAACAACAGTTCTATTAGACACTTGATTGAATCTAATATTATGGTCTATAACACTTGTATCAGCTTTAACAGCATTTCTTTTTGTAGCATTTGCGGGAGGAATAGTCGCGATGTATCTTTCAATGAACCATTGCAGTTCGGTGTTATTAATATTTCCAACAAAAATGAAAGTAAAATCGTTTGCATCACTAAATCTACTATTGAAAAAGTCGAAAGCAACCTGATTATCAATTTGGCTTATTTTTTCAGTGTTTGGGTAACCAGAACGTGGATTATTGTTATACAGTAAGTTAAAGAAAGCATTTGTCATAGCAAAATCTGGACTGTTTTCTAAATTTCTGTACATAAGTTCAAATTTTTGCTTCGTTATTTCAAAAGCTGTTTCGTCATATCTAAGTTCGTTAAAAGTAAGCCATAACATCTGCATTAAGGTTTCAAAATTGGCTACCGAGCTATTTCCAGAAATATTCTCTGTTGTTGAACTTAACCAAGCCGAAAATTCTACATTTTTATCATCTAAATATATATCAAGTTCTGTATTACTAAAATTTCCAGCTCCAGATTCCTCAATTTGTGTGTGTACAATCCACAATGACTTAATGATATCGTCATCTGCTTGAGATTCTCCACCAGTTCTGAAAGCTCTTAAAAGAATTTCATTATTTCTGAAGTCGGTTTGTTTTAAGTGAACAGTCGCACCGTTTTTAAGTTTCCATGTGTATATATCTAATTCATTATCGAGAGTTGGTTTTTTCACTTTTACGCGTTTAGGAATTTTAGCCATAAGCGGTTGTTCAACTTCAATAACATGATATGGTTCTATATTTGAGTTGTTTACAATTTCAATAATAGATAATAACTCTTCTTCAGTTGGTAATGGAACAACGTTATTTTCTGATGTTGTCATTGAAAATACTCTATTATTATCAGTAAAAACTTCATGTAATGCAAGAGTTATATCGTCCAAATCTATTGTATCTAACAGAAATTCAACTATTTCCTGTTCTAATTCTATGTCTAATAAGGCACCGCCATATAGAAAATGCTCGACATAATTTTCTATTAATTCTTCTGAAGGTACGTTGTCTTTATTAAGAACGGCTTCTTCTAAGTTTTTTAAATATGATGTTTTAGCACGGCGAAGTTCAGAATTATGAAATCCATATAGTTTTGCACGCTCTATTTCTGTAAAAAGTAAGGTAAAACTTTCTAAAACTTGATTTTCATTGATAAACGCATAAAAGTTATTGATATTAACTTGATTGAACAGCGGCATAGAGAAGACCCAACCCCATAAAATAGGAGAATCTACCTGCCTTGTTAAATCTGTTAATCGGTTGTCTAACATTGTATTTATCAGCTCTTTTATTAAATAATCACGATATTCGGTTATGGTTTCTGTATTAGATATCGGCAGTTTATGGGTTATCGTTGCTTGAGTGTGCATTGCTTCAGGGTCGGTGATTATAGATATTCTTGTATCTGAATGTGAAGGTATTGTCAGATCAGGAAATTCTCTCGGATTGACAGTACTAGGAATAGAGCCAAAATGTTTATATATTAAATCTCTAATTTCATCAAGGTCTGTAAAATCACCTACTGCTATAATTGCTTGTAATTCAGGTCGATACCAATCAGTATAGAAATCAAGAACACGCTGACGCGGTATAGATTCTATCACTTCTTGAGTGCCTATTGGCATACGTGTGTGCCATTTGGAGTCTTTAAATAATACGGAATACAACTGGTTACTCATTCGCTCTGAAGCGCCTCGACTACCACGCATCTCTTCTAATACTATTCCACGTTCCTTTTCAATCATTTCGGAAGATAGAGTTGCTCGTGCTGCAAAATCGCTTAACATCAAGATTATTGTATCTAGAATTTCGGGATCATCGGTTCTACTACGAAACTCATAACAGGTTACATCAAGCGATGTGTAAGCGTTAAGTCCACCCATAAATCCGAATCCGATAGTATCAAGATATTCGGTGACACTGTTGTCAGGGAAATTTTCTGTGCCGTTAAAAAGCATATGCTCTAAAAAGTGAGCTACACCTTGTTGGTCGTCATCTTCTAGTATTGAGCCAACTTTTAAGACAAGGCGAAATTCTGCGATGTTGCTTGGCTCGGAATTGTGTCGGATGTAATAAGTTAAGCCATTATCAAGTTGTCCAATAATTACATTTTCGTCTATTGGTAACAGCATATCTTCTGCTACAAGAACGAAAACAAGTAAGAAGGCTAAAATCATTAGCCATAGTTTTTTAAGATCTTTCATAATATACCTCTGGTTATTTATTATTTTTTATGTCTCTCGCATTCACAACCAAACCTTCCCCCCACAATTTCGTCATTTCATTAAACAAAAAATCAGCATCAATATGTTCACCAACTACAGAATTTGGGTTTACAGCAACCATCGTAACAGGAAAACAAGTATTAGTAAAAACATTTTTATCTTGAACCAATCTTTTTAGCTCACTTAAACCTATGTTTATATTTAAAGGGTGATTAAATAAAATATTGCCCTTAAAATTCAGGATATTTGTTTTTAAAACTCTCCATTTATTATCGGTTAGCATACCCGGCAGAAACCAAGTTTCTCTATCATTATCCGGTTTGTATTTGGTTATTCTGCTATAACACCATAGTTTTTCAACTAGATCCCGTATTTCTGAAAAACAGCCTGCAGAAGCTCCAACAACTATACCAACATCAGTAATTTTATCAGACAAGCAAATCGATTTTCTATCTAAAGAACCATCAATTACAACAAAGTTACATCCTTTTTCACGAAAAATATCAATTAATGCTTCTTGTTGTTTTCGTGTAGAAGGACCAACTATCTCAGTTTCAATCGGGCTTAGCGTTTTGTACAGCCATAAGTTCTTATCTATCACGCGGAAAGGGAGTTTGGATATGCCAATTAAATGACTTGAAAATGAAGTGTATATATTATCGAATGCAGTAAAATACGTTCCCGCTGGCAGACACACCTGCGGTTTTTTGTCATTTGTTAATATATCAAATTCTTCACCGTCACGCCCGGTTGTTGTTATACCTATTACTTTATTTTTCAACCTTTTGACAAGCCAATTTAAAAAGGTTGTCTTACCTGAATTTTTTGAAAGTCCAATAATTGCAATAACTGCTTCATTCTTTTGAAAAAGATTATTTAGACTCATTCTGAACTAATTTTCTTGAAGACCTGAAAGTTTCACATTTTCCAACATATTTATCATCTTCTAATGGCACATATATTGGTTCAACATATTCGGCTAGTTCATTTTTAAAATTGCGTAAAATAACCTTATTAGGTGCAGATGATATTACATAATTTGGCATAACAGGAATTTTACCGCCACCGTTTGGAGCATCAACAACAAATTGTGGAACGCAAAATCCAGATGTATGCCCGCGTAAAGATTCTATAATTTCTATTCCTTTAGACACAGTAGTTCTGAAATGTTGAATTCCTTTAGACAGATCACATATATATATGTAGTAAGGTCTAACTCTATTTTTAACAAGTAAATGAACTAAATTCTTCATAACATCAACATTATCGTTTACATTTCTTAATAGAACTGATTGGTTACCAAGCACAATGCCGCTGTCAGCAAGTTTTGCAAGAGCAAGTTTTGATTCTTCTGTAAATTCATTTGGATGGTTAAAATGTGTGTTAAACCATAAAGGTGGATATTTTTTTAACACTTCAATAAGCCCATCTGTTATCCTTTGTGGCATTACTACAGGTGTTCTTGAACCAATTCGGATAATTTCAACATGCTCTATAGAATATAGTTTTGAAAGTATTTTGTCCAACCTTTCATCTGAAAGTGTCAAAGGGTCGCCACCACTCACTACAACATCACGAATGACAGGGTTGCTTTTTATATACTCAATTGCTTTCTCGATATCTGCATCTGAACAAGGGGCATCGGTTACGCCTACTTTACGACGACGAGTACAATGCCTGCAATACATTGCACATTGGTCGGTTACGGTAAATAATACTCGATCTGGATAGCGGTGAGTTAACATCGATGATTTGGCGTCACCATCTTCATTAAGCGGGTCATCCATTTCACATTCAGCAACCTGAGTCTCCTCTATTCGCGGAATAGCTTGAAGACGTATCGGGTCGAAAGGATTGTTTTCATCAATAAGTGATAGATAATATGGTGTAATTGAAGCCCGGAAAGGAAACTCTTTATTCTTTAAAGCCTCTTCTTCTTCCGGTAATAGTTTAATCATGTTTTTTAATTGTTCGTAATTTTGAATACGATTCTTTTGTTGCCAATGCCAATCATTCCATTCGGCTGGTGTTGGTTTCATTTTTTACCTCCGGTTTTTCAATTTTGTGGGGAACTCCCCCCTACCCCCCCCCCCCCAGAGGGGGGGGGGGCCCCCCCCCCCCCCCCCCGGGGGGGGGGGGGGGGGGGGTGGTCTTCTTTTTTTTGTGTCGGTTTTGTTTTTTTTTT
>Ga0099364_10006522_pt1 | contig 16968 bp, 22 predicted proteins | sample TergutTh196P3_FD_73070 | JGI IMG/M metagenome (GOLD analysis project Ga0099364, IMG submission 73070) | Microcerotermes parvus P3 segment gut microbial communities from Pointe-Noire, Republic of the Congo - Th196 P3 | ecosystem: Host-associated > Arthropoda: Insects > Digestive system > Gut ... | reverse complement strand
ATACCCCAAGTGATCCGGCAAATAATACCTGGCTTAATCCTGTTTGTTTTCGTATTTGTTTAATATCATTATTATTAAAATTATCAACAGGCTTTATGGTCAATTTTATTTTACGGGCATTGATTTTTCCCTGCTGATAATCTACGGCTTCGTTTAAACCCTGTATAATACTTTCGTAAACACTCATTTTTTTATCTAGCCTACCAACGGACTAGCGCGTTTTTTTTCTTATCGATTTATTTTCGGGTCTAGTTTTTTCCAATCCTTTCTCCAACTTGATAATGATTTTTGCGATTGCGTTCCTTTCAGCTTGAGATAGATTATCCTTTTCATTTTTTGGATAAGCGGTTATGAGATAGATTGTCTCATGGATTGTAAAATCAATATAAGCAACCCTGCCACTTCCGCTTTTTCCTGCTCCATCGAATGCTATGCGTATTTTACGCAGCCCTTTGGTTCCCCTAATTACATTCCCTGCTTTTGGGTTTTGTAACAGAAATTCCTGTAATTGCTGGAGATTATCATCATTTAAGCCCATTTTTTGCCATTGACGTTCAAACTCCGGCATCATCACAAAATCACGAGTCATATTTCTAATATAAATATACCCTATTAGATAGGGGTTGTCAATAATAAATATTTATTTTTTTCTGAATTTCCTCTCAGTGAGGCACAGAAGGGGTAGTTTAGCCCTTACTGTAATACTCTGTCAGCCATTCCATTAAAATTTGACACCTATATTAATCAGCGTCTGCTTTAAATCCAATTGTTTTTGTTTTTTTAGGCTGCTCTATAAGGTTGTTCAAAGCGTGAACAACTTGTCTTATTGTCTCGTCATATTCAGAAAACTTGTAGTCATTGTTTTCTATGTGGAGCATTAAGAGTTTATGAAGTTCCTCTATTCGTAGATTGTTTGGTGTTTGTTTTAAAGCATATTTTCTTAGCTTATCGAAAATTCTTATTATCTGTATGCTCATATTGATAGCTCTTTCAGAGTTCAATACATTTGACAGCATAAGCACGCCGTGTTCAGTAAAGACATAGGGTAGAAATCTTATTTTTGAGGTATTTTTATTTGCGGTCACAATTTGTGACCGCAAAATATCCCATTCCTTCTGAGTCAATTGGAACATAAAATCTAATGGAAAACGTTCGATTTTACGTTTAACTGCTTGATTTAAAACTTTAAGCTCTACCTCATATAATTTGGCTAAATCTCGGTCGATCATAACTTTTTGGCCGCGAATTTCGTAGATCATATTTTGGATTGGGATTGATGTATCTTTCATATAATACCCCTTTCCTACTTATACGGGTTTATAATACAGGGTGCTTCATAATTTTTTAATTTTATTTGAAATTTTCAAATTTATTTTCTGAGGCGCAGAGCGTGATTATTAATTTGCGATCACAATTTGTGATCGCAAAATATCCCATTCTTTCTTAATTTAGCCCTTACTGTAATACTCAGTAAGCCATTCAAGATATTCCATCACATAATCCTGTACAGAAGGGTCCAGTTTATTGAAATTTCTAATAATTCGCTCCAACCTGGGGTCTTTTTCTAGGTCAAACATCTCTCCCTTGCCTGTTTTTAGCCAGGTTTCGCTAACCCCATAGGTCAGGCATATCATTTTTATCAATCTATCGTTAATTTTTCTGTGATTTTTTTCTATTATGCTCTGAAATGAACGGCTTAATTTAAGTGGTTCTGCAAATTTTTCCTGAGTATACCCCATGGTTTTGCGTATTTTGACAATTCGCTGGTTGATTTTATAATCATATTCTGCCAAGGAAACCTCGCCTTATTGGATTGTAACAAATGCCATGTTTCATAGCAACAGGAATGAATTATCCAATTTATTCAAAAATATAAATATTGACATAATTTACATAGAAGCATACAATATTTAATATGAAGCAATTATGATTATTAGGGGCATTTTTGGATTTGAATAGAGAAACAGTCATTACAGAACAAAGCCAATTCCTTGCAGCCAGTTATATAAAACTAAATGAGCAAGGCCGCGATCTCTTGGACAAGACAATAATTAAGTTAACTGAAAATCATACAGGGATTAATGAAATCAAACAAAGAGAAGCATTGAGAAATGAAAAGCAAATTTAGGTTTTTGGGAAGAATAGCGCATATCAATTAACAAAGGCTCCGGAGCCTATAACTTTAGTCTTGGCGGATCGCCAAACGTTGTTTGGTTGAAGTTAAGTCTCTGGGTCTTTATGTATATCAATCAAAAGGAGGGTATACAATTATGAAGAAGAAAAATGTTTTATTTTTTGTTGTGCTGGTGTTGTCACTGGCATTGGTAGTTGTTGGCTGTGATTCTGACAGTAGTGGTGATGATTTAATTACTGTTAGACAAACAAATGGAAGGTTAACAATTAATGGGCTTGAGGATAATATTGGAGAATATGTTATTGCAGCAGGTAGTGATGTTTTAACAGCCGCTGCCAATATATCCAGCAATGGAAATATGACAGGTGGTCAGATTTCATCATCAGGTTCTGTTACATTAAATGTCTGGGCGATTATTTCTTTTAATGAAACAACAGGTGAAACAACCATTGGGAATTATAATGGAAATGACACTGACGAATTCTTGGCATTTATTACTAATAAACCGACAATCACAAGGGAGGAGATAGGAGCAATATTTAATGCTCCGAATCCTGAAAGCCTTCCTTCTTTTTTTGTTGCAGCAGGTACAATAGATGTTACCTTCTCTGGTGGAATAGGTACTTGCACTTTCATTCAGACATACCCATAGTACGCTATGCGATTTATCCAAACGGTTGTCAAAAGCAACCATTTGGTTGACAACTGCAACTGTTTGGATTAAAACCTGACCTGCCCACTGGCGGGGTAGGGCAGGTTTGATTGTTTGGTGGGTTTTTTGTATCGCTGGAGATTTAGCTCACCCTATCACTTGGGTAACAGCTTCTTGAACCTTTACAATAATTTCTGGATCAACTGAACCTATTTGATTAGTAAGCCGTTCAATTGAAACACATCTAATTTGAAAACAATCTACGGTAGATACTTTTGCTAATCCATTTTGTTTGCTCGGAAGGATTTTAACCATCCAGGGATAATTATCATAATGTTCTTTCCATTCAGTTATTGGAGCTATAATTTTAAGCGCTAGTTTACCTAGTGCATTCGTATTAATGATCAAAGCAGGTCTGGTTTTTTTCATTTCATCGCCAATGGCTGGATCGAGTCTTATATGCCAAATTTCACCTTGTTTCATTTTGACCTATGAGTAATAAAATCATCGCCGTCAATTGCACAGAATGCAGTTAGTTCTTTATTGTTGCGGTATTCTTCAGCAGCCATTTCAGCAGCTTTTTCCATAGAATGATACATCTTTGCTTTTTTTTCTTTCAGGTAACTTACAAAATCAATAACCTCATTATAATAACGAGGGGGAAGAGTATCTATTTCCTGTATTAGAACGGATTTTTCACTCATTAATCTTATCCTTACTGTCTAAAGTATAACATCAATAATAATTATTAACAAGTCCAAGATTGAATATCAACCATTCCATTTAAAACCGGCCCCTTCTGCCTTCATTGTAAGCCCTGCCGTCGTTGCTTATTCTTGTAACAATACTATTAAGCCTAATATCAGTTTGTCTTGCACCGTTAACAAACAGTGTATATGTTTCGCCGGTTCTGAAATGGGAAGAAGAAAATCCTGAAACAGTAAATGCTACCTGGCTTGTATACTCTAAAAGAGTGTTTCCATCCCGATCTCTAACGGCAATAATACTGCCTTGAGGCTGCTGCGTGGTATACGATACTAAGAGAACCGGTTGAGTGGAGTTTGCCGAGACACTTTGAATGGCACCAGCAGTGATGAGTTCCCCTCCAGTGACCATAAGTTGACCATCAAGATCAATAGCACCAGCCATAGTTTGTGAGCCTCCTGAGATCCTGAGAGTGCCGCCTTCAAGGAATATATTGCCGTTAGAATCCAAGCCGTCTGTATCACCGGCAGCCAGCACATGCACGTCAATTGTTCCTCCGGTAATTCGTATATACATATCATTCCTTGCTCGTCCGCCTGCTGCATTGATTCCGTCGTCACTGGCAAAGACCCTGATATTTCCGCCTGTGATAGTAACAGTCATACCTTCTATTCCTTCGTATGAAACAGGAATATGGATGTCACCACCAGAAATTAAGACATTATTATCTGCATGGATTCCATCATCTCCGGTTCTGATTACAAATGTTCCTCCGCTTATGTGAATATCCCTGTCAGAGTGTATGCCGTCATCTGCAGCATCAATGGTAAAATCTCCACCGCTGATATTTACAAGCAATCTGGCTTTAATGGCTTTCATGCTGTCTGATTCCGCTGTTTGGACTGGTGGTGCTTGCCAGCCACCTCGGCCTCTGCCCACAGGCGCTGGCCTTGGAGGCGCATTGGCACTTCCGCCTCCGCAAATAATATTAAATGTGCCGCCTGTAATTGTCAGAATGCTCTCGGCCTGTATTCCGTCATTTCCAGCCTGTATATCAAAGACACCGCCTCTTATATTAACAAAACCAACATCATCGCTATTTGGGTTGTTTGACTGAATCCCATCACCTCCAGCGTTAAGTGCAAACCTGCCATTATTGATTATGACCCCATCTCGGCCGCGAAGGGCATCGCCTAAAGCGTTTACATTAATAATGCCGCTGTCTATGGTAAGAAAATCCTGTGCGCGTATTCCATGATGAAAATTTCCATTAACATTAAGCGTTCCATTGCCTTGAATAGTTAAACTGTGCTGAACAAAAATCGCCGCATTATGATCATCGTTTCTTGAGCGGGTTCCGTCAGAGATGGTATTTTGCGTGTTGTCTTCCAGAATTAGAATTATATCCCTTGACCTGGGCGAATAAATTGCAGGACCTGTATCACTGTGCAGGGAAACATTATTCAGCACAAAGCGTACAGTGTCAGCCCTCGCAATATTGGTTAGAATACGCCCATTATCAAGCCTGCCAGAAAGCACATAAGTTCCCGCTTGGTTGATGGTGAGTACTCCATTAGAGAACACCGCGCCAGGGCCGTCGATCCTGGCTGTGCTGCCCTCAAACACAATGATCGTATGTGCTGAATCCGAGCTATGCAATGTTGCAGGTCTTGCACACCCTGAAAGTAAAACAACAATTATTATCCATAGAAGTTTTATGTGTTTCATTTGCTACAATTCCTTTCCCTCGTTCTGTTCACGGCTTACTTGTATATTCAGGTTTCCGTTACGACAGCGAATTTCGTCTAGAAATTCCTTTGGTACAGAAGCGGATTTTAATTGTATATTGTAGTTTAGTTCATAAAGGCTTCCCATACTTGTAGTCTTGACCATGATGAGTTCAAAGCTCTCGGTATATTTTTCAAAAATGTCGTCAAACAGATTATCATAATCCAGATTTTCCGGGATGATGATTTTTACAAGGCGTGCATTTGCCTGTCCCTGACCAAATTGGAGATTTATCAACAAGAGGCTTGTGATACCAAACAAAAAAAGAAATATAAATGCATAAAATAAATATCCCATGCCTGCAACAAGACCCAATGCCATGGCAAGGAATAAACTGCCTATGTCCCTGGCATTTCCCTGAATGGATCGAAACCTTACAAGACTGAATGCTCCGGCAACAGCTATACCGGCTCCTATATTCCCGCTTACAACTGTTATTATGGACTGGACTGTCAGCGGAAGCAGTACAAGTGTTATAGCCATATTTTTGCTGTATTTGTTTTTGTACATATACACAGCAGCCACAGCAAAACCAAAAATTATTGAACACAATGCGCAAAGCAGAAAACTGTTTAAGGCAGGCATTTGATTTATTACACTGCCGCTTATCATATCAAGCACTTAATAACTCCTTTGTTTTTATTTCCGGCTGTTTTATTATAAAACCTGTATAACACTTGCCGTATTTTGAAAACGGTGCGGGAAATATTTTATTTTCAGAAAGAGCACGAGCCATCCATAAAGGTATAATGCCCGGGGCTTTTATTTCCATTACAATTTTATCTTTTGGAAGAAGAATAATGCCTTCATCAGGATTAAGAAAATCCAGCTTTTCCAGCCTAAAGCGTATATCAGAATCAAATGTAACGCGCAGCTCCTTTTGCTCTGTTTCTGTAAAGGCTTTTCGTCTGTAAGCAATATAGATTTTCCCGCAAACATTGTATTTTTCCATGAAAAAGCTCAACTCCCGCGAAATTTGAGAGTCTCTTTTTGTAACAAGATGCATTACAGAGCTCTGCGATATTTCCGGAAATTTATTATAGGGAATCGTGATTCTGTTTTTGTACACAATCCCTTTATATTTTTTCTTAAGCTCAAGAAACAATTTGCTCTCATTATTGGGTATATTGTAACAGCGGAGCCGCACTTTTTCCTTGTACAGGGGTTTTTCTATTGAAGTACGGATAAGATCCCAGTTTTTTGTATCATAATAGATGTTTTGCACCAGATATTCGCCAAACTTATCCAATTCCATGTATTGTGATAATATATTCTGAAATGCCTCGGCCTGTTCTTTTGAAACAAGGTATTTATTTTCATTTCTTTTAAAAATACTTTTCATAATCATAAAATAAACCAAAATCAGGATAAATTACATTTTTTTGAGATTAAAGAAAAATAATTTTTTGTTATATTTAGTTTTTTAACTTGCTCAAAAAAACCCGCTAAAATATACTTGAAACATAAGGTTATTAATGCAGGGTAATATTTTAGTAATAGAAGATGTAAAGGAACTGGCAGATCTCGTTACTCTTTATTTAACACGGGAAGGCTTTGAGGTACGTGCTGTGGAAAGTGCTGAAGATGGTTTTGCTGTGATTGAATCATGGAAACCAGAACTTGTTATCCTGGACATCAATTTGCCTGGCATGGATGGCTTTGAGTTTTTGCAAAGGTTCAGGCGAAAAAGCAATTTGCCGGTATTGATAGTTTCTGCAAGAGACAGCGATGAGGATCAGATCAGTGGTCTTGGAATAGGCGCTGATGAATACATAACAAAGCCCTTTTCGCCCAAAGTCCTTGTTGCCCGTGTCAGGGCGATGTTCCGGCGTTTTCGCGGTTTTGGTGAAAAGGGGCTTGAGAATCAATTTCGCTTTGGCCCTTATGTCCTGGATTATGATTCCTGTATATTAAAAAAGAATAATGAGAGAATACCCCTTTCTGCAAAAGAATACAGCTGTCTTGCCTGGCTTAGCGAAAACCCCGGGAAACCCATGGATGTTGAAACAATCTATGGAGGGGTGTGGAAAAACAATTACGGCGACCTTACAACTGTGGCGGTTTATATACAACGCCTTCGAAAAAAAATAGAAGAAGACCCTGCAAATCCGGTTTATATTGAAACCGTACATGGCATGGGTTACAGGTTTAATATATGAAAATACAAACCCAGGCCCGGCTTCTTGTGGCAGGCATTGTCCTTGCCCCGCTGCTTGTTATTCTTATCCTTGTAGCATACCAGCAGTTTTTTAGAAATGATCCAGAACCTGATCTGAGTGCACACGATGAGATTATTGCAATGCTTGAGGATCATGTTGACGCGCAGGACCTCGAATCACTTACCAGATTAATTACCCGTTCAAGAAACCGCGGCCAGTTTACTGTTTTCCGTGATGATTATTTTGTCTTCTATTCGACTATTCCGGAATTTGACCAGGGTGATTTTACTGATCGTGAAGATGTATTGTCCCTGCTTGATTCAGAGGAAGAGCGCCCTGTCTACAGTTTTGTATCACGTAATTTGAATGAAAGCCGGGTGTTTATACTTAACAGGACTACGCCGCAAACAACATCGCAGGTTATGCCGCGCCCGCCTGTCATAAGGACAAGGATTTTTCCATTTTTTGTTCCCTTAACATATATTTTTGGTTTTATTATTCTGCTTGTTTTATTTGCTATATGCATGTCTATTGTTATTACCAGAACCATCACTCGTTCTGTTCAGGTTCTGGAGAATACCACACGCCGCATTGCAGAGGGAGAGCTGGATTTGCAGCTTGATATCAAAGGCAGCAACGAGATCACCTCTTTAACAAATTCCCTTAACAAGATGCGCAATGCCCTAAAAGAAGATGAGCTGCGGCGTTCCCGTTTTATCATGGGCATAAGCCATGATCTTAAAACACCTCTGGCACTGATCAAGGGTTATGCAGAGGCCATAGAAGACGGCATAACAGAAGACCCTGTTTCCCGCACAGGAGCTGCGGAAATCATAGCTGCCAAGGCAGATCAGCTTGAAGGCATGATAAATGACTTGATAAGTTTTGTGCGAATGGAAACAGGGGAGTGGCGGGAGCAGCTAAAAGAAATAAACGCAAGTGCGTTTTTTAATGATATGGCAAAAACTTGCAGCACGGATCTTGTGTTATTGCACCATGAGTTTTCCTCTGCGATTGATCTGCCTCCTGAACTTTTTATACGCATGGATGAAAAACTAGTACAGAGGGCTTTTGAAAACCTGATAAGCAATGCGATTCGTCATACGCCCCATGGGACAATTATACAATTCAACGCTTCTTTGAAAGAAAATGCCGTGCTTATTACGCTTTGCGACAATGGGCCTGGCATAGATAAAGAAGCTCTGCCCTATATCTTTGATATGTTCTACAGGGGTTCTTCGTCCCGCCGCGAGCAGGGCATGGGGCTGGGCCTTGCTGTGGTCAAGTGGGTTATTGATTACCATGGCTGGTCCATCTCTGTGTCAGCAGGTAAAGAAAATGGCGAGCAGGGCAAGCAAGGCAATGGATTCGATGGTACGAAATTCATAATTAACATTCCCTTATCATAATATTCTCTCAAACAAGTTTGATCATATCCAACTCCTGTGTTATAATGTTTCTCAGTAAAAAATTAATAAAAAAGGGGTAAAAAAAATGGCAAACATAAAAGGCACAAAAACTGAAAAAAATCTTATGGAAGCATTTGCCGGCGAAAGTCAGGCAAGGAACAAATACACTTACTTTGCTTCCAAAGCCAAAAAAGAAGGTTATGAGCAGATCGCAGCCATCTTTGAGGAAACAGCGGGCAATGAAAAAGAACATGCAAAGATCTGGTTCAAACTGCTGTGCGGAGGCGACCTTCATACAACAACCGAGAACCTCAAGGCAGCAGCAGAAGGCGAACACGGTGAATGGACAGAGATGTACAAGCGCATGGCAAGTGAAGCAAAAGAAGAAGGCTTTAATGACATAGCCAGGCTGTTTGAATTGGTAGCCAATATCGAAAAAGAACATGAGGAACGTTATCTCAAACTGCTTAAAAACATTGAAGACAAAGCTGTGTTTGCCAAAAAATCAAAATCCGTATGGATCTGCCGTAACTGCGGCCATATCGAAGACAATGAAAATGCTCCTCACAGCTGTCCTGTGTGCGTGCATCCTCAAAGTTACTTCGAGCTTCGATCTGTGAACTATTAAAAAAAAAATGAGGTAAACCATGAATTTTTTTATATGCAAACATTGCGGCAATTTTGCCGGACTTATTATTAACAGCGGCGTACCCATGATGTGCTGCGGCGAAACAATGACAGAAGTTGTACCCAACACTGTTGAGGCAAGCACAGAAAAACACATTCCTGTTGCAGCTTTATCCGGAGACAGCCTTAATGTAAAAATCGGCAGTGTCCCTCACCCCATGGAAGATGGGCATCACATTGCATTTGTGTATGTTGAAACCCAAAAAGGCGGGCAGCGTAAAAACCTTAAAACAGGGGATGCACCTGATCTTAATTTTACATTTAAAGATGATAAACCTGTCGCTGTTTATGCTTACTGTAATCTGCACGGTTTATGGAAAACAGAAGTCAAGTGAGTAAGCTTTGCAGTTAATTACATTTGGAGGCCTTGGATTTATTTTCCTTATGACCTGCCTGGGAGCAGCCACGGTTTTTTTCTTTCGTAAATCTTTACCAGGCAAGTTTCAGAAGATATTTCTGGGCTTTGCTGCCGGGGTTATGATAGCAGCTTCCATATGGAGTTTATTGATACCTGCAATAGAAGCAGCAGAAGAGCGTGGTCAGATAGGGTGGATTCCAGCAGCCTTTGGCCTTATACTTGGCGTTTTGTTTCTGATGGTTCTTGATAATATCATCCCGCACCTTCATCCCTCAACAAATGAACTTGAAGGCCCGGCTTCCTCGTTTAAGCGCACAACATTGCTGTTTTCTGCCATTACCCTGCACAATATACCAGAAGGCATGGCTGTAGGCCTTGCTTTTGCCCTGGCTGTCCAGCAGAATGACCCTGCATTACATGCTTCTGCCATTGCTTTGGCACTGGGTATAGGCATTCAGAATTTTCCTGAAGGTGCGGCCATTTCGCTTCCAATGCGGCAGGAAGGAGTTTCATCCCTAAAAGCATTTGGTTTTGCCTGTTTATCAGGTATAGTGGAACCGATCTTTGGTATTATGACTGTGCTTCTAGCAATATGGATAGCTCCTGCCATGCCCTGGCTTTTGTCTTTTGCAGCAGGCGCAATGTTATATGTTGTTATTGAAGAACTTATTCCAGAAGCGCATTTGGGTGAACATTCCCATATTGGTACATTGAGCGTTATTGCTGGTTTTTTGGTAATGATGGTGCTGGATGTGGCGCTTGGCTGATTCCCTGTTTGGACAGAACCCTATTGCAAAGGGATTCAGGCAGGGTTATTCTATATAAATGATTCCCATACGTCTTTTGGCTCTGGATTTGGATGATACCATGCTGCGTTCAGATCAGACCATTTCCTTGAGGACAAAAAAAATCATAAAAAGGATTGATTCCAAAGACTTATATATAGCTTTGGCTTCAAGTCATGTACCTTTAGTCATGGAAAAGTTTGCGAGGGTTTTGGGACTGCATAAAAAGCCTGGTTTTCTTATAAGCAATAATGGCGCGCTTGTTATTGAGAGCAATACAGGCAAAACTATCCACGAGGTCAAAATCGAGCCAAAGATTGCCCAGACTGTCTTTGACCTGGTTGATGCCGAAGGCTTTCCCTTGCAGCTTTACGAAGATAATGTAATGTATGTGTCCAGGGAGAATGAATTTACAGCCTTTGCTGATAAACAGACATATAAACTTATAGGAATGCGCCAGATTGTTATTGGAAATTTCCGGGATATGCTTAATCAGGGTTGTTACCAGCTTATGATTCCAGGGGACCCCATGCTGCTTGAGCCTCTGGAAATCCTTTTAAAAACCTATCTTGAAAATGATATAGCAATCTTTAACAAGAGAAAGTATGTGCTTGAGATACTACCATTGAAGACCAATAAAAAAACAGCAGTTACCAAAATTGCTGATAAACTTGGTATAAATCATAATGAAACACTTAATATAGACAACTGCTCAAATGATGATGAGGAGCTTGCCGATATTATTGATAGACATGTGTTTATCAAGGGATAAAAAATGCCAAAAAATGAAAAAATAGAAGAGCTTCAGGGCGCTGATAGTCCGCCTGTTAGCGATAAGATTCCCATAAGTACCATTGACTCACCTTCTGCTGTGCTTGAACTTATATACCAGCTTAAAATCAAAGATGTTATGAATACAAGCATGATCACAGCTAAAAAAACAGATACCCTGAGGCATATTCGCGCATTGATGAAGGAAAATTATATTTCCGGTATTCCCATAGAAGAAGACAGGAAGCTCCTGGGTATTATTTCACTCGAAGATATTATTAAAGCCCTGGATGAAGATAATATAGATGCTCTGGCTGATGATAAAATGAGCCGCGATGTAACTGTGCTTGAAGCTGATATGCCGCTTTCTTTTGCCATTTCCTATCTTAACAAATACCATTTTGGACGCTTTCCTGTTGTAAATAAAAAAATGGAACTTGTCGGGATTCTCTCGCCCAAGGATGTTATAAGAACCCTGCTTGTGGAAATGAACCGCGAGGTTCTGCGCCTTGAAAAACTTCATCTTAAAAGCGAGAGACCGCCTGAAAAATACGCGAAAATGGAGTTTAGTGTTTTAAAACATAATTTTGAATTGGCTGGCCGGGCCTCAACTGACATAAAAAAAGCACTTAAAGCCAGAGACATTGACCCCAAAATAATACGCCGCGTTGCCATTGCCAGCTATGAACTTGAAATCAACCTTGTTATTCATGCCAACGGAGGAACCATTACCTGTTCCATTCATCCGGAAAAAGTCGTGATTGTTGCAGAAGATTCAGGCCCTGGCATTGCTGACATCAACCTTGTTTTACAGGAAGGCTGGTCAACAGCGGATGAATGGATTCGCTCATTTGGTTTTGGCGCAGGCATGGGACTGCCAAATACAAAGCGTATATCAGACGAGTTTTTTATTGAATCGAGCATAGGAACCGGTACTACTGTACGCTCGGTGATCTTTCTTCATTCTTCAAGAGGAGATTCCTGATGACCATAAAAGAAATTGCACAAAAGCTTGGCGCAGAAATATGCCAGGGAGAATTTGAAGACACAGATGTTACAGGCGCCTATACTTCTGATCTATTGTCTGATGTAATGGCCTATGCCAGAGAAGGCGGAGCGCTTATTACTATACAGGCGCATAAAAACACAGTAGCTGTCGCAACCCTGGTAAATGTTAACTGCATAATTATCTGCAATAACCGCCCGCTTCCGGATGACATGCTCGAAGCTGCAAAAGACGAGGGCATTGCCATACTCCTTACAAAAGAAAATCAGTTTACTGTATCAGGAAAACTCTACGAATTACTCCGGGATAATTGATGGCACTTCTTGCGGATTTTCATATCCATTCATGCCTCTCTCCCTGCGGTTCCCTTGACCTTTCCCCAAAATTCATCGCAGAACTGGCTTATCGCAGGGGTATCAATGTTTTGGCCCTTACAGACCATAATTCCAGCCTTAACTGCCCTGCCTTTTCCAAAGCCTGTTATAATAAAGGAATAATTCCCATATTTGGTCTTGAAGCCACTACACAGGAAGAAATTCATGTTCTATGCCTTTTTACATCCCTTGATGCATGTATGAGTTTTAGTGAATATGCCTACAGCATTATTTTTCCTTTTCCAAATGATCCGGAAAAATCAGGGGATCAGGTTTATGTTGATGAAGATGATAATATTGAAGGTGAGGTCGAGTATTACCTTATAAGCCCGCTTGATATTACGATTGATAATATTGGCGCAAAAGTTGCTGAATACAATGGAATTGTGATACCAGCCCACGCAGACAGATTTGCCTTTTCCATGACAAGCCAGCTTGGGGTAATGATACACGGCCCCTGGGCAGCAGTGGAATGTACGCGCCTGCCGCCCATGATTGACAATAAACCAATGGATACCCTGGGTTATCCCCTGACCACTTCCTCAGATGCACATTATCCTGAACATATTGCCAGAAGGCCTTTTAAACTTGAAATATCTACAGAAGAACTGGCTCCAAACGGCCTTTTACAAGAGGCTGATTTAAATGCCCTGGTTAAGGCTCTTGAAAAAAGACCCAAATCCTAGATAAAACTCATTGTAAAACTCACCGATAATTTTATTAATGAAGAATTTCAGAAATTACTTGCTATTTACAGTTTTTTTCCTTGCTGGAACCTGTATTTTTTCCGCAATCCCCATTGAAAAGCCAAGCCTTGGCAGTTTGTCTCCTGGAAATGCCAGGTTAAGGCTTATCGCAGCTGCAGAAAACTATCTTGGAACACCCTACCGTTATGCTGGCCTTGATGCCAGGGGCCTTGATTGTTCAGGGCTTGTTTTTGTCAGCTTTAGGGACAGCTTTAATATACAGGTTCCACGCACTTCCTCTGCGCTTCATTCATGGGCAAAGAGTATTCCCAGAGAAGATTTAAAACCAGGTGACCTGGTATTCTTTATAACAGACGGGCGCGGCATTTCCCATGTGGGCATATATACAGGTGGAGGCAGGTTTATCCATGCCCCATCCGAAGGAAATATAACTGGTGTTACATACGACAGTCTTTCTGATTCCTATTGGGCCAGAACATTTGCCGGCGCTGGCCGCGCACTTCCCTGGGATGAGGAAGCAGAACTTATATTGTCTCAGGGAAATCCAGGCAGCGGAAATCCCAGGCCTAATTCCAGGAATGTAAACCCTAGAAATTCAGCTTCCTGGTCTGATTCCCGCGGTTTTTTTACAGGAATTGGCATAAGCCCCAGTTTTGGCAGCATGGTCGATGGCAATGTTTTCCGGGGAATGGGATTTCAGGCAAAAGCCGGGTATAAAGGCATTTTAAGCGATTCATTCCAGGCAGCCCTGGAACTGCGGCCCCAATGGGACAGATTCCTTGGAGTTGGCAGGCTGGCTTTTACTGTTTCATTGGGAACAGATACCCTGCAATTTTTCGCAGGGCCGGCATTTACATTTGGCGACCCAGTATTGGGGTCTGAGAACCAGAGAGCCTATGAACCAGGCTTTAGCCTGCTTGGTGAATTTGGTGTTTCTACAGCATTAAGACCAATAGCCATGCCTGGAGGCAGTCTTTCGATTTTTATGGAAACAGCCTGGCAGTCCTATTCCAGCAATGCTGGAACGGATTTTGCCTCTGATATAGCTGCAAACTTGAGAATATCCCTGGGTCTTCGTTATTTATGGCTGCCTGGCAGATAGAAGGCAGCAAAAGCACTGTAACCTTTTGTATTTATCATTGTTATACGGCATAGAAGGGCAGAGCTAAATAAATCCGCTATAGCGGTTCCTATCCTGGCAATCCTCCAAATATAAAACCCCTTCCTGCCGCCGCCGTTTTCCTCCTTATCGGCGGCGGCATTTTTGTGTATAGTATTTATATGCTTAATTCAATCAATCCTAATATCAATATCGAAGATATAAATATCGAAAATATTAAGGCCCTTGCATTTGATCTTGACGGCACTTTACTTGGAGCACAGGCTGTTCTTACACAAAGGACAGAAAAGGCAGTTAAGGCCTGCATGGAAAAAGGCCTTAAAATTATCATTTCCACAGGAAGATCAATGGCTTCTGCTGAACCATTCCGTTCAAAGCTGGGAGCTTGCGGCCCCATGGTTTATTTTAACGGAGCTATTGTAGCCTTAATGCCGGAAAATAATGTACTTAATACTACATTACTCTCAAAAGAGATTACTGCATCCTGCCTTGAAATCTCTGAAAAAAAAGGCGTTTATTTTCATTTTTACATGGAACCTTCAAACCCAAAAGAAACAATTTATCCGCTTTATACAAAAGCAGCAAATCCCATGCGGGATTTGTACTATAAAAACACCAATGTTCTTTCAGAAATATGTGATGTAAAGGAAATTCTGGCCAGGCCTGAAATAAAAGGCTCTGTCAAGGGAATGTTTATTGCAGAACCAGAGCTGCTTGATGATTTTAGCCCTTTTGCAGAACAAAGCCTGGGCAAAGATGTATATATTGTAAGAACAACAAGCCATTATCTTGAGGTTTTAAGCCCTGGTGTTTCCAAGGGCATAGGTCTTAGCATTGCCCTTGATCATTTAGGCATAAAAACCGAAGAAACAATAGCTTTTGGAGATGAAGACAATGATGTTCCCATGATAGAATATTCCAGGTATTTTATTGCTACTGACAATGCAAAACAAAAAGTCAAGTCAAAAGCAAGCCTTGTTATTGGCCCGCATGATAAAGACAGCATTGCTATTTTTCTTGAAAAAATGTTTTTGGGCCAATAATGAACCCAAAAAACAATATATATATTGAAAACACATCAAAAGACCCCTATTATAATCTGGCTTTTGAACAGGCAGTTGTTGCTCACGCAGCGACAGCTTCCAGCGCTAATAATTATTTTATGCTGTGGCAGAATCGCAGCGCCATAATAGTCGGGAGACATCAGAACACAATTGGAGAAATAAATGAGGCTTTTGTAAAAGAAAATAATATTGATGTCGTAAGACGGCTCTCGGGCGGCGGTGCTGTTTACCATGACCTTGGCAACCTCAACTTTAGCTTTGTTGTGAATGCTGATCAAACCATGGACTTTGCATACTTCTGCAAACCAATAAGCCAGGCGCTTTTGTCTTTTGGCATTCCTGTAAAAATCGAAGGCCGCAATGACATGACGGTTAACGGAAAAAAGTTTTCCGGCAATGCCCAGTATAAAAAAGACAATATTATTATGCATCACGGCACAATCTTGTATGATTCTGACCTTGAGATTCTTTCAAAAGCACTTAAAACCCCGCATAAAACTGTTTCAAAGGCAATAAAATCAAGGGAGAGCAGGGTTACAAATATACGCCCTTTTATGAAAACTGATACTGATATAAACGGGTTTTGTTCCATGTTAAAAGAATATTTATGTAATGCTCTTGATATGAAGGAAATTGTTTTGGAGCAAAAATTCCATGATGCAGCAACAGAGCTTAAGGAAAATGTATATTCTAAATGGTCATGGAATTACGGCTCATCTCCTCCGCATACATTAATAAAAAACCGTACCATGCCTGGCTGCGGTAAAATCGAGGTCTTTCTTGACATAGGCAGGGAGGGGATAATCAGGGATATAAGTTTTTATGGTGATTTTTTCTTTAGCGCTGATCCAACATTGCTTAAAAGTTTTTTTATTGGGCAGAGTTTCGAGATAAATGTTATAAAAAAACAGCTTGAAAACATTGACTTAACACAGTATTTCCATGGTATTGAGATGGAGTCTTTTTTATCCCTGCTTTTTGAGTAAAATTGACTAATTATCGTGAATTTGATTGTTTACAATAGGCTATTTGCCTGTTAGTATGTAAAATACCCTGGAGGATGCTTATGATTGATAATACCTTTAAGGTTTATAAGAAAATTATAAACTTTTTTTGCTCATTGCTTGAATATATTGCAATTATCTGTCTTGTTGCCATGGTTATTGCGATTATGGTTCAGGTAACCGGTCGTTATGTATTCAGGATTACACCAGGATGGTCAGAAGAAATGGCCCGGCAATTTATGATA
>Ga0099364_10006521_pt1 | contig 16974 bp, 9 predicted proteins | sample TergutTh196P3_FD_73070 | JGI IMG/M metagenome (GOLD analysis project Ga0099364, IMG submission 73070) | Microcerotermes parvus P3 segment gut microbial communities from Pointe-Noire, Republic of the Congo - Th196 P3 | ecosystem: Host-associated > Arthropoda: Insects > Digestive system > Gut ... | reverse complement strand
CAAACTCATGAAATACTGTTTTCTGTCAGTATTAAGTGATGGTGCAAATTCCAAATTGGGGACTATCTTTACTCCCTACGAATACTATTACTCATGGCGAAAAATAAACTACGGCGAGCCATCTGCCGAAGGTATAGAATCCCTGTTTACCTTGATAAGCGGGGCATTAAGCCCCAAGCGGCTGCTCTCCATTTTGCGTGATTTTATTGCTTACCGCGATTCAGGCAGCGACGAACGTGCTGATGTGTGCCGTTACCCCCAATACTTCGCAGCTTTGATGATGCTCCAAAACCTTGAAACCCATTTGCGGCCTGGTGGAGACGGAAAAGGCGGAACCTACTTTGGCGCTACTGGCTGTGGTAAAACCCACATCATGCTATACCTGTCCCGCCTACTTTCACTGCGAAAACGAGAAGCCTTTAACAACCCGACCATTGTCATAATCGAAGATCGGGAAGACCTCGATGATCAAACCAGTGAATTGTTTGTCGATTCAAAACGGTTCCTTCATGAAGAAAACGTCAAAAGCATTGAAAGCAGGAAAGACTTGCAGAAGGAGCTGGGCAGCCGTGAAAGCGGCGGGGTGTTTATTACGACCATTCAAAAATTTTGCGAGAAGACAGGCCTTCTTTCTGAACGGAATAACATTATCTGTATTTCCGATGAAGCCCACCGCACACAGATAAACTACGGCTCGAAACTTAAAATCACTGCCGAGGGAATCAAAAAAACCTACGGCTTTGCCAAATATTTACGCGATTCTTTTCCCAATGCCACCTACGCTGGGTTTACCGGAACACCCATAGACGAAACCATTCATGTGTTCGGTGATGTAGTAGCCCAGTATACCATGCAGGAATCCTGCGATGACGGCATCACTGTTCCTATCACATACGAACCCCGCCTTGCCCGTGTCCTTCTATCGGACAAACAGGCAAAGGATATCCAGCAGTATTACAACCAGTGCCTTATCGAAGGGTCAAACCCGGAACAGGTTGAAAAAAGTAAGCGGGCCATGAGCGAGTTGAAAAAGATACTCGGGCATCCGGAGCGGCAGAAAAAACTTGCAGAAGATATAATTACCCACTATGAAGCCCTGTGCAGCGAAAAACCGAAAATCGTCCAGAAAGCAATGATAGTCTGTAATGATCGTGAGCTGGCATACAGCTTATACAGAGAAATAATCACCTTGAGGCCTGAATGGAACATCCCTAAAAAAGCCGAAAACGAAGCATCCCTGTCAAAGGAAGAAGCGGAAAAGCTCTTGCTCCTTGAAAAAATAAAATTAGTGGCAACAAGGGACAAAGACGACGAAAAAACAATGTACGATCTCCTAGGAGATCGCGAATACCGCAAAAAGCTTGACAAGCAATTTAAAAATAATCATTCCAACTTTAGCATTGCAATTGTTGTTGATATGTGGATAACCGGATTTGACGTGCCTTCTCTTGCGGTTATGTACATAGATAAGCCTATACAGCGGCACACTCTTATACAAACCATTTCCCGGGTAAACCGGGTATTTGAAGGCAAAGACAGGGGGTTGGTGGTTGATTATATAGGCATTAAAGAAGACATGATGCAGGCAGTAAAAAAATATTCCGGTCCTCAGGGAAGCCCTGTTGAAGAATTGGAAATTGCCCTTGGTATTTTCAAAAACCATTTACAGCTAATTGCAAATATCATGCACAGTTTTAATGCGGACAGCTTCTTTCACGGCACGCCTCTTGAGCGCCTGATCTGCCTGAACAATGCAGCGGAATTTGTGCAGATAAAAAAAGACATAGAAACCCGTTTTATGAATATTACCCTCAAACTAAAATCCGCATATGAAATATGTTTTCCATCAGGCCGTCTCACAGACGAAGAAACCGAACAAGCCCAATTCTATTTGGCAATTCGTTCAATTATATACAAGCAGACCAAGGGACATGCTCCCGATGCGGAAACAATGAACCGTCATGTGGAAGCAATGGTCATGCAGGCAATAAGCTGCTCTGGCATTGAAAACATAGTTAACCATAAAGAGGGCGACGACATTTTTAGTGATGATTTTAAAAAGCAGCTTGATGAAATAAAAATGCCCATCACAAAATTTAATGCTCTGATACAACTGCTAAAAAAAGCAATATCCGCCTACGGTAAAACCAATAAGGTAAAAGCCATTGTCTTTGATGAACGCCTTAAAAAAGTAGTAGATCAGTATAACACCAGAGACAATTTGGTCTTTACCAGCGGTGTTGTAGCTGATTTTGTTGACTGCCTTTCTGATGAAATTATTAAGATCATTGACGATCTAAAAGAGGATAAAAATTCCTTTGAAAAACTAGGCATCACGTATGAAGAAAAAATATTTTTTGATATTTTGATTAAAGTTCGTGATGATCACGGGTTTGAATATGCAGGAGAAAAATGCATCTCCCTCGCCGGAAAAATAAAATCTCTGGTTGATGATAAATCAAAGTATACTGACTGGGCAACTCGTGATGATATAAAAAATGAGCTGAACATGGATTTGACCAAGCTGCTTTATGAAAATGGTTATCCTCCAGAATGGAATGATGAGGTCTTCCAACAGGTTTTGGAACAATCAGAAAACTATAAAAAATATGCTGGAGCAATAGTATATGAGTATCCAGAATCTACAAATGATTTTGCTTTCGGAATTGCGGCAGAAACTGTACCTGATTAATAATTCTAAACCTCCAATATCTCCACCGCCCTACTCCCCCCTTTCCAAATCCACCTTTTCAGGTTAAATTCCCTATATGGCAGACTTTGTCCATCTCCATGTCCATTCTGATTTTTCGCTTCTGGATTCGGCGGCTTCAATAAAGGCTCTGACAGAGAAAGCGGGTAAACTGGGGATGAGTCATATTGCCCTTACCGACCATGGCAATATGTTCGGAATGATGGATTTCATCGGAACATGCAAGAAAGTAAAGATAAATGATAATCCGCTAAAGCCCATTATTGGCTGTGAGATTTATGTTTCTCCGGGTTCCAGATTCGAAAAAAAGGGATCGGAGAGTGAAAACCGTTATTATCACCTTGTTTTATTGGCGAAAAATCACGAAGGTTATCTTAATCTTCTTAAACTATGCTCATTCGCTTTTACAGAGGGCTTCTACTATAGGCCAAGAATAGACGATGAACTTTTATCCCAATACAGCGGCGGACTCATTGCATTATCAGCATGTGCTTCTGGGGAGATACCTCGTTTATTACAGGCGGGCAAACCGGAAGAGGCTCTAAAGAAAGCCCTCTACTACAAAGAGCTCTTCGGCAATGACGGGGAAGGAAAACCCAACTTTTACTTGGAAATTCAAGAAAACGGAATCAGTGCGGATGATTTTGACGGTAATTTATCCCAAAAAGATATAAATCTTGCTTTAATTAATATTTCTTCCGATACCGGCATTCCCCTTGTTGCGACAAACGATGTTCACTACATAGACAGGGATGATAATATTGCGCACGACATACTCCTCTGTGTGGGAACAGCTAAGGTAAGAACAGACATTAAACGCAAAAAATTCCATGGGGAAGAGTTCTACTTAAAGAGTGCAGAAGAGATGAGTACCCTTTTCTCATACTGCCCGGAAGCTGTGAAAAATACCGTACGCATTGCGGAAAGGTGCAATGTAGAAATTCCCGAAGTTAAAATTAACGACCTCCCTAAATACCTTCCCGAGTACGAAATACCTTCCGGCTATAACAGTGCCGATGACTACCTCCGCCGTCTGACAATGGAAGGCCTTGAAAAACGTTATGCGCATGTTAAAAACGGAATGCCGGGCGATCCTGCGGCACTGGGCTCCGGAGGAGAGAGCTGGGAAGACATAAAAAAAAGAGCTAACTACGAACTTGACACAATTATAGGAATGGGCTTTACGGGCTACTTCCTTATAGTTGCGGATTTTATTAACTGGGCCAAGGAGCATAACATTCCTGTGGGCCCGGGGCGCGGTTCCGGAGCGGGTTCCATCGCAGCCTACTCATTGCGCATTACGGACATAGATCCTTTAAAGTACAATCTCCTTTTTGAGCGCTTCCTTAACGCGGACAGGGTTACAATGCCGGACTTTGATATAGATTTTGCCAACGAAGGCCGCGACTCTGTAATTAACTATGTAACAGAAAAATACGGCAGAGAGAGGGTCGGCCAGATCATAACATTCGGAACACTTGGCGCAAAGGCGGCTGTTAAGGATGTCGCACGCGTCCTTGGCATAAGCATTCCCGAATCTGACATGATAACAAAGTTAATCCCGAAAGATCCCAAAATTAACTTAAAAAAGGCAATAGAGGGCGAAAAACGCCTGCAGGAACTTGAGGAAGATCCCCGTTATACGGAACTCTTTAAGTATGCAAGAAAACTGGAAGGGCTTCACAGGCATTCCAGCATCCATGCGGCAGGGCTGGTCATTACAAGAACTCCCCTGCATGACTTTGTACCGCTATTCAGGGATACAAAAACAGGGAGCATTGCCACACAGTACAGCATGAGCTATCTGGAACCGCTCGGTCTTATTAAAATGGACTTCCTTGGCTTAAAAACACTTGATGTAATCCAGCACACAGAAGATATAATCCGAAGACGCGGCGGTGAATATGCTAATTTTGATATAGAAAAGGTCCCGGAAGATGATGAAGAAACTTTTAAAATGCTGGGCGAAGGAAAGAGCTTTGGGATTTTCCAGTTTGAATCTGACGGAATGCAAGGAATTATTAAACGGGCAAAACCCGGTTCTATAGAAGATCTAACAGCCTTAAACTCTCTTTACCGCCCCGGCCCTATGGATAATATAGATCAATTTATAGACAGTAAAAACGGCAGAAGGAAGATAGAATACCCCGACCCGAGCCTGGAAGAAGTGTTAAAAGAAACCTACGGTGTAATTGTTTACCAGGAACAGGTTATGCAGGTTGCAAGAATTATAGCAGGTTTTTCTCTAAGCCAGGCGGACATACTTCGATGGGCAATGGGTAAAAAAATAATTGAAAAAATGAACGAAATGGAAGAGAAGTTTATTTCAGGCGCAATTGCACAGGGGCACAGCGAGCAAAAAGCCAAAGAAATTTTTGACCTCCTAATTCCTTTCGCAGGCTACGGTTTTAATAAGAGCCATGCGGCAGCCTATTCTGTTGTAGCATATCATACCGCCTACCTTAAAGCAAATTTTCCTGCAGAATTTATGGCGGCTAACCTATCGAACGAAATCAATTCGGCGGACAAAGACAAGCTCTCCGAATGTATATCCGAAGCCCGTAAAATGGGGCTTACAATTGATCCTCCTGACATAAATAACTCCCAAAAACTTTTTACTGTTGTGGACGGAAGAATTTTTTACGGGCTCTTGGGTGTTAAGGGAATAGGAGATGGACCCGCAAGCGAAATTGTAAACAGCCGCATAGATCCAGATACCGGAAAATATACGGGCTATGCGGATTTCCTGGATTTCTTGAATAAGGCAGACATAAAAGCGGTAGGTAAGGCGGTAATAGAAAAACTAATCCTTACCGGAGCTTTTGATGGCTTTGGCATAACAAGGGAAACCCTTAAGGGAAACCTTGATCGTGCAGTGGAATATGCGCAAAACATTAAAGACGATAAAAAATTCGGTCAGACCAGCCTCTTTGGTGAAACGGACGAGAAAGAATACGGAGATTTTATTTTTGAAGATTTTCCTGCTTCCGGAAGATCAGAGGTATTAAAAAACGAAAAAGATTTAATCGGGTTTTATTTTTCAGGGCACCCTCTGGATGAATACAAGGAGATATGGGAAAAACTGGTAAAAATTGATCTGGAAAAACTTGAGGAAATGATCCCCGGCTCCTATGTGCTTGTAGGTTTAATAAAAAGTGTAAAAGTTATAACAACCGCCAGGGGAGATAAAATGGCATTTGGTGTTCTGGAAGATTATAATGGAGAAATAGAGCTGGTCTTTTTTTCCAAGGTATGGGAAAAATGCTACAGTAAAATAGAAGCAGATAAAACTGTAATTTTAAAAGGAAAACTCGATTATCAAGCCGATAAGGACAAGTACAGTTTTAACGTAGAAGAATGTCTTGATCCAGGGGATGCACAAAGAATTATCAATGAAGAGGAAGAAAAAGCCAGAAAATGGGATAAGTATAAAAATATCTGGAAGTATCATAATGAGCTTGGATTGAACATTCCGGACTTAACCCACATTGAAAAAATAAAGGAAGGGAAATATACCCTAATTGGTACAATAAAATCAATTAGAACTCATATTGATAAACATGGAAAGGAAATGGCCTTTGTCGGATTTGAAGATCAAAGAGGATCAATCGATCTTCTCTTCTTCTCAAAAACATGGGAGAGCAGCAAGGCGCTTGTAACTGTGGATGAAACCCTTGCACTTAAGGGAAATATCGAAGCGGCAAATGGAAATGGGAATGGGAATGGGAATGGAAGAGATAATAAAATATCATTAAAAGTCACCAGTGTTATGGATCTAAATAAGCTCATCCGGCAGGCAGCAAAGATAGCTGGAGAAAAAGCTCTTAATGAAAAACCAGTGAAAATTTTTAACGAAAACAACGAAAACAAGGAAGAAATATTAAATTTATCTATAGATAAATCTGTAGATATACCTTCTGCAGATATACCCATAGAACCCATAGAAGAAAATGACAGCCCGCCATTAAAAGAGCTCCATATTCGCCTGGCAAAGGAAATAGCATCCAATGAAGCATCATTAAATTCCCTAAAAAACATCCTTAAAAATAATCCGGGTTCCTCGACAGTATTCATACATATACCTGCTTCAAACAGCCAAAATTCCAGGGAAACAATTATTAGAACATCCATTGATGCCGGGATTAATATTTCTTCGGAGGCATGGACAAAATGTTCATCTCTGGGAGAAGTTTGGTATAAATAGAAGAACTAAAAATGGGTCATTTTGACCCACAAAATTCCCAGTAAAGTATAATTTGTGTAATTTTGACTCAATCAAAGAAAAAAAAATAAAAAATCATATAAGAAAATCAATAAATTAACAAATTCCGACCAAAAATAAGTGAAATTCAAGAAAAAAACAGAAAAAATGGTAATTTTTAAGGGATTTCAACAACTTGGCATGCTTTTTGCTTATTAATTAATAAGGAGAATAAAATGAAATCACTTACACTTTACAGGCCAGGAGACTTAGGATTAAATGTCCTGGAAAACGCATTCAACGGATTTGATCGCTATTTTGAAAATTTTTTTGGGGATAATTTCTCAAGCCCTGCAGACAGGATCTTTAGCAGGGTAATTATGCCTTCAGTGGATGTCAGGGAAACAGATAAAGCCTATATTATAGAGGCTGAACTCCCCGGTTTTACCGAAAAAGACATAGAAATAAAGCTGGATGGCGGTAATTTAACTATTAAATCCATGACCATGGAAAATAGCGAAAATACAGAAGGTAAAGAGGAAAAAAAGGATAACTACCTTATAAAGGAACGCCGTTTTTCGTCTTTTAGCCGCAGTTTCGTGCTCCCTGAAAATACAGACAGGGAAGGAATTAAAGCTTCCTTTAAAAACGGGATCTTATCTCTGGAAATTAACAAAAAAGAGGAAGCAAAAGCCAGAATTATAGAAATTAATTAATTTCTGTAACTTTTGACCGCCCGCAGGATGGGTGGTCTTTTTTTACCTTTTTAAAGCATGCACTTGAATAAGTATTTCCATTTTGATATAATACTAGATACTATTTTTGAAAATAATTTGCGGAGATATAGATGGGTGCAATAAGTATAGTAATTTTAGTTTTCTTTGTAATAATAGCCATACTCTTGATCCTTTTGGTTCTTGCCCAGGGAGAGGATGGAGATAGTTTAGGCGGATTATTCGCCGGAGGCAGCAGTACAGCCTTTGGTTCACGCTCGGGAAATATATTAACGAAGGCAACCACCATCCTGGGGGCAATGTTTTTGATTATCAGCCTTGGACTAGCAATGATAAACCGCAGTCCCGCCGGCACCGGTGTAGAAAGAGCAGGACAGGCCACCATTCCGGAGACGGGACATGAATGGGTGGATCTTTTTACTACTACACCCAATGAAGAAAATCCATAAGAAAATTTGACTACTTCCCAACTATAAGATAGAATTTACTCATCAATACCCTTTCCCGGGAGAAAGCCATGAATGAAAATTGCTATAGCTGCAATACATGTGCCAGTGCGGATAAAGCTTTGGAAATGTATATTGCCAATTTACCCTTTGAAACATCACACCACCGTGTGGATAGTCAGGAAACAAAGTGCGGGTACGGCCTGCAGGGAGTCTGCTGCAGGCTATGTGCCAATGGCCCATGCAGAATAACTCCCGATGCTCCAAGGGGCATTTGCGGTGCCAATGCCGATGTAATGGTTACAAGAAACCTTTTAAGGGCAGTGGCATCCGGCTCCGGATGTTATATCCATGTGGTAGAAAATACGGCACTTAACCTTAAATATGCAGCACAGGAAAAACTAAAACTTAAAGGCCTTAATGCATTGGAGCACCTATGTAATACTTTTGGAATAACAGGATCGGACGAACATGAAAAGGCATTAAGTGTTGCCGAAGCTGTCTTGGCGGATATTCACAAACCGGAATATGTAAAAATGGATCTGGTGGAAAAACTCGCCTATGCTCCGCGTTATAAGGCATGGCAGGAACTGGGGATAATTCCCGGAGGAGCCAAGGCGGAGGTATTTCATGGAGTGGTAAAATGTTCAACCAATCTTAACTCCGATCCGGTAAATATGTTATTGGATTGTTTGAAGCTCGGAGTATCCACAGGTTTATACGGCTTAACTCTTACAAACCTGTTAAACGATGTATTGCTTGGAGAACCGGAAATTCGATTTGCACCGGTTGGGCTGCGTGTAATCGATCCGGATTATATTAATATTATGATTACAGGCCATCAGCATACTATGTTTCTTCACCTACAGGAAAAACTCAGCCAGAGCGGTGTTATAGCACTGGCAAAATCCGCGGGCGCAAAGGGCTTTCGCATAATAGGATGCACATGTGTGGGCCAGGATCTGCAGCTTCGCGGCGCTCATTATACAGAGATCTTCCCGGGGCATGCGGGAAACAACTACACAAGCGAGGCCATTCTTGCCACCGGTGCGATTGATGCGGTTCTTTCAGAGTTTAACTGCACATTACCGGGAATAGAAGCCATCTGCGATGAACTTATGATAAAGCAGATTTGTCTGGACGATGTAGCAAAAAAAGCAAATGCAGAACTTGTTCCATATAAATTTGCAAACCGCGAAGCCCAGAGCAACTTAATTCTGACAAAAATAATTTCTGCATATAAGGAAAGGCGGCCAAAGGTAAAATTAAACCTGCTTCCGGACCACGGCAATAGCAATACCCTAACAGGTGTAAGTGAAGTATCCCTGAAAAAATTCCTGGGGGATTCATGGCAGCCATTGATAGACCTGATTGTATCAGGCGATATTAAGGGAGTTGCGGGAGTTGTCGGCTGCTCCAGCCTTGTTTCCGGAGGACATGATGTCTTAACTGTGGCTCTGGTAAAGGAGTTAATTGCAAAGGACATAATCGTACTAACAGCCGGCTGTTCATCAGGCGGCATAGAGAATGCAGGACTCATGGTTCCGGAAGCCGCAGAACTAGCAGGTGCTAAGTTAAAAGCTGTATGTCAAAAACTTGGGATACCTCCCGTATTGAATTTCGGTCCCTGTCTTGCAATAGGCAGGCTGGAAACAGTTGCAACGGAGTTAGCCGCAACACTTGGCATAGACATACCCCAGCTCCCCCTTGTACTCTCGGCTGCCCAATGGCTGGAAGAACAGGCACTAGCCGACGGCTGCTTCGGTCTTGCCTTGGGTCTGCCATTGCACCTAGGCAAAGCTCCCTTTGTAACAGGAAGTAAGCTGGCTTCTCAGGTCTTATGCCAGGATATGAAATCCCTGACAGGCGGACATGTTATCATTAATGAAGATGCCGGGGAATCTGCAGAAATTCTGGAAAAAATAATTCTAGAAAAACGCTCAGCCCTTAAGATATAGGGAGGCAGGCGGATGAAACGAATAATTATCGAGCAGGAAAAATGCAGAGGCTGTAAAAACTGTATTATTGCCTGCATGCAGGCACATAGAAGAAAAAGCGGATCACTGCAGGATCTCGATCATCTGGATCCGGAAAACGAAGCACGCCATACAATTACTATGAAACCGGGGGAAGAAACAGGACTTGAGAGCTATATTCCCCTCTTCTGCCGCCACTGTGCATTGCCGGAATGTGCCGGTGCATGTATGTCAGGAGCCCTTCAAAAAGATCCTTCATCGGGGCTTGTATTATACGATGAAGAAAGATGCGGAAGCTGTTTTATGTGTGTTATGAGCTGTCCCTACGGAAATATAAAGCCCGATAAATTAAGCGGCAAAAAAATCATTAAATGCGATTTCTGCCGTGACTATGTGCATCCTGACGGCAGAGAAGGTCCAAATTGTGTCCTATCCTGCCCTTCAAAGGCAATCCATGTAGAAGAGGTTTATGGAGGAGATCTATAATGAAGCATATTATATTGGGTGCAGGTGCATCCGCCATAAGCGCAGCAAGAAGAATTTTAAAGGAAAACAGTGAAGACAGCATTATAATGATCTCTAAAGATGAGAAGGTTTATTCAAGATGTATGCTTCATAAACTGATATCAGGCGAAAGAAGCGAAGAAAGCATTAACTTTATAAATGACGACCTTTTGGAATCCGGACGCCTTCTATGGATTAGGGGAAAGACAATTGATTTTCTGGACGGAAAAGAAAAAAAAGTTTATGAAGGATCCAGGGAAATAACATCAGGCAATACAATACTTATTGCTACAGGAGCTGAAAGCATTATTCCTCCCATAGGACAGCTAAGATCTGCATCCAATGTCTTTGGACTCAGGCATCTTACCGATGCAAGGGCAATCATAATGGCATGTGAAAAAGCACAAAAAATTGCAGTAATAGGTGCCGGTCTTGTCGGGCTGGATGCTGTATACGGAATTTTGGAAGCAGGAGGCAAAAAAGAAATCCATGTAATGGAAATGGCTCCTTCCATTCTTGCCATTAATCTGGATGCCCATGCAGCAAAAGCTTATCAGGATCTTTTTGAAAAAAAAGGCGTGAATTTCCACCTTTCCGGCAGAGTTACGGAAACCATTTGCAGGGAAGAGGGAAAAATCAGCGGCCTAAGGCTGGACAATGGATTGAATATTGAATGTGACATGATCATTGTGGCGGCAGGGGTACGTCCTGCGACAGCTTTCCTTGAGGCAAAGGAGAGTGCAAGCGGCATAGAACTTAATGATCGCAGGGCAGTAAAGGTAAATGAATACATGGAAACAAATATAGCTGGAATCTATGCCGCAGGCGATGCTGCCGGACTCTCAGGAATTTGGCCTAACGCACAGAAGCAGGGGGATATAGCTGCATATAACATGACAGGAACGCGGATGGAATACGATGATATGTTCGCAATGAAAAATACCGTAAATTTCTTCGGGTTACATTCACTGTCCCTGGGGATTATTAATCCGGATGAGGGAGATGAAGTTCTAATAAAAGAAGACAGAAAGAATTACAGGAAATTAATCCTCAGGGAAGGGATCCCGGTTGGCATTGTTTTACAGGGAGAAATAGGAGGAAGCGGTTTTTGGCAGCATATAATAAAGAACAGAATTCCACTAAACAATATGAATATGGGGAAAAAATTAATATCACCCTGGAAGCAAAACTATGCCTCCTTCTTTGGCACAGAGGCAAACGGTGAATATAAGTGGGTACATGCCTAATATCTTTTCATTAGACCTTTTTCGTGGTATATTTTTGTGAACATTCTATTATGGAAAATTTCATCCAGGTACTTTCGGTCATAATTACCCTCGCACTATCCATATTTGTCGGAATATTGGCTCTTTTTAAAAATCAAAGCAATAAAAGGAACTATTTCCTCCTGCTTCAGTCCATGGTCATACTAAGCCTTCTTGGCTATCTCCTGGAAATCTCAGCAGGCAATGCCGAAGAGGCATTTACGGGAGCTAAGGTATTAAACTTTGGCGCATACTTTACGGCGGTTTTTACCTTCCTGTTTACAGCCGATTACAGCAATATAAAACTCCATCCTATATATATAAAGACACCACTTATTCTAATTTCTTCAATAATTGTTTTCCTGATGTGGACAACGAAATACCACGGACTCATTTATATAGATTATTTTTTTATAAGCGGCTCTTACCAGTATTTATCCTTTACGCCGGGAGATCTTTATTTTGCAAGCCATCTTTATCCGGTAATACTGATGATTCTGGCACTTTTAAATATTGTCTTTCAGGTAAAAAAATGGACAGGCAGATACAGAAAAAAACTCTTCTCATTGATAATTTGTCTTAGTATTCCGTTCTTTTTTGAAGGAATTTACTACATAAATGTTTTCACAAGACCCAACGCCCAGATTTTTTACATTACACCCTATTCAATGGCAATTATGAGCCTCTGTCTATTCTTCAGTGTTCTTCGTTTTAATATCTTTGAAATAATTTCCAATTCTACGGCAACTGCCATGGATCATATCAGGGAAGGTTTTATTCTTGTAGATGAAGACAATAATTATCTTTCATCCAATTCCGCTGCAATTTCCATTCTGCCAGAAATGGCAAAGATAAACAGGGGAGAACCTCTATTCTCCCTCCCACTTTGGCCGGAAGAGCTGAAAAAAATGGACGACAGTGAGCTAGTGGAATTTCCCATAACAGACAAGGACACAAGATATTACAGAGTGAGCATGAGTCTTGTAACATTAAAAAACCGGAGTGTAATTGCAAAGATTTTTCTTTTCAGAGAAATAACAGATAATGTAAACTTAATGAGGGAACTTGAGAAAGCAGCATATATGGATTCTCTTACAGGAATATTCAACCGCAGACATTTTATTGAGCTTGCCAATATGGAAATTAACAGGGCATTAAGGCAGAACCAAAGCATATATTCTGCAATGCTGGATCTGGACTTATTTAAAAATGTTAATGATACATACGGTCATGCCGCAGGAGATGCGGTATTAAAAAAGACAGCAGAAGTAATTCATGCAGCCATCAGATCCTACGATCTATTGGGGCGTTACGGAGGCGAAGAATTTGTCCTCCTATTTTCCAATCTGGAAACAGATGAAGCATTAAAACTAATGGAGAGAATAAGAGAAAACATGGAAAATGCAATAACTGTCTATGAAGACATTAAAATAAAAATTACATGCAGTATAGGGATGGCAAGGTTTGAAGAAAATGACACCCTTGAAAATTCAATCAAGAAGGCAGACGAAGCACTTTATAATGCAAAAAATGCAGGACGTAATTTGGTAAAAATTTATGGAACAAAATAAGGTATATCAGGTTTTAACAAAGAACAAACTCCAGGTAATTGCGGCTGTTTTTATGTTTCTGGATCATTTTGTAACGGTTTTTCTTCCCTTTAACAGTATATTAAGCCTGCTTTTTAGGCTTTGCGGAAGAACAGCGGCTCCAATTTTCTGCTTCTTTATAGCACAGGGTTTTCATTATACGTCAAACTTAAAAAAATATACGCTAAGATTGTTTATACTGGCTCTTATTTCACACCTTCCCTATAACCTTAGCTTTAATTATTCGTTTTTTCAGGCAAGCAGTATCATACTGCCCCTTACAATGGGTTTAATTGCATTAGCCGCCATTACCCATGAATCTTTTAATATTTTGAGAAACGTCAAACTAAACAAGATTTTAAATATCATCATTAAATTATTGATTACTGCCGCTTGCTGTGCCATCTGCATAAGAGCAAACTGGAATTTCATTGCAGTGTTATGGATAATAGGTTTTGGATTATTCCATGGAAACTTTAAGGGGCAGATTGCAAGTTTTACAATTATCGGGCTTATACATATCATCTTAAGTGAAAGAAGATTCGGCTTTTTTCATGAAATATATCCCCAATGGTTTCAGCTTGGTATCTTTCTGGCCATACCCTTACTTGCCTTATATAATAATAAACAGGGGAAAAAATCCGTTTTTATGTCATGGTTTTTCTATGTTTTCTACCCCGCTCATTTATTACTGCTATATTTCTTAAAAAATTACAGCCCCCTTATGGAATTTATCAGGAAAATATTTTAAGATTACTCCATGAGAAAGTCCCTGCTTTTTTTTCTTCCTCTTGCTCTTGGATTTATTCTTTTTTCCTGCAGAGAAAACCGGGAAATAACAGAAAAACCGGAAAGAATATCTGTTTTTATTGATTACGCAGCAGAGGGAGGAGCCTTTGAGCTTCCTGTCAGGGGGGCAAGCGGCTATGCAGGGATTGTCCTTCCGGTATATGCAAATCCTGTCATTAACGCAAATATAGTTGCACTCTTAAACCCGGGCCAGGGTTTTACCATCCTTGAGGAAGAAGACACCTGGTGGAATATAGACATACAGGGCACAAAAGGATGGGTAATGCATAAATACTGTTTTATAAATTTACCCGACATTATTCCTTCAATAGTTTACAATAATACAAATACATATAGCTCCATGTTCCGCTCATCGGGAGAAATTATTCCCAATATAACAGGCAGGGCTCTCTACTCCGCCAGAGATTTTAACCCAAGACTTGGCAGGGAGGAATTTATAGCACCTGTCCTCTACAGCATGGCGGATAAAATTTTTACCGCCCAGCAGCTTGCACTGGCCGAAGGCAATACATTAATAATTTTTGAAGCCTTTAGACCGGCAGAAGCCCACAATCTTCTTCATGAATATTTTTCTATTATGGTGGAAGAAAACCCAAGGATAAGAGCTGGAATTACGGCAGATAATTTTAATATTAGATGGTTTTTAGCAGAAGCACCTTATAATCATCAAAGGGGAACCGCAATAGATGCCAGCCTTGGAAGAATAACAGGCTGGGAATTCAGAACTAGCGGTTCCTATATGTATATTCATGTGAATGGTTATTTGGAATATCCCATGCAGACTCCCATGCACGAGCTTAGTGTAGATTCTGCCATAATGAGCTCCCGGGTAAACTCCCGCTCTACAACATCCTGGCTGGAATTTGAAATTCTAGAAAGGGCAACTCCCGGCACCATACTCTTGTTCAGATATTGTACGGAAGCAGGTCTTATTCCCCTTTCTTCCGAATGGTGGCATTATAACGATCTAATAAGTACGGATATTGCAATAGAAGCGGATATTAATGGTGAATTTCACATTAGAAGAAGTTATGGCAGACCGCCGGTACTATAAAGACCGGCAACTGCATCAGGCTATAGCCTATGGCTTAAGCACCCCTCAGTAATTCCCTCGGCTTGCTTCCCTGAGCAGGTCCCACTACCCCATGATGCTCCATTACTTCCACAATGCGTGCAGCTCTGTTATAACCAATTTTAAGCCGTCTTTGTATATAGCTTGCACTAGCCTTTCCTTGCTGCATAACAATATCCAGAGCCTTTTCATAGAGGGGATCATCCCCTTCAGAAAATAGCCCGGGATCAAGCTCTTCTTCATCATCATAGAAAATTTCATCATCTATATAATCAGGTTCTCCAAGGCTTTTAACATAATCTACAACCCTTTCTACTTCCTCTTCGGAAATAAAAGCTCCCTGCATACGAATGGGGAAGGGATCAACTGCGCCGGCATATAACATGTCTCCCTTTCCAAGGAGCTTCTCTGCTCCTACCATATCAATAATAATACGGCTGTCCATTTTACTTGCAACCATGAAGGCAATGCGGCTGGGAATATTTGCTTTAATTAGCCCTGTAATAACATCAATCGAAGGACGCTGTGTTGCCAGTACAAGATGAATACCCACAGCACGGCTCATGGCGGCAAGCCTGGCAACGGTGCTTTCCATTTCCTTGCCTGTTGTTGCCATAAGATCTGCAAACTCATCAATTATAATAACAATATAGGGCATGTTTTCCGCAGCCATATTTCTTTCTTTAATACGGCGGTTATAGCTCCTAATGTCTCTTACACCCATGCTGTCTAGACAGGAATAACGTCTTTCCATTTCAAAAATACAATATTGCAGCGCCTGAAATGCTCTTTTCGGCTCTGTGATAACAGGAGTAAGAAGATGCGGAATATCGTTATAAAGTTTTAGCTCTACTATCTTTGGATCGATCAATATTAGGCGGCATTCGGCCGGTGTTTTTTGATAAAGCAGGGAAAGAATCATTGAATTTACGCATACCGATTTTCCCGATCCAGTTGCTCCGGCTATTAAAATATGCGGCATGTGAACCAGATCCACGGTTACAGCTTCACCGGTAATACCTTTGCCCAGAACAACCGGCACCTCATGTTTTTTCGCTTCACGGTTCAATTCCCCTTCTATTATCTCCCTGAAAGAGACAATGTTTCTTTTTATATTGGGAACTTCTATTCCTACAGCATGTTTTCCGGGAATGGGTGCTACTATGCGGACTGACTGTGCGGCAAGACGCAGTGCAATATTGTCAGAAAGGTTTTCTATTTTCGCAAGACGTATGCCGGGAGCAGGCAGAATTTCAAACATTGTAATTACAGGGCCCTTTCTTATTCCGGTAACATCCACCTGTATATTAAATTCCTTGAATGTATCTTTCAGAATAAGGGCAGCTTCCCTGGTTGCATCATCTATAACCCAATATTCGCCGTCAGGATATTGTTTTAATAATCCTTCCACCGGAACAGAATAAGGTAGTCCCTTTTTTCTTCTGGAAGATGCTTTCCCCATACCTGTATGCAGAGCCTGATTCCTTTCTTCATGCCTTTGAGCTTCTTCTTTTGCATGGGCAGAAGCTTCTGCCAGAGCTTTCTCCACATCGGACATTTCACTATCTACAATTTCCAGCTCTGCTTCGATTTCAGGAACATCTTTACATAAATAGGCAATTTCATCTTCACTTGGAAGTGCTTCCATGCTATCTGTAAATATTTCT
>Ga0099364_10006520_pt1 | contig 16979 bp, 12 predicted proteins | sample TergutTh196P3_FD_73070 | JGI IMG/M metagenome (GOLD analysis project Ga0099364, IMG submission 73070) | Microcerotermes parvus P3 segment gut microbial communities from Pointe-Noire, Republic of the Congo - Th196 P3 | ecosystem: Host-associated > Arthropoda: Insects > Digestive system > Gut ... | reverse complement strand
TCCGGATCAGCCTGTACCGCTCTGCCTTCTTCGTAAAAGCGGCCCACCATAAAAAGGGATACTCCCAGTCCTTTCTGTGCAGCCAGTCTGTACCAGTTCAGAGCGGCTGCTTCATCTCGTGCCACGAGAACTCCGCGCTCATAGAGCTGCCCCAGCGCGTGTGCGGCGGCCGGGTCGCCATTTTCTGCTGCCTTGTCGTACCAGTAAAGAGCCTGTTCCGTATTTTGCTGTATACCATGTCCGCGTGCGTAGCAGTGCCCCAGCGCAGTCTGTGCGGGAGCAAAATCCTGGACGGCTGCTTTTTCGAACCATGTCCGCGCTTCTTCCGGATCGTGGCGCACTCCGTCGGCGCTATCGAGCATCGAGCCATAACTGTATTGCGCCTGCGCATCACCGCTTTGCGCTGCCAGATGAAACCAGCGTGCTGCCTGCGGGAATCCCTGTTCACCCCCGATTCCATAATAATACATCGTCGCCAGATTGTATTGGGCCTGTGGCTCGCCCTGTCTGGCCGAGCGCAGCAGCAGTTCTCTGGCTTTGGCTTCATCCCGTCTGACCACGATGCCTTCATGGTACAGTACTGCCAGGTTGAGCTGACCAAGCATGTCTCCATTCTCGGCGGCCTGTGTCAGCCAGTGCAGTGCTTTTTCCGGATCCTGCGTGGTTCCTCTTCCATCCTTGTACATCAGGCCCAGATTATTCTGCGCTGCTGCCACACCGTTTGTTGCTGCCTGTGCATACCAGTGCACTGCCATGGCTTCATCCTGAGCCACACCGAGCCCGAGTTCATAAGCACGCCCCAGGGCATGCTGTGCAAGCGGATGTCCCCTTCGGGCCGCCAGTCCGTACCACCGGGCAGCTTCCCTGTATGCCTGCTGGTCCTGCTTGTCCTGCGTTGCCTGTACTCCCTTCGCGTACAGAATATCCACCTCGTCTGCTGGTGCCTCTTCATACGGTGAGGTCTGCGGATAGAGTCCATTGTTCCTGTTTTCGTCTGCCATGACGGGTAGCAAAAACAGCAGGCAGAGCAGCAGCAGGGGCGTGCCGATTTTTCTTTTTCCTGTAAATGGACTGAAACCCACTGTTTGCTCCCATCATCAGGCCCTCGCAGGGAGCGCCGTCAATCTTTGACTTTCCGGGCCGTATTTTTGCGGGGCCGGGCCGCTCCCGTCCAATTACCAGTCATCCGAGCCGACGACACGTTCAGGTCGGACGAGCAGGAGTTCGTTGCCGGAGGCCTGTTTTATTCGAACCGGGCGCTGGTCTCTGCCCAGAACATGGGTGAGAGTGTCCCCCCGGGCCGTTTCCAGTGTCACTTCTCCTTTTGCATCTGCAGGCAGATAAAAGCGCAGCACACCGGTGTTATCCGTCATTAAAACGCGAAGCGGGCTGCCGTTGAGCGATACCAGGACAGGGGTGCCGGGCATGGGTACGTTAGCCGGGTCGCCCGGATCCTGCTGCCTGTAAAAAACCATCGCATATTCGGCTATTTTTTCTCCTTTGACAGCCGGTCGCGATGTTTTACCCTGCGGGTCATCGACTGCGGGATTTTTCTGGCAAAGTGTGACGAACCATGAATGGATGGTATGTTTTCCGAGCTTCCATTCCTCAAACCGGGCACTTTTGAGAAAAGTTTCCATGTTGGTCCGTTTTTCGGCTGCCCCTCTTCGCGCAAGCACAACGGCTCTGTCCGGTGTGATCTGTCTTGCCAGAGTAAACAAGACCAGTTCTGTATTTCGTGGAGAAATCGTGGGCAGGACTGTTTCATTCCTGTCCTGTCCGACGACCATATTGACGGCCTGATAGCAGCGGTTTTCAACATAAATGCGCGCAAATGTCCTTGCTGGTGATGCACTCTGTTCTGCGGCTGCGGGCATGAGCCAGAAAACGGTGCAGGCTGCCAGGATGCATACGGACAAAGGTAGCCGGGCAAGGAAAAAGTGCATTATGGCCTCATTTTACTGAATGGAAACAGCCCGTCTGGGAGGCAGCCATTGTAAAAAATTCTCAATCGGTTTTGGAGGAATACTCACATCAATCTGTCTGCGCAGTTTATCTGCAACTGCTGCGTATTCGGGGTCTTTGGGTTGTCCGTCTTCGCCGAAGCGATAGATTTTTGCGAGCATGAGCAGGCTGTTTACGTTACCGCGTTTTGCTCCTTCACGCAGTGCCCAGATGGCGCGTGCCGGGTCCGGTTCGTAAATACGGTAAATGTTGGCGAGCTGTACGCCGGCTGCTCCGTCTCCGCTTTTCAGAGCGCGTTCGAGCCATGCTTTGGCTTCACGCCGTTTTGCCTGTGCCTGCGGGTCGTTGTCAAAGCGGTTTTCGAAATACAGGTTTGTTCCCCATTCTGTCATGGCTGAAACAGAGCCTTTATCGGCGGCCTGGCGGACCAGTTTCCAGGCCAGGGCCGGATCTGCCCTGACTCCCCAGCCGTTCTGATGCACTTCGGCCAGAAAAAGGTAGCCATCGGGACATCCCATTTCTATTGCCCGTTCAAAAAGCGCTATCTGAAACTGCATACGTGGTCCATAAGCGGGCATTTTATAGAACACGATCCGGTACATTCTTCCCAGGTAGAGTGCTGCCTTGGCATTTCCTTTTTTCAATGCTTTTTCAAACAGGCGTTCTGCCATGAAAAAGTCAGGTCCTATCCCTTCTGCGGCACTTTCGTAGCGCAGCGCTTCCAGGAAAAAGGCTTCACCCTCTGCTCCTCCAGTCGAACATAATGGGGAATGCATGATCGGCTGGGGTGAAACCGCCCAGGCGTTACGCATCATCAGCATGTTAAAAACGAGCAGTCCGAGTGCGATCACCACCAGTGCGCGCCCTACGACTGGAAGCAGCCGTTGTTTTGCCCAGTTATTTCTGTCGAGTTGCTCCAATTTGTGCCCCTCTTTCTTCCTGATAGCCTGACAGCATACGAGGCTCAAACACCCTCCTGCCTGGCGTAATCTGCAATGCACCTGTACCCCGTGTGTCTGTCGCGGGCACAGGTATCCGCATTCAGGCAGTGCGTCATATGATCGCCTGACCCAAGTGGCCTGAATGATAAAAGTCATCCCGCTCAGTCCCGCAGCAGTCTCTGGAACCGGTTTTTCTGATTTCCGGAGACGCAAAGGGCCTGTCTACCAGTCCATATTACCCTTTTTCTGCTCTGTCTGAACGCGAGAAAAAGGGTGTAAAAATGCCGTTTTTTGAAGCTTAACTCTTTTGAAGCGGGCGTATTTTGCCTGCAGCACAGAGCGGGAGCAGGGAATATTGTTTAAAATCATATTATTGTGATGACACTGTCATGCGACGCACTCGCAGGTGCGTCGCATGGGAGAAAGGAAGAATGGTTATTGTCGCAGGAAGCGGCTGTCCGGGAATTTTCGTGGGTCACGGAAAATTCCCGTTCTATTTCTGGCGGCCCCATTTTATGCAAATTATCCTGTTGATTTTTACAAACATTTCTGTGAAAGACGGGATATCATCCTGAGCAGACTGAAGAGGTGGACAGCATTTCCGGCTGCGTCTTCCCTGTCCAGGCTGGATCAGAAGGTGTGCGGACCGGGCTTCCGGGCTTTCCCGGTATGGCATTTACCCCATTTTTGCTGCGGCCAGCATCACCTCATCAATCGTAAAGGAGCCGTCATCCTCGATTTCAAAATACGTCCTTACTTCATTTGAAGCGGTCTGCATTGCCTGTCTGATTGCCATTACCCGCTCCTCGGGAGTTCTCATACGCGCAACCCACGAGCTGAATTCGTACCGGATTCTGAGCATGCGCAGTTCATCGACCCGAAACCCGGCATCGGTTACAAAAGCAAGCCACTCTCCTGGTGAATACGCCCGCACATGTGACATATCCCGCATGAATTCTACGGACTGCAGAAAAATATCTCTCACCCGATCTCCCGGTGATGCAATATCCATCATCAGCAGCAGGCCACCCGGTTTCAGAACGCGGTTGATCTGACGCATTCCGAGGCCAACATCTCTCCAGTGATGTGCAGAATACCGGCTTGCCACCACATCAAAAGAGTTATCTTCGAACGGCAGATTTTCCACTGTACCCTGTTGTGTAACAATATTGCCCAGACCCCGTTCAGAAGCCGCCTTCTGCACTGCATGCAGCATATCCTCACTCATGTCACAGGCTGTCACCTCCCTGACGTGCTTTGCCGCAAGGTAGGAAACATGGCCTCCTCCCGAGCCCACATCCAGTAACAGTGCCTCCGGATAACGTTCCAGTATTGCGTCCAGCAGCTTCAGATCCTCACCAGCTGCATGCAGGGCGCTCTCCACATAGGCCTGCGCCTGGGAACCAAAGTTTTCTTTTACCATATCCTCGTGACGCTTCATTGCGGCTGCTCCTTTTTTTAAAATCTCTGCTTCATGCATTAATGGCCCGAGTTTACCAAAACTAATCCGTTTCAAAAATGCTTCTGTACCTGTTTTTGCAAAAAAAAAGGAGATGAGTACATCATACTGCTGCCGCGAAAAAAAACGTGCTGCTTTTTCCCGCAACACGTTCAATGGATGAATTCCGGCAGTTCCGGAGGCGCAGACGAACAGCCACCTTACGGCGGGATGTCCCTTTGGGAAAAGGGATCCTGAAGCAGCAGCAGTCTTTGTGCCGCACCCAGGTGTCCCTGTTCTGCTGCAAATCCGTACCAGCGCCTGGCTTCGCGCATGTCCGGATCCACTCCATACCCTTTTTCATAAGCCAGGCCCAGCGCGGCCTGTGCTTCTTTCAGCCCCTGTAAGGCAGCGCGCTCGTTCCATCTGAATGCCTCCTTGAGATTCTGCTTTACCCCTTCTCCTTCCACGTAAAAGCTTGCCAGAGCGTGCTGCGCCATCACGAAATCGGCTTCTGCGGACTTTTCAAGCCATGCGATCCCGACAGCCTCATCTACTGGCACACCCCGTCCGTCAAGGTAAGCTTTGGCCAGATTGAACTGTGCAATCGGATTTCCCAGTGCGGCGGCCTTTTCGAAATGTTCCAGACCCCGCTTCATATCCTGTTCGATTCCCCGCCCTTCAAAAAACATTACACCCAGATTAAGCAGTGCTGCCGGATGTTCCTGAAGTGCCGCTCTTGCATACCACTCTGCTGCTTCTTCCGGATCCTGTTCCACACCTCTGCCAAATTCATATGCCAGTCCCAGTCTGTATTGCGCAAATGCGTTCCCTTTTCTGGCTTCCCGTCTGATAACGGCTACCGTCCTTTCATGATCGACTTTGCCACCTCTTCCGGTAATAACGGCACTGGAGCGGTCTTCGCCTACCGGGGCCTGCTTTGGGGCAGTTTCCTTTGAGGAAGTCCTCCTCCTTGCCCGGGTATCCCTGGCCGGTTTTGCTGGTGCAGGTTTTTCCTCCAGTATGATTTCTGTTATTTCGTACCCTACATCCTGACCGGAAACATCCTGCGCGCCTGCAGCAGGCGAAAAGACAGAACAGGCCGCGAAAAAAATGCACAAAGACCAGGCCGCCATCAGGTGGACTGGTCTTTGTTTTGAAACGGGCTCAGGTGCCATTACTTTTTCCGGATTATTGTCAGCATTTCCGTATACAGTTCGCACATACGTGCGACGTACCGTTCTGCTTTCACATCTGCCCTGCCCGCTCCTGCCCATGCCTTGAGCTTGGCCATTTCACGGCGCAGGGGCTGCAGACTTCGTCTTGCGCAATTTGCAATATACGACGTATAGGACGGGATACAGATCGCCTCATATTCATCAATCAGTGCAAACATGCGCTCCGGCGTACATTTTCCCCAGGGTGTCTTGAGCGGTAATGATCTGCCATTTCCGCCTGCCAGCACATCATCTGCTACCGCGATCATTCCAAAAACCTCCTTGCACACACCTGCAAGGTCATTCCGGCTGAACATTTCCTGGGCACGCATTTTGTTCTGTAATACCGCATGTTCATAAATGGACATCCGGTTCTCGTTTCGTATGAACTGAAGACGCATATTCAGATTGTGTCCGAGCAACTTCTCTATGGTCTCATGCGAGCATGCAAATACCACAGAGGGAAGTGCGCAGAAAAAGAACAGCAGCATCACAAAAATGTGCCTCAGCCCTCTAGAAGTTTTCTCGGGACTCATATCGATTCTCCTTGATTTTCCATAACCAACCAGCATATAGCAACAATCAGATCAGGAGCCAGTAAAAAAAGAGTCTGGAAATGACTGTACTACTCTACTACCAAAGACAGTGCTTTTACCATCGAAAACACTTTTACAGGGACGGCATCTTCTGCGATGCATTCCAATTGAGATGAAGAAGACAGGAACAATATACCACTCACCACACTCCTATTGTAACACATCGTATTTATTTCGTCTTTTCGCGTGAAAGATGTTTCTGGCGCAATTGTCTGTCGCCCGGGATTTTCATGGTTCAAAGCAGAAGGTGCGGGCTGGACTCCAGAAAGAAATCACTGGATACCGACCCATCCGTAAACGCTCCGGTCCGGGCAGCAAACAGAAATGATGCTGCAATTTTCGCCTGTATCCTAACCGGAAATCTCCCGCCAGACAGTGCTTTTTCCCGGTAATGACTGTTCTTCCCTCAAGAAATGACAGCAGCCTTCCCGTTAACCAGGTTGCAGCGCAAGCAGGTGCGCGACAAAGCCTGACGCACGCACACTGAAACCGTGCCACCTGTGAACCGGAAATTTCTTCCCGGTATTGAAAAAAAAATCACATTCACCTGATTATGAACTATTTCATGCACGGACAATCCTTTGAACAGAGGGGTTTTTATGTCCCAATTCTCCTGCCCGCTCCCTCCGGTGTATTGCATGCGCCTCCCGGTCAGAACAGGCAGCATCTGCGAGTCCGTATCTTTGCCCGGGAGCAGGCGAATGCATCAGGACTTCTGTCAGGCTGCACTCCATTCCGGCACAACAAAACCCAGTTCTGTCTCAAACCATTCTGCAACCATCCTGCGATGACAGAAGTTGCCGCTGTCAAACGGGCCTTTCTCGTAGCACAGCAGGACAGGCTCGTGATCGCCAGCCAGATGATGCAGGGCATTCCAGACCTGAAGCGGATCCAGCAGGGAGAGCTGGTGAAAATACTTTTCCCTGTATTGTCCGTAACTGACACTTTTAAACCAGGGTCCGGGTGCGAGAGTGCGATATACTCTGTAACCTGAGCGGATATACCTCGGGACTGAGCGCGATATGGCAATCCTGCCGGGACCCTGATAAGTGGCGTAATCTGACGTTTTCATAAGGTGTTTTTTCGGGTTCAACATTCAAAAGTCCGGAAAGGACTTTTTTGCAGTAACATCTGTCCTGTTTCTGACAGTGCAGAAAAATCCGGCACCCTGTTTAGCTGACCGGGCTTTGGCATTTTCAGAAAGAAGCGTTGCAGGATCTGAAAAGTCGCCCGATCCGGGAGGGCACATGCCTGTTCGTAGCGATGCTCACTGGTTGCACTGCAAAAAATGGCGCTCTTTTTCAAAAAAGGCTGTACCAGTTACCTGGAACTTTTGCTACCGGGGCCAAAACACAATACACTTTCATCTTCAATCGTGCAACTCACAAAACCCGTACAGGAAACAAACATGCAAAAAAGAGTCTTTATCCGTACTTTTGGATGTCAGATGAATGAGTACGACTCTGCAAAAATGAAAGACCTGCTTGAGACGGCAGGTTACGCCCGGGCAGACACACCTGAGGAAGCGGACCTGATCATTCTGAATACCTGTTCTGTTCGCAGCAAAGCCGAAGAAAAGGTTTTTTCTGACCTGGGCCGCATCAGAAAACTCAGAGCTGCCCGGCCTGATCTGGTAATTGCTGTGTCCGGCTGCGTTGCCTCGCAGGAGGGTGAAGCGATCCTGAAGCGTGCTCCTTTTGTCAATCTGGTTTTTGGACCGCAGACGCTGCACCGGCTTCCTGATCTGCTCCAGGCTTATGAGCAGAGTGGGCAGGCACAGATTGATGTCAGTTTTCCTGAAATTGAAAAGTTTGATCACCTTCCCTTGTCGAAGACCACGGTACCGACTGCGTCCATTACCATCATGGAAGGCTGCAACAAGTTTTGCAGTTACTGTGTCGTACCGTACACGCGAGGTCCGGAAATTTCCAGACCGATGGACGACATTCTGGCAGAAATAACCGGTCTTGCCTCGCAGGGTGTGCGCGAAATCATGCTTCTTGGCCAGAATGTGAATGCCTGGAAAAACAGCAGTAATGGTGCCACTACAGCTGATTTTGCCCGGCTGATCGAGGAAGTTGCCACCATTTCCGGTATTGACCGCATTCGCTTTGTGACGAGTCATCCGCGTGAATTTACGCAGCGGCTTGTCGATGTATATGCACGTGTGCCGGAGCTCGTCAGCCATCTCTACCTGCCTGCCCAGCACGGGTCTGACCGTATTCTTGCACTCATGAGGCGTGGCTATACTACGCTGGAATACCGCTCTCTCATCCGCAGGCTCAGGGCCGTTCGGGAAGATCTTCTGGTATCGAGCGATTTTATTGTCGGTTTTCCGGGTGAGTCGGATGCGGACTTTGATGCCATGATGCGCTTTATTGATGAAGTGGGTTTTGACAACAGCTTCAGCTTTTTGTTCAGCCCGCGCCCCGGCACTGATGCTGCCAGACTCCCCATGGATATTCCGCTTGAGGTACGCAAGCAGAGGCTTGCCGTTCTCCAGTCAAAAATTGAAGAGCAGACCCGGTATCACAATGCTGCCCATCTCGATACCGTACAGCGTGTACTTGTTGAAGGTTTTTCACGAAAAAACCCGAACCAGCTGCAGGGTCGAACGGGCAGTAACCGCGTTGTCCACTTCAGTCTGCCTGACAGGGAAAAAAGGGCTTCGCTGATCGGCCAGTTTGCCGACATCAGGATTCGTGATGCCTCACGCTATGCCCTGAAGGGAGTTGTTGCAAACTGATTTACCCTGTGCAAAAAAAGCTGGTTTTGCGTGAGAAAAAACCCTCCCCGCGAACATGGTACTACCTGTCTGTATCAGGGCATAACAGGCCTGCTCTATGCTATACTCTCAAAAAACAACCGGGCAAAGTTCAAAAGACTGTATGACACCTGAACCCATTTTTCGTCGTAACTTTGATGACCCTGAAGAGCAGGATCGCGCTGATCTGCAGGAGAGCATCATTAGGCAGGTTGAGGCAGATCCTGTCTCTTTCCTTGCGAAATACGAGCAGGATCCAAGATCGTTCAACGGACGCTACATCGCTGCTGATCTGTTCAAAGAGATGTTTGCTGAATATGCGAAATCGAAGGAAACGAGAACAAGGTACAATGCAGTAGTACACAATGCTGCAGCAGTATTGTCAGCGTTGCAACTCAACATGGTAATCGCTGATCCGGCGCGATATGGTTTTGAAGTCCTGTTTCTGACAGGTATACCTGGAGCCGGAAAAACTTCCACCGTTGCAGTTGCCGGAGATCTTGCTCCGGAAATCAGGGCGATTTTTGAAGGACAACTTTCGAGACCGGAACCTGCAATACCCAAAATTCAGGCCGTGCTGGAAGCAGGATTAAAGCCAGTGATTATTGCTGTCCATACGAAACCGGAACAGGCGCTCGAAAACACATTCAAACGTTTTGAGGAAATGGGTCGCGGTGCCAGTATCAATATAATGGCAGACATTCAGGGAAACTTGCCGACCGGCCTGATGTCGATCCGGAATCGCTTTGGCAATGCGGTCGGCCTGACTGTTATTGACAGAACCGACTTCAAAATGCCCATTGAAAAGAGAGGGTGGGAACATTTGATTACACTTCAGAAAGAGGGAAATTATGAGCAAATCAGACAGCGCCTTGCTGACGCCCTTGAACACGCCAGAAGAGAAGGCAGAATATCCGGCGACTGTTTCGAGCAGGCCAGTGGAAGAGTCCCACAGAATTTCGCAAGGAACCCAGGCGTGGCTGGATAGGGCAATAACCGGACTCAGGAGAATGAGCGAAGACGAGGAATACCGCAAGGAAGTGGCCAGAAAGTTGTCCTAGAGGATGTTGGCGCGAATCCGGAGCAAAGCATCACTCACGCACAAGATCCATTGCCACCATGACTCCAGCAGATTCAATGGTACAGTCCGTGACTGACCGGCAGGAACTGACAGGCATCATGAAGCCTCAAAACTCCGGGAGATATGTCGACACTAGACCTGAGCCGGATTCCGGAATGTGGGCCTGGTTTACATCGCCAGTTACAAAAAGCCTGCAATGCATTTTTCTTTCATATCTTCACAGAATCATAGCAACCAGTTTGCCAAAGTGCGCTCTGTCGATTTATTATGTGAGACATATCATCATATTGAAGACCGTTTTCCAACTATTATTTTTTATACCGCAATTCCTCCCCTGAGCGGATTCAGGCAGGCTCTTGCGGTGACGATGTGTGAAGGCATAATTCGCCAGTCTGGCGGGTAACTTTTGTGGAGTTTAAACGTGAAAAAAATGCGGACAGAAAGCAAAAATACACCAGCTACCCCAAATAAAAAAACTGGTAAAGCACCCAATGTCCTGCATTTTTCCCCGGAACCGCAAAGTAATACCCGACTTTCCAATCTGTGCGGCCCCATGAACGAAAACATCCGCCAGATTGCTTCTGCACTTGATGTTGACATTGCCCTGCGCGGCAACAAATTCATAATAAGCGGAAAAGCGGCACTCAAGGCTCTTGACCTGCTGGAGCAGTTCTATGTCATCTCCACAACGCCCATTTCTGTAGATGACATCCAGCTCGCTCTTGTCGAACAGAATGCCATTGAAGCATCGCTTGCGCAGGGTGTTCCCGCAAGCGTACTGGTAGAATCCGAACTCACAAGCCCCGCTCTCAAGACCCGTCGCAGTGATCTGCGTGGTCGCACACCAACGCAGGTTGAATACCTGAAAACCATTTTACAGCGCGACATCACTTTTGGTATCGGACCTGCGGGTACTGGCAAGACATATCTTGCCGTTGCCTGTGCGGTAGATGCGCTGGAGCGCGAAGCCGTGCAGCGCGTCATCCTGACACGTCCTGCTGTAGAAGCAGGAGAACGGCTCGGGTTTTTGCCGGGTGATCTGGCCCAGAAAGTAGATCCTTATTTGCGACCACTTTATGATGCCCTGTATGATCTGCTCGGATTTGAGCGCACCATGCGTTTTTTTGAAAAGCAGGTCCTTGAAATCGCCCCGCTCGCCTATATGCGTGGACGCACACTCAATAACGCTTTCGTCATTCTGGATGAAGCCCAGAACACCACACCTGAACAGATGAAAATGTTTCTGACCAGAATCGGCTTTGGCAGCAGAGCGGTCGTAACCGGTGATATCACCCAGATTGATCTGCCATCAAACCAGAAAAGCGGTCTTGTTGAAGCAGTCCGCATTCTTGAAAATGTCCAGGGCATCGGTTTTATCCGCTTTACGTCAATCGACATCGTGCGACACCCGCTGGTTGCACGTATTGTTGAAGCGTATGAAAAAGAGCATCTCGCGAAAAAAAAGCTCTCTGATGCCACAGGAAATAAAACTTCCAGCCCGAAAACCAGGGACACCACAAGTAAAAGGGGCACGGAAGAACCGCAACAAACATAGCTGAGCAAGCCAGAAAACAATGAAAAAAGCGCATCCACTTTCTCTTTTTATCCAGTACCCTGATACCCGGCTGCAGGCAGTTGCATCACGCCGTCAGATCCGGCGCTGGGTTGCTGCTGCACAGACTCAGCCCGCGATCATCACCATCCGTTTTGTTGATGAAGCAGAAGGCAGGGAAATCCATCACACCTTTTGCGGTAAAAACAGCGCAACCAATGTGCTCACCTTTCTTTACGACACTCCCTCACCTGATTCCGGAAACGACGCCGGTACTGTGCCCGTACAGGCCGACATCGTCATCTGTACCGATATCGTCCTCGCCGAAGCTGCTGAACAGGGCAAAACGCCAAAAGATCATCTTGCCCATCTGATTGTTCATGGCACATTACATGCACAGGGCTTTGACCACGAAGGCGAAAACGATGCAAGCCAGATGGAAAAACGCGAAGCATCCATTCTCGCCCGGTTTCGTATTGCAGACCCCTACATCTGAGGAAGCGGCTTTTTCTGGCAGAATCTGTCCACTTTTAGCCACAGAAAAGATGCTACTTTGACATGGTTGAATTTTTTTTAACTTTTTCTGCAAAAAAAATCTCCCTTCTTTCTTACAATAGGAATGATATTCTGATCATGCCGGCTATCTGAAGCCCTGATTCAGGATCAAAGCGTAATTTGTCCCGTTTGAAGTTGTACTCTCACACAGCACAAAAGACATGAAAAAAAGAATTATTGGACTTGCCCTTTTGGGACTGGTATCCGGTTATGCGCACGCACAGACGCATGTTGACATATACGGTATTATTGATACGGGTTACATCAAGGTTGCTGGCAGCGATCTGCGCATGGGTCACAACTATTCGAGCCGTATCGGGTTTCGTGGTTCGGAGGAACTTGGCGGCGGCATGCGTGCCACTTTCCAGCTTGAGCACAGACTGGAACTCAACAGTGGGCAGAACGGTGTGCTGCCGGACTATGATGACCAGGTCCATGGCAGACCCAGAGGTTCAACAGAGTATCAGGGTGCTGCAAACCTGGGTCTTGCAGGCGATTTTGGTCATGTTCGCGTAGGTCGCGTCAACGCACCCGGTATTGAGACCTACCGTGCGCTGGATCCTTTCTTTTTTGTCGGGAGCGGTCGTTCATTTGGATATGAAACACGCCTTTATGCCGAGCAGATCACCAATACGGTCCGCTACGACACGGCGAAGTTCAACGGTTTTTCCGGAAGCTTTACATTCAGTCTCAGGGCGGATGACGACTTTACCCTGACATCTACGCTTCCAGGTAATCCGCCAACTGCTGCTTCACACAACCATGGTTATTCAGCCCTTGTCAAATACAGCCAGAACAACCTCAATCTGATGGCGCATGCAGCCAGGATTACGGATTCCAACCAGTCCTGGTATGTCAATACAGGCGGATCGTATCGCTTTGGCCCTGCCCTTGTCGGGCTGGGATACCAGTATGTGAGAGACAAAGCCAATTTCCCCGGCTTTGATGTCATAAACCAGACCTGCATGCTGGCGCTGGATTATTTTATTGGAAACGGCATCATCAAGGCGGCCTGGAACCATGGCAGAATAAGCAACTGGGCACCTGACAATAATGGATCGGCAAACAAGTGGGTACTGGGATACACGCATAATCTCAGCAAGCGTGTTTCTGCCTATGCCATAGCGTCCTATACCAAAAGCGCCAATGAAGCCGTTGGTTCCCAGTACAACCCGAACTATGTGGCCAGAACGTCCACATCCGGTTTCCAGCTGGGCATGACATACCGCTTCTGACGTGCATCCTGTCAGTCAGCCCACGGTTTTTCTGCCGTGGGCTGACTGTTCCCATCAGAACTCGTAGACCAGCTTGAGGTTACCGGCTACCCCTTCACGCTTGCCGAAATAGCCCTGTACACCGACATCAATGAAAAGTGGTGCTGACTGAGATGGCCTGAAGCTGATGCCAAACTCGGCGATACCGGTGCTTCCTTTCAGGGATGGCGCATTGATGTCATTTTCAATGCTGCCGATGAGTGGCCCGACATAGGTCGCTTTTGCTTTTGCCTTGCTGTTGAACTCGTATTCATAGGCAGCGCCGGCATACAGTACCATATCGTTTTTCCAGGCATGGCTGAATCGCAGACCGGTACGTGCGCGGTGGGAGTCGACTGACCTGAATTTTATGGATTCATTTTCGGACAGCTCTGCCGAATCACTGCCCTGATGTGTCCAGAGGTATTTCCCGTACAGGTCCAGGTCGTTTTTTTCACCCAGATTCAGGACGTAACCCGCCCCGAGGTGAGCGCTCAGATACGTTGAAGCCACCTTGTAGTTTCCGGTCTCGTTATTGTATTGCCCTAAACCGTTAGCGGCGAACTTGTTCTGGACCCTGCCTCCACGGAAGCTTCCTTCGGCATAGAACTGGTTGGCAAAGTCCATATGCACCAGAGCGCCAGCTCCGTAATAACGCACATCTCCATCGCCATTGACAGAGCCTCTTGTAAACGCATTATAGGTATCGTAAGAAGCGCTGCCGTATTCAATGAAACCACCGACTGTCAGCCGTCTGTCCTGCTCCAGAGTGCGTCCGGCAGAAAAGCCCGCCATCAGGGATACTCCGGAAACATCGGAGTGAGAGCCGGTCTTGTAGCGTGATTTCCCGCCGGAGATGGCACCGAATCCTGCGTTTGAGTCTCCTCCTGACGAGCCGCTCGCACGTCGGGCCTTCATCATGCCTTCTCCTGCAACGAGATCAGCACCCTGGTTCACGAATCCCAGACCGGAGAGGACACCTTCGGAATAGGCTTTGGCTCTTTCGCTTCCCCTGCGCGTTTCAAGGCCCGCATGGAGTGAATTGGTGCTGAGTTCCGACCAGATTTCGTAGACTTCTTCCATGACGGTTCCGCGCTCTACAATGACCATTCCGTAATGTTCATCAGCTGACAGAGTGCCGCTGTTGTCTGCCACTTTCAGCAGTTCGATGCGGTCTTTTTCAAAAAGATAGCCTGACAGCATGCCCAGTTCAATGTTGGCACCTTTTATTTTTGTGTCCCCCACAACGCTGAACACGGGTTCCAGCTGCCCTCCGTACATGTGGAAACGCATGGTCTGGCGTTCCATATTCAGCTCACCTGTCCACTGTGGAGCAGCGGTTTCCTCACTGGAGCGCCCATATATGTCGAGTTCCCTGAGATTACCCGCCCGCATCTGTACGCCGGTTGCGTCAAAAGCAGCTCCGCTGTGCAGTGCCAGTCTGTTCGAAATGTTCCAGTTACCTTCACTGTCGCCTACAGTCATGGTTCCGGCCCTCACACGGGTCAGGCCTGTGTAGGCATTGCTGCCTCTTGCGCCCGATATGGTGAGTTCACCTGTACCTGCCTTGATCAGGTCGCCACTTCCGGTAATGCTACCGGACAGGGTCTGATTGCCATCCTGATCGAAAATCAAGCTGGCACCCGTATTGTTGATGATGGTACCAGCGTAAACCCCTTCATTGTCTGTGACGTAACCCAGGTAACCGGTGACGGTCAGGATTCCTGCGTCAATTATCGTATTGCCGGCGTATGTGTTGTTACCGGCAAGTATCAGTTCGCCCTCTCCGGTCTTTCTCAGATTGCTGCCAGTGTCTCCGGCAATGACGCCGTCCATGGTGGCCTCAATGTCTGTTTCAATCGAGCTGCTTGCCTCGAGTGTCCAGCCTTTGGTGTAAGGGTCTTCGCCGGTCAGCAGCAATGTTCCTCCGCTCAGACTACGGGGAGCCTCTGCCGCATTGAGGTTGCTGTCGTGTGCAATGTTGAGTTTTCCGGCACTGACGGTTATGCTGCCTGTGTAGGCATCGTTGTTACCCAGCAGAATCAGTTCACCAGTACCGCTCTGTTCCATTCCACCCCTGCCGGCAAAGCTGCCGGACAGAATCTGGCTGCCGGACTGGTTGAATACCACGCTGTCTATCGTGTTGTTGATGATGTTGCCAGGATAGTTGCTGGTATCCGTATCCGAATAACCGAGACTGCCGGTGATGGTCAGATTGCCCTCGTTGATGATGGTGTCGCCGGTGTACGTGTTCTGTCCGCTCAGAAGCAGGGTGCCATCACCCATCTTGTTCAGTGTGCCTTCGCCTGCGAGACTGCCACTGAAAGTCACGTTTTGCGGCGTTTCAATGGTACTGGTGCCAGAGGCAAGTGTCCAGCCTTTGGCGTAGCTTGTGCCCGTCAGTCGCAGCGCACCGCCATCCAGGATGTGTTCTCCGGTACCGATGTTGGCGTCGGATCTGATGATGAGTGTTCCGGCATTGACAGTTGTGGTCCCGGTGTAGGTGTTGTTACCGGTCAGTTCAAGAGTTCCCACGCCGGTCTTGGTCAGCGAGCGTCCGTCCCAGCCCCATTTGTTGTTGTCGGGATTGCCTGTTACCGTGCTGTTGTCGCTCAGGCTTTCTTCCAGTGTAAATTGCGAATTTACGTTGAATGTACCGTGTGCGATGGTTTTACCAAAATCGGGATCTGTCGTATCCGTTACTCTCTCCGTATTTCTCCAGACCAGCTTGAAGTTTCCAAGGGTAACATCAATGGTTTTTGTATTGTTTGTTACCCTGGCATCCGCAGTAATGAATCTGTCGATCGTTACTTCGGGGTGCAGTTCTGAGCCTCCTATTGTCACTCTGTTGAAGGTACCGGTAATGTCATCAACGGATCTCATAACTGTGAAGGGAGCGGCGGGATTGGTCTGGTTGTAGGAATTCAGGTCAACGGTTGTACCGTCTTCGATCGTTGCGCCTCTGGTGGTGATCAGGGAGTTTGTGGCACCGCTGAACCCGATACCGAAGGTTGAACCAGGGTTGAATGTGACATCACCAGCTGCCGTCAGCTGCTGTCCGGGGCCAAGGTCGAAGCGTCCTGCGTTTGCATTCAGATCCTGTGCGAAACTGTTCCGGGTGATGTACAGGCCTCCGCCATCCAGAATGATATCTCCGAAGCTTGTGCTTGTGCCGATGGAGCCGATGACGAGGTTGTGGGCACTGGTTTTGGTCAGATCACCATCGCCTGTTATCGCCCCTGTGAAAAGACCTCTGTTGATGGTCAGGCCATCCGTATTGACGACACTGCCTGCCCCGCTCAGGGAGTTTATGGTACGCGCCTGATCAGCGCTCTGGTAGGTCGCTCCGCCATGGACGATCAGGTCGGTGCCAGGGGCGATATTGCCTGCAAGTACTCCTCTGCGGACGATGGTAAATCCTTCATAATCGTTGTTACCAGTAAGCGTCAGGGTGCCTGTACCTGTCTTGAAGAAGCCACCAATTCCGGTGAGGACTCCATCCATGGTCACTGTGCCATCCACATGAATGTCATTGATGCCGACAATGGGCATGTAGCCAAGCGTCCAGCCTTTGGTGTACGTTGCATCACCCAGTTGCAGGGTTCCTCCTCTCAGAT
>Ga0099364_10006519_pt1 | contig 16981 bp, 21 predicted proteins | sample TergutTh196P3_FD_73070 | JGI IMG/M metagenome (GOLD analysis project Ga0099364, IMG submission 73070) | Microcerotermes parvus P3 segment gut microbial communities from Pointe-Noire, Republic of the Congo - Th196 P3 | ecosystem: Host-associated > Arthropoda: Insects > Digestive system > Gut ... | reverse complement strand
GTTGGTGTGTGGGAATATTCAGAGGAATATAATGAGCAGTATTTTGTTCGCTATACATACACTTTTACATTTACTTCTGATGGACAAATGAGCGAAATTAGAAGAAATGAATATGAGGGTATCTATAATGATACTTCATATATAGCAATGGAAATCAGAGGAACATACTCAATGCTAACTCCAAATAGTTTTAATGGGCGTACAACTTATCACAGTGCCTATGAAGATCCATATGACAATATTCATACTAATAATCCTGGCGGTATTGTTCATTTTGAAATAGCCAAAGATGATATTAGTGACTATTTAATCATAGGTGATTATGATGAAGATAACAAATTGCGAAAAGTAAAATAAATTAGCATATTTTAATAACAATATAGCGGACATTAGCGGTCCGCAAGGATAGTGAAATGAAAAAACACGGAAAAAGGTATAATGCCTTAGTAAAATCCTTCGACCTGAATAAAGAATATGTGATTCGGGAAGCTATAGACATTGTAAAACGAAACGCTACCGCAAAGTTTGATGAGAGTTTTGAAATCTCAATCCAACTCGGCGTAGATCCTCGTAAAGCAGACCAGATGGTTCGCGGCACTGTCTCGCTTCCACACGGCACAGGAAAACAGGTCAGAGTCCTCGTGTTATGCAAAACACCAAAGGACGCAGAAGCAACAGCAGCAGGTGCAGACCACGCTGGTTTAGAAGAATACATCGAAAAAATTAAATCAGGTTGGACTGATGTAGATGTAATAGTTGCAACTCCCGATGTGATGGGAGAAGTCGGTAAGTTAGGACGAATACTCGGTCCGCGTGGATTGATGCCTAACCCGAAAGTCGGCACAGTTACAATGGATGTAGCAAAAGCCGTAACAGAACTAAAAGCAGGTAAGATAGAGTATCGTGTAGATAAAACAGGAAATATCCACGCCGCAGTTGGTAAATGTTCTTTCGAAAAAGAGAAATTAGCCGACAATTTAGTTGCATTCTTTAGCAGCATTGTTAAAGCAAAACCGCAAACATCAAAAGGAAAATATGTGAAGGGCGTTCATGTTTCTTCAAGTATGAGTCCCGGTGTTAAGGTAAATGATGCTGTATTCATCCAAGAAGTAAAATAATTACCTTCTTGTAATAAAATAAAAACGGCTACGATTCAGTAGTCGTTTTTTGTTTTTAGGTGACCTGCAATCTGTATCTTCTTATTTTATAAATACTTAAATATTTTTATAAAAACATTTGGAAATTAGGAATAAAAAAGTTTATTTTTGTATTTTTAATCAAAAATTAAAATAAGATATATGAAAAATGTTTTTATATTGCTTTTAATTTATATGTTTGCTATAACTAATGCAAACGCTGAAACTAAAATAGAACTCGGTATTGCTGGTGATACATACTTTGTAACAGATAATGTTCAATCGCTGTATTTAGGGGAACGGCGATTTACTAATACAAATGTTTATAAATATAAATTTGGAACAAATAATGTATTAGTAACTGCTTCTGCTAAAAGCGATGACTGGAAAGTAAATGTTGCTGTTGCAACCTTCGGTCAGTCAATTCAGCCCGAAGAAGCAAATATCGGTATAAACATTATTGAAGGACTATGGATTAAGGGAGGTGTCTTTGCTATCTGGGATGACGACTATACCTACAACAAATGGTTCGCAGGGAATAGTTTAACTGATTTGCGTAATATGGGATCCCCTTATGTTGGGTGGGGACTTGAATATACTTTTACTGACGATATAACTCTCGATGCAGGACTTATGAACACTGGCTTTTTTAATTCTTTTAACAAATATGGAATTGGAAATGTCAATGATGACCCAAACTTTGACAAAACAATTTATGCAAAGTTAGATTGGAACAACTTGTATAAAGATTGGGGTTTAGTATTGTCTTGCGTAACAGGAAAAGAAGGTAAGTTTTCAGTTATTAATGCCTATGGAACATTTGTCGGTGACTTAACTTGGATGACCGAAATTTATGCATCATTAAGCGGAACGCTTACGGATAAACTTGAAGCAAAAATATCAGGTAAGTTTTTTAAAGATAACATTAAATGGGAAGAACAGACAGATGCTGTAAATATGTTAACATTTCAAGCATTGCTTCGTTATCGTTTTAATGAAAAATTTGCCGCGGGAATTAGATTTTCTTATCTTGTAGAAGAAGAAAATGGGAACATTTTGGGGACAGGTCCGGAACCATATCCATCTTTTTATGGTGATAGTTATGGTATTGACTTTGGAATTGTATGTGAATACAATCCAACGCCGTTTACTTATTTGCGATTGGAAGGCGACATTCTTAATATATCTAATTTTAGTAATGTTCCAATAGACAGATTTTATAACGGAACAAAAGGTGTTTCTTCAAGATTGAGTGCTGCAATTTCAATGGGTTTTAAACTTAACTTGTTTGAAAAAGAAATTAAATGATTTTTTTAAACATCCTTTTATGCCGTGTTTGACTGCATTTTCTGCGTCATACCGAATTTATTTCGGTATCTCCTTATTTTATAAACACTTACATATTTTTATAAAAACATTTGGAAATTAGGAATAAAAAAGTTATTTTTACATTTTGCTTTTCCAAATTAATCAAAATATGATATATGAAAATAAAATTTATAATGTTATTGTTTTTTTGTAGTGTTAGTATGGCTTTCTCGCAAAGTGCTAAAATAAACACCTACCTAAAATACATTGCTGAAGGAAAAATAGAATTAGTAAAAAGTAAATTGCCAGAACTAATTAACGAATATGGTGAAGAACCAGGTGTTTTGCTTTTGCAAGGTGCTGTTTTAGAAAATGTCCAAAACGCTATTCCGTATTACAAAAAGATATTAGAAAAATATCCTAATAGCGAATTTGCACCGAATGCTTTGTGGCGTTTAATACAGTATTATGCTATTGTTTCTGATACCGCAACGGCAAAAAAACAACTTGCAGTATTTAGAGAAAAATATCCAACTTCGCCTTTCTTATATGCGGCAAATGATATAGTTCGTGCGTCAATAAGTGATGCTAAATATAAAAACAAAGAAAAGTATTATAACCCGCCCGTAGAAGAAGTTAAAAACGAAGAAGAAACACCTAAAATTGCAGAATCAACATCTGTTATTAATCAGCCGAAATATGGCTTGCAGGTAGGAATATATTCTACAAAAGAATCAGCCGAATCTGAAAAAGATAGATTTATAAAAACAGCACACCTGCGGACAGAAGTTTTAGAAAAAATAGTTTCAGGAGAAAGAAAATTTGCTGTAGTTATAGGAAATTACGATACAGAAGATGAAGCATTAAGAGCAAAAACAGTAGTAGAAAAACAATGTAAATGCAAGCCATTGATATATAAAAAATAGTGCAATATCCAAATTATGATGCCCTATAAAAATGTTATGCTGTGTCAAGCACGACATAACAGAACATAGAACATTTTTAGAAATTAATAATATTTTTAGTGTAGAATGGTTGGTTAAATATGCATCACAATATAATGAAAAAAACTCTACCAAATGAACTAATTGATACATACAAAAAATTCGAAAACGCTATAATTAGTAGATTAAATGATTTTCAAAATACTACATCAGATATTGTTTTTTATGAGTTTTGTTTTTGCATAATGACTCCTCAAACAAGTGCAAAAAATGCTTGGCATGTCCAAAATAAACTTATAGAAAATGATTTTCTTAACACAAAATTTAATCCCATAAACATACTAACAGATAAAAAACATTATATAAGGTTTCATAATACTAAAACAAAGCGACTACTAAATGCTATAGAATATAAAAAAAGATTAGATGAAATACTCTCTTTACACATCAATCAATACGAGAAGCGAAAAATAATTAAGACAGAATTTATTGGTCTTGGAATGAAAGAAACATCGCATTTTTTACGAAATATTGGCTATAAGAATCTTGCTATTATTGACAGGCATATATTAAGAATGCTTGTTTTGTGTGGTGTGTTAAATGATGCAATTTACCCTAAAAACGATAAACAATATGTAGAAATAGAAGAAAAGATGATTGCTTTTTCTGATAACATAAATATAGATATGGATGCATTAGATTTATTGTTTTTTGCGCATTCTAATGGCGAAGTTTTGAAATAGTTTTGTTTTCTAAAACAAATAAGAAAACACTATAAAATAGAGTTTTGCATATTCTATTATAATGAATTTACCCCCCCTGCATCTCCCTTTTTACCACAGGGAGATGCACACCAAACACGCTACTCCTACACGCATCACACTTCCACGTTACAGACATTCTTGCCGCCTGTTATATAGCCTAGAAGGTCTTTAACATTTGTCCTTGCTCTATTTGTGAGCAACCTATTAGTTGCGTTGAGGTTATACAAACGCTCTATTGATTTTCGCAACTCCCCACGTATATTTTTCACCGCCGAAGACACTTGCGAATCCGTTATATTGCTTATTATTGCTGATAACTGCAACTCGCTCGCCTCTTTCATACTTATTTTCATCCATTCCATTAAGTATAAAATTCGCTTATTTTCTGCCTCGCGGATACTTTTTATAAGCGACTCTTGAAAAGATGTTATCTCCGACAATTCTGCTATATGATACTTCACTAATGCAACCTGTTGACGCTCCGCAAGCCGTATCATCTCTTGTAATAATTGATACTCGTATTGCAAGTATCCGTATAATTTATGTTCCATAATTACCCTTATGATTATAATTTTTTTTAATTGTTAGCAATATTATTTTATTTTTTTTTACTATTTTTGTAATTCTTGTTTAATAATAAAGAAGGTTCATTCTTAAACCATTTGAAATGATAGTACTCATAATACTATCATTTTTTTATTTAAACAATTCCCAAGCCATTTTATCAAAATCAGTAACGTTTTTGCAATTTTTTTACCGAACCCTTAATTTATCTATTGTTTAAGCGATTTATCAATTTAAAAACCAATTATATAATTGCTTTTCCAATTATATAATTGAAAATTGCATTATAATACGCAATTTCCGATTTATATAATTGCTTTTTGAATAATAATATGCAATTTCCAATTATATAATTGGTTTTCCGATTTATAAATTGCTTTTCCAATTTATAAATTGCTTTTCCAATTATATAATTGCTTTTCCGATTATATAATTGCTTTTCCGATTATATAATTGCTTTTCCGATTTATAAATTGGATATTCATCACGGGGGCAAGCCCCCGTGTTAAATAATCGTTATTTTAACAAGGGGGCTTGCCCCCTTGCTTTATGACCGCATTTTTATGCAAATAATTGCTTTTTCGGCTTAACTAATTCCTTTTTCGGCTTAACTAATTCCTTTTTCGGCTTAACTAATTCCTTTTTCAAATAACAAAAATGTTTTTCATTTTATCTATCATTTACTCTTTATTTAAAATATTTTTCGTATTTTTGTAACACATTTATGTTATATAAATCATACGTTTAGTGAATGTATTCACTACCTCCTTATTTGAAATGATAGTTCACGCTATCATTTTTTTATTTTCATCTGCAACCAAAACTACGTTTCCATCTTATTAAAAGCACTTAAATGTTGCTTAACTTTAACAATATATCCTTGTGTCTCCTTAAATGGCGGGATGCCACTATATTTACGGACATTCCCAGGTCCAGCATTATAAGCCGCCAGTGCATGTTCTAAATTGCCATTAAAACTATCTAACATCTGCCGCAGATATTTAGTGCCTCCGTGTATATTTTCAGCAGGATTAAAAGAGTTTTTTACACCTAAATCTTTGGCAGTTCCGTCCATAAGTTGCATTAATCCTTTAGCACCTGCACTTGATTTAGCATTAACATTTCCCGCCGATTCCGTAGTAATTACTGCTTTAATGAGCGGAATAGGGATATTATATTTCTGCGAAGCATCATTGATAATGGTTTCATAATTTTTTATTCTATTATTGACTCTATCCAACAGATTGCCATTATTATTTATCTCATTATTATTGCCATTTAGATTAAAGTTTATTGGGGTATTATTATTGTTATTATTTTGCTTTTCGGTGTTATTAATTGGATTATTTTTGCTTTTAATTGGTAATGAAATAGGGCTATCATTAGGTCGCAAATTATCGCCTGTTAGTTGTTTATACAGCATTTGAGCCAATCCGATACCGCCTCCCGAGTTAGTAATGTAATCAGCAAATGCCATATCCATCACTCCATCCAATATATCGCCTCCGAAACTCATATCTTCATTTTTATTTTCATCTTTAAAACTATCTACCAATGCAGTTTTCATACCTTTATATATCATATTAACAAAAATAGATTCAAAACCGCGAGTATTTTCAGCGAGTTTAAGTTTTTCTTCATCGCTATAATTTCTTCCTACTTTGGTAGGAGTTTTTAACAAATCCATTTTGGATTGCAGCAGCGAATAATTAGAATCTAAGTTATTATCATTATTAATATTCATATTATTTAGCATATTTAATCTAACATTATTACATACACAAACAATATGCCACTACGATTATAAGAAGCAAATATTTTAGTAAGTATTATTAAAATAATATGTTAATAGATATGTGAATATTATACAATATAGTTTTTGGTTATATTTGCTGCGTATTATTATACACTGGCGAATATGGAGCAGGAATTGTTAAAATGCGTGGCAATCCTAATATATTTTTAGATTGCCACGCATCATAAATGATACCCACAAGGATAAGAATAACATTAAACTATTACAAAATAAACTTGCTTAAGTCAATATTTTCTGAAATGTTTTTCAATGTTGTTTTAACTTTATCGGCAGTTATTACTATGGATTTCTCTTTAATACCATCAGGAAGTTCAAACAAAATATCTTCTAAAAGAGTAGTTAGTATTGTATGTAGCCGTCTTGCACCGATATTAGTAACTTCATCATTAACTTTAGCAGCAATAGAAGCAATTTCTTTAATAGCATCTTCTTCAAAACTTAACTTAACATTTTCGCTGCTAACCAATGCTTGATATTGCTTAATTAGTGCATTTTCGGGTATAGTTAGTATCTTAACAAAATCTTCTTCAGTTAAACTTTTTAGTTCTACTCTTATGGGGAAGCGACCTTGTAGTTCAGGAATTAAATCAGAAGGTTTAGCAACATGGAACGCCCCCGATGCAATAAATAGTATATGGTCGGTTCTTAGCATTCCATATTTAGTATTAATATTAGAACCTTCTACAACAGGAAGCAAATCACGTTGAACACCTTCTCTACTTACGTCAGCACCTCTGCCTGAATCACTTCTTGAAGCAACTTTATCTATTTCATCTATAAAAATAATACCATTATTTTCTGCTCTGGCTAATGCTTCCTTAATAACTTTGTCCATATCTATAAGTTTTTCAGTTTCTTCTTTAATGAGAATATCAATTGCTTCTACAACTTTATATTTCTTTTTCTTTGTTTTCTTTGGCATAATACCGCCGAGCATTTCTTGCACTCCCATACCAATTTCATCCATACCAAAAGGACCAAGTATATTCACCGAAGGCGAAGTATCTACCATCAAATCAATTTCTATTTTTTTATTATCTAAAATACCTGCTCGGAGCATTGTTCTAAACTCTTCTCTGGTTTGTTGATTTTCATAAATATTTTCTGCTTTCGTATCTTTACTTTTCTTTATAGGCGGAATTAAAATATCTAATATTCTGTCTTCGGCAAGTTTTTTTGCTTCTTCTTGCTTTGAAGCAGTTTCTTCTTCTTTTACCATACCTACAGAACGTTCTGCTAAATCTCGGACCATTGACTCTACATCTCTTCCGACATAACCGACTTCGGTATATTTAGTTGCTTCAACTTTAACGAAAGGTGCCCCTGCTAATTTGGCTAAACGTCTTGCAATTTCTGTTTTACCTACGCCTGTGGGACCAATCATTATAATATTGTTTGGCATTATTTCGTCTTTTATTTCGTGTGAGACACGTTGCCTGCGCCATCTATTTCTTAAAGCGATGGCTACAGATTTTTTTGCATCATCTTGTCCGATAACGAATTTATCTAATTCGGCAACGATTTGTCTTGGACTTAAATATGAACTGCTTATTGAAGTATTATTATCAGTTTTCTTTTTCAAATTATATCCTAATTTATTTTGTCTATTTTATAAAATACAAAAATACGTTTTTTTAAATAAAAGTTTGATTTGGAAAATATGATGCTACATAAAATTAAGCATAACATTTTACACATAATCAATACAAAAAAAAGCAGGACGTTCCCGTCCTGCCATAAATTGTGAATAAAAAATTGTTAAATCTATTGTCCGATGACAATTGAATGAGAACGCGTCTCGTTGCCATTGCGGACTACTATAAAGTATGTCCCATTCGTTAAACCGATTGGAACATCAAAATCTATATGTATAGTTCTTGTAGATTGATCATATTCAAATTGCTCACTCAAATCAAGAACTTTTTTCCCTTCAAAATCGTATAAATCGAGTTCTACTGCATTGACATCGTCAAGATAGCACATAATATTTGCTGTTATCTTGCTTTTTTGCAATGCAGGATTCGGATATACTTTGCGAAACCATAAATCAGGCAGTATTAGTGCGTCTGTCTCAAATATTCCCGTAGTTGGATTGTAAACAAGAAAATCGCCGTTGGTATATATTATACCTATACAATCAACACCTGCAGAATTCTTATAAGCATCTGCATATCTTATTCCATATACTGCCTCTGTAATTTCATTACCACGACAATCTGGAGTAGTAAATAATGCAATATCAGGTGATAATGTCTGATAACTTCTTGTTTCCAAGTCATAAAGCATAAAATATTTACTTCCTGCACGTGTTAGTGTATAAGGTTTTTGATTTGTTGGCATAGTCGTATCTGCATTATAGTGGTAAAATGTTAGTAGTATTTTATTTGCAAATGCTTTGTTATTAATTTTACGTGCGTGACTCAAAGCAGAATACTTTTTCCAATGTGGATGGGCATCAGTGTCTATTCTAATAGTATCATATTCATCAGTATCTTGATTAAAATAAAGAATAGCATTGTCAGAACAAACACTAAAATCATTAGTATCTACATAAAGTGAACTAGCAAAGAAAATTGGTTTAGGGTTATAGTTCTCAAACATAAACCCCTCAAGTATTGTATAAGCAAATGAAGTTTGTTCAAGCTTTGCCCTATAACTACTATTTGCAAATCTAATTGGTAGTTTTGTGTTATCATAATAAATCAGTTGGTTGGTTTTAACATCAAACTCTAACAGATAATTACCCTCTCGTATATCGTTAATTAGTATCCAAAATGATGTATCGTTTACAGGGATAATATTTTGTTCATTACTATAATTAGAGATACTATGATTAGAGATAGGATAAGTGAACCTGTGATAGTCAAGTTCTTCCGTCATATCAAAGTTCAATTTGTGCAGTCCATACATATCTGTATAAAAACGATATGCTGTATCATTAATTTTGAGCGTATGAAATCCTGAAAAATTGTTAAAAGCAGCAGGGTTTTGAGGCAAATACCCTGGCAAATCATTAGCATGGATATATTTAACAAATGGAACCCACGAGTCCACATTTTTCATAAAAAGTAAACCTTCGCGTGTTTTGATTACTGTATCAAAAGGGCTTGTTATATAGATAGGACCTTCCAAGTAATGAGCGTTTTTGTGGTCTATAAAAAGCGAACCCCCAATAACAATATATCTTTTGTAATCATAGATATTAAAATCAGGATCTATAGTAATATACGGGAGTCCATTGTTGAATGGAAAATGGACTCTTTCGAACTGCTTAAATATTAAGGGAGGGTTACAGTAATACCATTCCCTATAGTCCAGCAGTTTGTGGAAATCACCTGCCTGCACAACAGATGATAATAGCATTGCCATAAATAATAATGGCAGAATTTTAATTTGGGTTTTTGGGTTTTTGGGTTTTTTCATTTTTAAAAAATCTCCTATGTTAATTATAAAAAAAGAGCAAGGGCGAGTTGCCCTTGCTCACTAAAAAATTACCAACAATTAGAACCGCAAGGTATAGGATTTCCATCGGGGTCATATACAATTCTGCCATCGCATTTGATGGTATTTTTATATGCTCCGAATCCGGTCCTTATTTCTACTAATACATCTACACCATCTACTTCTTGCAAACAATAACAATATACTTCATAACAGTATCCTTCAACTGGACAAGGCACACTAATTGTCATCTCATCCCCATCTGGGGATATGTATATAAATTCAGCCGTGCATGTTGGTCGCCAAAAACGGATTAACTGATAAAACTCGTCACCACAAGATGGATTGTCTGGTAGTTCTAAACTTCCCGGTCCACATGGATATATTTCAAATGGTTTATACCAACTTTCATCTGGATCTTCATATTGGTATTCATCTTTGAAACCGGGTATAGTTACCTTTACAATGTGTTCCCGTATAGCGGACATTATATCAATATCATCGCAAGGTCCCATATAATGATAATTATCTATATAAATATCATGGTAACCACAAGCAAACCTATAGTAAAATGTATAAAAAATTACACAGCCATTAGGTAATGTGACCATTTTATTAAAGGGTCCTTCATATCCAACTGTTGGGCAATCCGGCGGTGGGGCTGGCGGTCCTTGTTGAGCAACTGCTACATTGTTAGCAGTTAATGTTATTACGAAGAAGAGTGCTAAAACCATCGAAACTCTTCTTAACCATCCACTACAAATATTCAATGTGGATGTTCTTTCTAACTCTATGCCAACGCTATTTCTGTTGATATTTTTTTCTTTTTGGTTGGCATTTTTGATAAAATACTTTTTCATGATTAAAATTTTAAAATATTCTAATAAAAATTTATACCTAATTTTTTACATTAAAATAATGGATGTTTTTATATTTCAATGGCTTTCTTTTTTTATTGCATTTTTGTTTGGGGAGTATGCCTGTGTAGAAAACAAACACAGAACTCCCTACGTATTATGCCGAAAGCCCTCGCAGTTCTATTTTTAGTAAGAAAACTTTTTATATAAATTATTTTTTGTAATATCAATACTTTTTTTATAGAAAAATAGATAATTATGCAGGAAGGAATACCAGAAAAATAAACAGCAGAAACAAAAATAAAACCAAACCAATTTATAATTGTTTCTTTATATCTATTCCTATGTTTAAATAATTTAAATATTTTTTCCATAATAGTAAAATATTTTTTATGCAATATAATATTTTATTTTGAAAAAATATATATAAAGATATATTTTTTCTGTCCTACCGAAACAAGTTCAGCAGGACAGATATTTTAATTAAGAGATGATTAAATAATTTTAGGAAGATGTTAATCTTTTATCCCATCATATAAAAATATTGGTGTAGCACCGACTTTACTTGCATCGGTTCTTTTTTCATCGGTTCTTTCGCTAAATACTTTTAGTTGTGGATAAAGACATTCTATTAAAGTTGCTCCTTCTACATAAGTCCAGTCGGCATCGCCAAGTAAATTGGCTAATTTTCTACCGACCATATGCTTGTTAAATGCGGAGAAACACCCGGAACATCTTGTCCATTTACGCCCTTATAAATGCAAAATTGCTTATCATAATGGCAGTTGGTGATGGTTACAGAATAAATACTACCCGCAATACTACCAGTAGCATTATTTCCTTCCACAACACCTGTGTTAATACAATTTGAAATAGTAATGTCATATATTAACCCTAGACTTGAATTATTAGCAAGTCCATTTATTCCACCTACACGTTCATTCCCTTGAACAAAACCGTAATTAACACAATTAGTAATTATTCCCGGATTAGATAACAAAGTTAGTCCTATAATACCGCCAACTATATTGCCTATATTTATACAAAATTCAACAATAACTTGGTGAATTATACCTTGTGAAGAACTATTAGAACCTACTATTCCACCTGCTTGATGGCTGTAAGCAGTTATTTTAGCATTTTTCGTAAAACCGAAATCACTATAAAAACCTGTAACTCCCTTATATATTGCATTCGTTGGGCTTTTCTGAAAATATTGTGATTTTTAAACACAAAAAAAAACCTTATTTTTGTATAGTGATTTTTAAGTGTTTATAAATCAATAACTTATGGCATTATTTTTTTGACTTCCAACAAAACTTCCAACATTTGGATAAAAAAGCGTATTTTTGGAATAATATTTTTAGAACTTATTAAATTATAAAAATGATAAATATTGGAACAAGAAAAAAAGAAATTCTGAATCAAAAAGAATTTGCTATTAAAGATATAAAATATGGTAAAGTGCATATTTGCAAATCAAACAATAAAAAGAATTTTCTGATTAGAAAAAATGAAATTATAGCAAATATTATAGGAGATTTAACAAAATACATAAAAGAGATAGACGAATTTACAAAACAAGATACTAAAAAAATAACAAATATAGATAGATTTCTTGCACCCAAAAATTTTGTTGTAGTTATTGATTTAGGAATAGATAAATCTAAACCTTTTAATGAAAAAAAGGATACTATGTTTGATATAGTGCTTTTAGGATTAAATTGGTCTAAAAATAAAGATAATAATTATTTCTTTCCAATCACATTCAAACGGTTTAGTATAGAACAAACAAATATATTAGAAATATTTGAATACAAAGCAGAAGGATTAAGTAAAATAAGTGAACAGAACACAAAATATTGTGTTCCTACTAACTGGAATACTTATATTTATAAAAAAGATAATAAATTAATATTAGACGAAGATAAAATATCAGAACAATTAAGTATTATGCTTTTTGAACAATAAATTAATTTAATATAACAGGTACTTCAGTCTCATTATGATTTTTTAAGAAATGGTCTATCATTTCTTTAATATATTGGTTAAACTCATCAACCGAATCGTAATCAAATACTTCTGTTATATCATTAACATCTTCTTTGAAATTTAATCGTATAGTATTTATAGCAAAAATATTGTTTTTAAATTTGTTTAATACTACAGTATATTCTGTATCATTAGAATCTTCCCATTTAAAAAACATAATAGGATTTAATGGACATAATTCGTACCCAAATGAATTTTGGATATTTTCATAATCTCTTTTAAAAGTTGTGATTTCAGACATAATTTATTTTTTTAATTTTTAGTATATAGTATGTATATTTTTATTTTTCATAATAGTTTTTATCATCGTATTCGGCTTCAGCAATGGTCATAATTTTCTTTTTTGGATTATAAGATTTTTGTATCGTATCAAATTCTATATTACTTTTTGTAAATAATTCTATTAATTTTTTAATAATAACTGCTCGTGCTTCGTTTACCGTTATATAATTATTTCCGTTCTTATTGCTATCAATTTTAAATACTTGTATTGGACTAAAATCATAATCTAATGTTTTTATCAAACTAATTATGTTTGATAAACTCTGCTTACGTTTGAAATTAATAGGAAACCCTAATACTACAATAGGGTATTCATTATCACTAATTGTTATGTATAAATTAGTAATTTTATCTTTTTGAGAAGTAAAATTTAAGTAAATTGTTGTAATAGAATTGTTTTTATTCATATTTTTAAAAGTTATTTTTACATTTGTATATAGTAAAAACTATATATTAGAAAAAGCGATGGAGGAAATATGAATCTTTTTATTGTTCTTTTTTGTCTAATGATAATTAGCGTAATAAATTCTATATTAGTGATGTTTGGGCTAGGATTCCCGTTAAAAATGTCAAAAATAAGATGGAACTTGCGATTTGTTAATTTTAGTGATAAAGATAAAGATAAAAAAATAAGAAAAATTATAAAACAAGCCGCAAACAAACAAATTAAAAATTATATAAAATTAGAAAAAGAATTGAAAGATATTAAAGTTTTTAATAAAAATAACAATCCTGTAAGAAAAATAAAAATTAAAAATAGAAAAGATGTATTAAAAGCATGTGATAAAATTAGAAAAGAATGGTTTGAAGACGCACATATAATTAAAAACGTTTTCCAAAAATTAATAGAAAAAAATATCAAAATATTTAATATACAATCAAATATAAGTGATTTTAGAGGGATATCTAAAAAGAAACATTATTTTATTTTTGTAAATACAAAAAAAGTTAATATTGAAGAACAACGATTTACACTTTTGCACGAATTAGGACATTTGCTATTAAATTTTGATAAAAGTTTAAGCATTGACGAGGAAGAAATACTTTGTAACACCTTTGCTTCTAATATATTGTATAGTGAGGAAAATTTTAATAAAGACAACGAAATTGTTCCTGAAAATAGATACCAAATAATGCTTAAAAACGCTAAAAATATATTAGAAGAAAAGAAATTAGAACGTTATAATATCAATTATTTTGCAAATATTTAATATGTCTGTTTTTTTATAAACTGCTTAATTTATAATTTCATTTGTGCAATGAACATCGGCATCTAACACAGTCCAATATCCTAAATTAAAAGTATTATTGCAATTTATATCTGTTCTTTTTGCTTCTAATCGGACTGCATAAGTGAATGGTCGTGGCAAATTATTTAGTTGTTGTGGCGTTAAAGTTGCTATAAAATTGTGCGAATTTCCACTCATTTGGCTTCCACTTATCCTTGAAAATTCTTTGTAAGAAGTTATAGAATCTAAATCAACAGCATCGCAAAAATTATGCGTAACGACTTCCGCAATATAATAAATAAACACAAATCTATCTAAAAAATTAACAAATAATTTTAAATCTAATTTTGTTGTAATCGTTTGTTCTGTTTCAAATTTCATTGGAGCATTATTATTTTGTTTGCCTACACTTGAGCAAGCCCACGGCAAAGTTGTCGCTGTAGAATTTTTAAGATAATATTGCAAATCAGGAATAATAAAGAAATTATAAGTGTTTTGAAAATCCAAAAAAGAGGCACTTTGCGTGATAAATCTTGCTGAAATACTTCCCTTACCATAAGTTAAAATATTGATATTAAATTTAAATTCATAGTTACTAAAATAATTATTTGGTGCTAATTCTGTTAAATTAATTACTGTTGATAATTTATTATCATTTGCAAATTCTATACAATTTATGCCTGAAACATTTAATCTAATTTGCTTTAATCTTGGAGCAAATTTTACACTTAATTTTCCTGTAATTTCTATATTTTTTGTTTGCCTGATAGTATTTAAACAATCCAATTCGCTTAAATCAAGTATAATTTCAGGAATTTTAGCATCAATAACTTTAACCTCAACAGAATATAGACAAGGTTCAGATTCGTTATCATTTTTATCAATCAAAACACAAATATAAAAAGATTGCTGATTGGGAGTATTTGTTTCAAAAAACTCAAATTCAACTTGCGTATCTGCGACCCATTCGTTAAGAATATTATCATCGTTTCTATCTTTAACAGAATAGAAAGTATTATCAGATTTATCGCAATTTTTATTTCTGCAAGCATACCAATAATACTTCCAATCTTCGTTTAGGAATTCGTTTGTAAGATTTTTAATTGATATTTTTTTTGCTTCGTTAAGTTGGAAAGTTATCATTTAGTATATAGTGAAAAAATACTATATACAATATGGAAAAATTGAATCAAAAAAATAATAAAACGTTTCAAAAAAATGAAACAAATAATGATAATGAAAAATTATCAAATGCTATGATAGAAATGATGCATGCTTTTACTAATTCTTTAGTTAAAATTTTAAAAATTTAATTTTGCTTGGCATTATCGTATTTTATTTCCAAATGACAACATATAAGCATTGCAAAATTATCATTTAGTAAAAATACACTATATACAATATGAAAAATATTTTAAAAATAGATAATTCTCAAAAAGAATTTAAACTAATACCATTAGTAAATAGCATTAAAGTTATACCAGAAAAAGGAACTCCATTTACTATAACAAATATTGGCTCAAATAATATTTCAATAATAGTAAAGAAATTTTATACAAATGACCCTCGTTTCAATGTTTCTATTGAGGAGTGGTTTGGTGAAAATGAAATTCCGAATAATCTTGTTAAATCAGATAATGTTTCAGATTATTTTGTTAATATTCGTATCGCTAAAACCGAAGACCCCATTCAAGAAAAAATATTTTTGTCAGAAAAAGAATTGTATGGTTTTTTAGTAAATCAAGAAGTGTATTCTGTTACGTATACTGGTGCTGCAATTCCTGATTTTTTAGATTATAGCGGTATTATAAGTCACAAAAAGGGTTATTTAGATTTGTCTATTGATAATATAATTAATATAAATGATAGAGATGTTGTTAAGGATGGAATATATTTGCAATTTTGTTAAATGAAATTTATATCAGATTCTAATATTCCCAAATGGTTTTTACCAGTATCAGATAGTTTGTTATCATAGTTAAGTTTTTGTAATTGTATCAAATACATTTCCATATATTGTTTAAAATTATAATATGCTGAAGAAATTTCTGAATCGCTCATAATAGATAGTGCGTGTTTAATTCTTTTAAATGTTGTTTCATCAGATTCATTAGAGGCACACGAAACTCTTATAGTATAAGAAATTTCTTTGTACAAATCATATTTTTTTATAGTTTCAATAATTTTACCAATTTTAATATCTTTATTCGTTTGCTTGGAATTATTTTGTATTAATTCGTTCATAGTAAATTTATGATTTATTTTTACAAAAATATAAATAATATTTTAAAAATCCCTATATATAATATATAAAAATATTTAGTAGATAACAGTCAATAACCCACGCACCTAAAGGTGCGGGGCTTGCAGGAAACTGCGACCCATGTTGATTAGTTTAAGTCTTAACTGACTACGTTATTTGAGAATACATAATAGGCACTTACGGATGCTCCACAAGTCCGTGACACTGCGTGTGGTGATTAAAAGTTCTGTTGGGTAGGAACGGTGTTGCTACATTTAAACCTCAAAATAACATTAACGATGTGGATCTAACTCCAGCATATAGGAGGTCTTAAAGACATTTATAT